>Ga0210059_1008813_pt1 | contig 15838 bp, 10 predicted proteins | sample Ectturendosymbi2_FD_188042 | JGI IMG/M metagenome (GOLD analysis project Ga0210059, IMG submission 188042) | Ecteinascidia turbinata endosymbiont from Florida, USA - Sample 2 (SPAdes) (version 2) | ecosystem: Host-associated > Tunicates > Ascidians > Unclassified | place: Key West, Florida... | reverse complement strand
GGTCATTTCTGAGTTGGTAAGTTAGTTTGGAATTAATGTAAAGACCAACTCCACCTGAATTGGTTTGTGAAGGATTATGAACAAAGTTGAAGCCAGGGATGTTAATATTTACAATGAAGTTGGGTTTCAACTTGGTTTCTGATATGGCTATAAAAGTAGGATTAACTTCAGTCATTTGGAAAAAGTCATCTAGTTTATGCTTATTTTTACTCAGGCTTCTTACATTGAAATGAAAGTACCATTGATCAAAGGTAAATCACAAAAAAATCGAAAGATAATCAGGGTTGAGCAAAACCCGTTTTTTTTCTAAAAGAAAATCAACCCACTTACGTTTTTTGTTTTTTCAATCCGTTTTTATGTTTTTTTTTAAGGAAACAGGTTTTTGATATTAAAAAACACAAAAGCTCAATATTTTATTGTTTACATCGCATCATGCAACATCACCATCTTCAAAATTACACAATAATAATTTTTTATATCTATTATGGCATTCAAAATTGTGGGTAAACAAATGTACCCCATCTTTGTTTCACAAAGTGTTGTTGGTCAATTCATTCCAAAGTGGTAAGACTTGGCAAGCATGCGCACAGCAAACAGAGAACAGTCACGCCCGCACAAACTCTTCAGTATACGTCAAGTTTATGTACATGCCCTACTTATCGTTTGGTATGGTCCAACATCAGAAACAGCTTGTATACAGAGAAGGCAGAAAAATTATTTAAAATAAACTGATTTTACAGAGCTGAAGAAGATAACCAGTAGAATTTAGTCAAACTGTTCGAATTTTTCTTCTCTTTTTGTCAAGTCCTTCAAATTTCGTTGCTGTTCGTTTGTTTCATTGAAAACAAGTTTACGGTTAACTGTACAAGCGTGCTGCTTATTTTACTTTTTATTTCATGGTACATTGTTCAAAGGAAAAAAAGAGTGGGATTTTTGGTTGGTTTTATTTTTCTTAAGTGGGCTACAACACCAGGTGTTTTTGTGGTTTACATGAACCCTGAAGATAATTACGGACCAATTACATGAACCTTGAAGATAATTAGGGACGTTTAATTGATTTAATGAGTCAAATTTCAAAACTGTACCATTTCGATGTGCTTGATTTAGCTGATTTTATCATGCACCACTAGTTTCCCGTTTCGTTTTTTGTGCTAATACAGTCGCACACCTGTGCTTGCAATATGTACTACGTTTCGAGCTTCGTCATTAATTGGCAGTTCAGGCGGATTTATCATAACGGCTTACACAAGCCGGTATCTGTTCTTTACCCTTAGTAACAGCACATATAACAGTCACATAACAAAAAACAAATTTTCTTGTGTACTTTATGTGCATTCTCAAGTCTTGTGCAGTTTACATGTTTCAACCTGTCAGTCCTGGTTGTCTGCCAAGCCCGTTGCATACCTTCTGATTGACTGCTATGCGACGAGACATTCGTGCGGCCTTGTATTTTTGCAGTTGTGAACTGCGCTGACGCAGCACTAAGTGTGTTCTACTCCGCTGCTTTAAACAAGCCCGTAGGTAGGATTTAAGTTTTGGGGGTCAAAATGTGTTTTTAGTGAGGCAAGGTATTTGTTTTTATTATATATTTTAATCAGGGTTTTCATTAGGGCGTTTTCGGGACCCGATTTGGATCCTTTGAACAAAAAATATTGTATCGTGTTGTAACACACGCTCGTTACATAAAAAAGTGGGTCGTAGGTGCGGACTTTCCCCTAATAAGACATACGAACTTCATTTTTTTCTAACTTAGAAAAAGTACATATGGTGTGTTTCTCACCTTTCCAGTTGCTTTGTAGTTTCTTCCACCATGAATGCAAGAGAACTCACTGCATAGAACTTATGCAAGGTATTAATACTTCGTCTAGTAGTAGTTTTCAACCTGGAGTTGTGGCCCTCTGAGGATCGTGAACCATTTTTAGGGGGGATTGCGAGTAGATATTTTATGTACACAACTGCATTACATTTGCTTTACTGGAGTTTTAGATGCGGTTCGTTGGGTTGTAGCGGGTTGCTATAATCGATCGCCGTACAAAAAGGTTTAAAACCACTAATCGAGTACATCTGCCACCTACTTTTCTGTTCAAATAAACTTTTCGTTTTCAAAAGACTGTTGTAACATGCCAAAGTAGTGCAAATTTAGCGATTGCAATGAGTCAGGCCTATGCTTTCTCCCTACTCTCTGCAAAAAATGTGTACATCTTACCTCATACATACCCCAACAACACTTACTTGCATAACTTACATAGGAACACACGTTTCAGACGCCGTATAGCACACCTATAAAGAGTATGCATATCGCATGCATTTTATGCTGCAGATTTTGTAGGTACTGCAAGACCACCAACAGCATACAGCCGCAAAGATTCTAAGTGTCATACAAATACAACAGTGCATATTTCACTCACAGCGTGACTTTTTAAACCTTCTTATGATTCTAATGCCTGCATGCCTTGCACACCTCAAACCTAGTATGGCCGTTATACATTTATGTGCACTGTGAACTTTGGCTTTCTGCTCAGCGCTGCACTGCAGTTTACAGCGATAAGTGAGCCTACATTATTCCGCAACCATGTGCATTGTGCATCACGGCAATGATGCTCCTTTACCACGCTCACTCTCATTGCTCAACGACGCGCTTCAGCGCAAAGATGCTCTTCACCACTCTCACCGCTCTTCACGATGTTAACTGCATCGCACCGCTGCGCACCACCGCTTCCACCAATCACAAGGCGTCCTGATGAGAGTGCCGTACGGCTAGCCCCGGAAGCTAGCCATACGGTGCCGTACAGCTAGACACTGCCTACATTTTATAACCAGAGCAAAAGACTTTTACTAACTATTATACACTGTTCCTTTTACACTATAAGCAGCTTCGTCCTTGGGAGGTCTGCAACCTAGATGACCCTTGGTCCTTCGCAGCCTTCATCTCCCTTCTATAGCCTACATCGATGTACTTGGAAGTCATTGCAGTTCATTATAATAATTATGATGGCGACATTCATGCATGTGTCTTAAAAGCTTGTATTTCATCAAAGTACGGTAAATGCATTAGCGCCATCAAGTGTATACTCTATACTACCTCAATGTATACACCCTTGTCTTCTTTCGTGTATTCATGTTTTTCTCTTTACTGCGATGCATGTTTAGTCTAGCGTTTTGCATGTGGGAGTGAAGACGTTACACAATACACAAACTGCTTCGATTTTCTGACGCTTAGCGAAATGGTAACCCTTGTTTGGGTTGCAACACACACTATGGGGCTAATCGTATATTTCACTTCAAAGAGGTATAAACTGCACTGCGCAGACGAAAGCCACGGTACCCGCTAGGATGGCCAGAAAAAACGAAGTTATCACCTTCAGCCGAGATGGTGAATTGCAGACAGATTTGTTAATTGACTTTGCAAAACAAAAAAGAAAGTTGTGTCACTACACAACTTTTTTCTGTATTCTAAACTCAAGGTCACTTCCTAATCTCAAGGAAATGTACATGACAGTTTTCCGAAATAAGTGTATTCACAATTCCATCACACAGTCCAAAACAAGTGAAATGGGCGCAAATGGCGGCAACATTCCACACCTACAGGCGATTATTACATCACACACAGTTTGCACGTTCAAGATGATGTACTCTACAATGCACGCCGCTGCACTGCACCAACTCTGAATTTACGATTCATTGATTGTGGGTTTGCGAAGCACTGCACTAATTCAGTATTTAAAATGTCAAGACTAACGGATTTCCAAAAATCGTAGAAGCACTTTCATATTCTGCAGTTCATGAAATCTCTGAGGGGGTCCATTTTTTACATTTAGCTTGCCAGGGGGGCGACGCGCACCCCTACCCTCCCGTCAGTTATGCCACTGATTGTTTGTATTCGTCACTATTCTTTGAACACTACAATCGCATTTCACCCTGTGAATTAGTGATCGAACTTTTGTGTATCCATTTTACTGATGGCGTGACATGCCACATGTCACAATGCTTCCTCATTTCACGTAGACTCAACCAATTCTGGAATTGGCGCCCTACTGCGTAGTAGTTTTGTAACAAGTGTTACATCTTAGCTACAGTGACTTTAGTGTTAAGAATGTGTCTGTAACCCTATGGTTCTGTCTTCAATGAAGTTGCAATAAGTGTCTGTAACCCTGTGATTCCGCCAGCTTCAATGCCTTGTACTACGTGCTGTTTCGTCTGTTTTTATCAACCTGCGTTCTGCAGAGTGTGTGTGTTTATACCGTGGACTTCGCAGGGTTGCCATCCTGTCTTCACCAAAAAAGCCAGATCTTGTCCCAACAAAAGCAAGAAAAAGGCAGATAGCAGTTTTAATGCATTAACACATAAAATATGCATAACCAAACACAAAACAGACGTTAAAACACTTTAGAAACAGCGATACAATTCAATTCAACTCATGGGCGCAATTTTGTTGTAAAATGTGGTGGGGACAGCTTGGTGTGAAACCAATACAGTGAGCGGGTCGATGCAGAAGTGATGTTTTATATATACAGTTTCCCAATTTTATTTCTAGAGATGTTTTGAGGGCAACACTAATCACAATTTGTCCTTGCAGATGATTTGCATATTAATATACTTAAATTTGTTGCTGGACACGGTACTGTACTTCAGCCTGCTTCCACTAATATCATATCTGGATGTAAACAAGCACAGAAATATACAGTAGAATACATCAATTGGTTTTTGTCAGAGCTGTCAGTTGGAGTGCACAAAACCCTGAATCGCATTGGCCGGAAGTGCATATCACTCTTAAAGTAGAACACTTCAATTTTCATGCATTTTATAAGAAGTGTGGGTTACAGCACGATTTGATATTTTGTTCAAGTTGATTAACGTTACAAAGACAATATTTTTCTTGCACATTTCCGTTTTTTCTAAAAGCTACAAATGTTTTTAGTGCTACTGGGTACCATGCATGCAGCTCCACCCCTACCACAAGCTCTATTGATATCCTCTTACCAGCACCAAAAACATTTGGCCTAAAATTAGCGTAGCCCACTTCACAAAATGATTTCAGAGCTATTTTTACTATTGGTGGGTGGAGGTTGTATCCTTTCAATCTTTGTTGGACCCTGCATACATACCCACACAGAGTTGTAAAAGGGCCTCATTTTGAAGCCTGAACCCGGTTCGAGCCTGAAGTTACAAGCTCGAACCCGGCTCGAGCCCGACATTTATTTTTGAAGCCCGATTTAGGCCTGAATGCCAAATTTACCGAGGGAGTTAAGATATGCGCAACGGCGAAGTAACAAAAGACGTTGTGTGCAAGTGTAGCAGCAGGTACACAGTTTATCACTCGAAAAATAGCAACCACCTTGACCAAAACGTTGGCATAATCTGGCACAAACGTAGCATGTCAGTCAACGATAATACTGGGGAATATAATGCGTCTCAAGAAAAAAAGAAACTATCACGAAATTATCTATGATGGCGCCATAGGCATATAAGAAACTTTCTAGGATAGTTCTGTAGATATGAAAAACCGGCTTGTATGCTTCAAAACAAGCCAAAGAATCGCGTGCGTAATTGATCTTTTCGACGCAACGCCATCGCGTGCTAATTTCCTCACGGCTGTCAGATGTGGGCGATCGCTACTTTGAAAATAGCGTCGCTACCGCTACCGCTATTTGCTGAAAATAATAGCGGCGCTACCCTCCCGTTACTGAAGAAAAATAGTACCGAGCTATCGCTACCGCTATTGGCTCATGTATGAAAGGACGTGACTTACTGCAATCAGCAGTCATTGTCATGCTGCATTGCCTACCACAGATGTCTTCAACAGTCACATGTGGCTAAACGCCTGCTACCGCAACTTGAGGTGAAACTTTGTTGCCATGTTACTGTTACGCAATGAAGGCCAATTTTAGAACTACCCGCTCCCAAGTTTCGCAACCTGCCACTGCAGGCAATGTAGTGGACATGAGTGAACTACAAGCTCAAAATTGCATGACACCACAACAGTGAACCCTGCTTTTGTGCAGTTTGAGTGTCATATCAGAAAATAAAACCGTCATTGCAAGAATTAAGTCAATTAGGCTGCTGACTTCAGGTTTTCTAGAAATTTTTGGTTCTTAGTCCCAATTTCCAGGTGGTGGCAAATTCCCATTTTGTCCCCCCTGCGGGCACTCATGAACACGGGGAATGCCAAACACTGAAACAGCGCACCAGCTATACCTACTTCCACTTATCATCAAAGAGTAATCCGGCAGTGTGAAGAAATAAGATATTTTAACATCAGGGTCTGGAGTAAATGGCTAAAATTGTCGGATGGAAATGTTCAGTGGTGTAAAAAAGCATGTAAGTTGTTTTCATCAAGGTATCAAATGTTTTTGCGAGATATTTTTAGCACTATCTTGTTCTGTAACTTTAACAAAAACTTGCAAGGAGTTATGCACACAGCCAAATATGCGGAAGTCGAACCAAACTAAAAAATGTCATATTGACATATACGTAAAAACAAAAAACTGGAACTACACATGCAGTGAAGCACTGACTGAATCCAGTGCAGCATTCATTCCAAGCATTCAACTCACTTTTATGCAGATTTACTAGCAGCGGTAGGGTATATTTCCAAGCCCGAATTGCTTTAAGATTGTTGATGATCTTGATTTTTCCGAACTAAATTGGAACTGATTGTATAGGTCAAAAGCAGCCTCAGCTAAATCTTTCCTAATGCTGCTAGATTGCCGTACAAAATCATCCAAAGTCAACACAAGACAGTGAGACGAGCAGTTTCTACCAATGTGTGCAGACGGAAAAGCTCAAGCGAACTTTTTCCTTTGGTCACCACTCACGCCAAAGTAGTGAATAGCGGTAAGAGTGAAGTGCGATAGCTCGCTACTGCATGCCATAGGCGTAGCCAGGGGGGCCAAAGGGGCCATGTCCCCCCAAAATTTTTAGAAAACATAGTCATTTTGTGCTCTGAGAGGCGTTTTTGTAAAAAAAATAGTGTTATTCGCCTAAAATCAAGCATTTTGGCCCACCCCAAAATGTTTTTGGCCTCTGCCAAATATTTGGCCTGGCTACGCCACTGCCGCATGCGTTATTTTTTCAAAAAATAGCGGCGCTGCCGCTATCGCTCCTGGAAATTTTGCATTTTGCTCACTACAGTAGCTCACTATTTTAGTAGCTCCCTACTGCCCACCTCTGCTAACATCTAATATGAAAAGCTCTTCACACAAAACGTGACAAACGTCACTTTCTTTTTTGAAATATCTCCTATACAAAATTTAAAGAGACAAATATGGGGGAACATGGCCACAGGCATACGGGAAGACATTTTACTGGAGGGGCGGAAAAATTTGCCCTGGAAATAACAATTTGCCCTAAAAATAAACAGTATGCCCTGAAACTAACTTTTTTTAGTTTAATCCGAATTGGGCCTGAAACCCCTTGTAAAGCTGTTCTATATAATTAAATTCGTTTTGTAACGGCTTCGTATGTAACGTCAATTCGCCTATAACGTTGCATTTTGTTCGATGCCGATGCCATCTTCTGAAAAACTACATGCATTTCAATTCGGTTATAACTTCAATTCGGCAGTAACGTTCTTCATACTGTACAATACCCTGGATGTGCCGTTATCGGCAAACTCTGTAGTTACTTTGCTTGTTAACTCAAGAGGGTGAGGTTTCTTGCGTGTTGTGTTCTCCCAGACAAGAAACTTTACAGTAATTGCCTTTGCTGGCTGAATATACTGTATTAAAATTTTTTCACCTTGCCCTGGAAAACAGAGTTTGCCGTGAAAATTTCCACTGCGTTGAATATATTTTTTTACCATTCAGGATTTTTGAGCAACTTGCGCTTGCCCTGAAACACAGACTTTGCCCTGAAAATTTTCACTGTATTGAATATACTTTTACATTCAGGATTTTTGATCAACTTGCCCTTGCCATGAAAATCAAAGTGTGCCTTGAATTTACTCTATTGAATATATACTTTTTATCATTCAGGATTTTTGAGCAACTTGGGCTTGCCCTGAAGACAGTGTTTGCCCTGAAATATTTCAAGACAGGGGGCGGCCGCTCCCCCCGACCCACCGCCTCGTACGCCTATTGACATGGCATAATATAACCCCACTGTCTAAAAAATTGGGTGGCAAGTCCTTCGTGTCCGCTCCCTAATTTCGCCCATGAAGCTATATGTAGCACACAACAAAAAGTGACAAACAAGTCCAAAATACTATTTTCAACATCCGTGACACCCATGGCGTCAAAACGTTGTACCAGGAAAAGCTCAAGTAGGGCACATGGGGATTTTTAGTATGTTGTTTAGGGTGGTTCAAGGATTGCATTCAGCAATTTCAGCTTTTTACTAATTTTTCCGATCTTGGCAAAAAAATGACCTAATATTACTGAAGTATTTTGGATCAGGACCGGATTTGGACTGAGTTAATGGACAAAAATTGCGTAATTTTTGTCATTAAAAAGTTGTATTGTGATAAATGTTTGGACTTTATTCAAACTTGGATTTTATTTTTTAAATCATTTGGACTACAGCTGGACTTGGACTGAGTTTTAAAAATTCAAGACTGGATCTGGATGGCAGAATATGACAGTCCGCTCATCTCTGCCATGAAATTATAGCACATTTGTTCGCTGCGAAGATCGCTGGTTACACTCTTATGTGAACGACATACGAGACCGAAACGTTAACCTACCTATAGACAGCAAATGCAAGAAATTTGCATTGAAATCCAAATCCATTGAAATCCGAAATTTGCATTGAAATCCATTGAAATCCTGCACAACTCCTCGATTCATTTTAAAATTTAACAACTTTCCGGAATACATATAGCGATTATTTTTATATCATTTTCTTTGACTATTATAGTAGATTTGCTTGCTGCAAAGATCGCGGGTGAGACTTTTATATCAACTACGTACGAAATCGAAACGTTGACCTGCCTAGAGACAGTATATGCAAGAAATTTGCATTGAAATCGCGTTGCACACTACCAGATTCAACTAAAAATTTAACAACTTTCGGGCAAACATATAGCGGTACGTTTTATATCATTTTCTTTGACTATTATAGTAGATTTGTTTGCTGCAAAAATCGCGGGTTACACTTTTTTATCAACGACATACCAGACCAAAACATCGACCAACCTATGGACAGTAAATGCAAGAAATTTGCATTGAAATCGTGTTGCACACCGCTCGATTCAACTAAAAATTTAACAACTTTCCGGGAAACACACAGCGGCGAGTCATATATCATTTTCTTTGTTTATTGTAGTAGATTTGTTTTCAGCAAAAATCGTGGGTTACACTTTTATATCAACGACATACGAGACAAAAACGTCGACCTACCTGTAGACGGTAAACGCAAGAAATTTGCATTGAAATCGCGTTGCACGCCGCTCGATTCAACTAAAAATTTAACAACTCTCCGGGAAACATGCAGCGGTGAGTTTTATATCATTCTCTTTGTCCATTTTTATAGTAGATTTGTTTGCTGCAAAAATCGCGGGATTCACGTGATATTGCAAAACCCTTTTGAAGAGCGGAGGGCCACATTTGTTGAGGGTCTTTGGAAGGGGGCCACAAACCATGAAAGGCTGAGAACCATTGGTCTAAGCCCATGCACACTTCCTAATTCCAATGACTACTAATTTTCTATTGTGTTATAGGTGGTACATATCCCCAGCAAAACTGTTTATTTCATCGATCCTATTGGTAGCAACAAACAAGGAAGCGAGATGGCAACATCAAAATGGAGGTAGCTAATCAGCTGTTAAAATTGCATCATGATATCAATCTCAGCAAAAGTTAAACACTACTTTATGCACTACACCTCTGCAGAAAGTTCCTCACTTTCAACCCTGAAGCGGAAGGCATTGAACAATCCAACTGGGTTTTTGGAGTTGTGGATCACACAACTCAGTAGAGGTGAGCGGATATTGATTTTTTAACTCCTGATCCATATCCGAGAAAAATTTTGCATATCCATATCCAATCCTTATCCTAAAATTTCTGAAATTAGTGTCCGACATCCATCCGTATCAGATTGCGACACAGGCTAAATACGCAACAAACAGGCAGTGGTTATAGGTCCACCAGTGGACCTTCATTTTTGAAAACTCATTCATCCGTCGCCTGTAACATGACCCTAGTCCATTCCAGGTGTGCAGTAGACTGCACTACGCTTGGTAGAAACGTAGCAAACCTAAACCTATACCTTTTCAAACCCTAAACCTAAGCCCTAAGCTTAAGCCTAACCTCTAAACCTGACACTTAAACTTAAACCGCAAATCTGCAATGATAGCGTGACTCGAGTCAATGACTCGACATGACTCGAGTCACGATTTTTGGTGACTCCAACGCGACTCGAATCACGTTGAGAAAAATGGTGACTCGAATCGAGTCACGATTTTAACATAATGACTCGGCTCGACTGGAGTCACAATCAATGACTCAAGCCAGAGTCATTTTTTAAAAATCTCTGAGTTCCTGATAGACAAACCCAGGTCGTTTGCACACTAAGAAATTAGGATTTTTTGCTTCAGTGATGATCAAGATTTGAGGAAATTTTCTGTTTTGACTGTCTAGTTGTGCTATGCTGCATTTTAAGGATCAAATATCCCCAACTTGCGTAGAGGCAGACCTGAGACTTTGCTTTCACTAGGGCTTTTTACATGGCGCTTTGAGTGAGATCATTAGCTCATTTTCCTGGTCACGTGACACGATTACTGCTTATTCACGAACTGCTTGACTGATCGAATGAGCTCCCGGGAAAGTGAGCACAGCACGCTTGTAGTTGCTTGGTTCGTAAGTGAGCTCCCGGTAAAAGTGTGTTCGCGAAGCAGCCACCGCAGGGTTGGCTGTCGCTGTAACACCTGCGTTGGTTGGATGATGGAAGGGTGAATTTAAATCACGTCTGCTGTTTTGAAATGGTACAACGTGTTGGTTTTAACTTACTTTTGCAATCCATATTGCCAGATGTGGACAGTAGCGATATAGTAAAATAGCGAGCTACTGCAACTAGCTAATTTTCCAGGAGCGATAGGGGTAGCGCCGCTATTTTTTGAAAAAATAACGCATACGGTAGCCAGCTATTGCACTTCACTGTTACCGCTATTCGCTACTTTGGCGTAAATGGTGGCCAAAGGAAAAAGTTCGCAAGAGCTTTTCCGTCCGCATGCAATGGTAGTAACTGCTCTTCTCACTGTTTTGTGTTGACTTTGGATGATTTTTTTGCGGTAATCTAGCAGCGTTAGGAAAGATTTAGCTCAGGTTGGTTTTGACCTGAACAATCGGTTCCATTTTAGTTCAGAAAAACCAACCTTATCAACAATCTTAACGCAGTTCGCGCTTGGAAATTCAGGCTACTGCTGCTAGTAAATCTGCGTAAAGTTGTTTGTTTTTTGCAAAGTGTTGTTGCTTCTGACTGCTGTTTGAAACCTGCATAGTCGTAGCCAATTTCATTTCGTTCAAACCAGAACGGAAACGTTCTTGTAACTTATCTTGGTAATGAAAGTCGCTTTTGTGCTACATCACACATTCTTTTTCGTGTAGTCGTAATGACGTTTCTTCATATTGCAATTAATATGGGGAGACGCTATCTTTGTCAAAGTGGTCGCAGCAAGTTTAAGTTTGAGCTTCGTGGCACAGATTGTACTAACTAAACTGAAAACAACTTCATATTTCACTTTTTGCAATCGAACAAATTTAGTCTTACGAAAAAAAATCGTGTTTGAGAGCCGTCAAAAACAATATATTACTCCAGTTCACAATAGCGTTGTTTCTTTTCATTACCATTTGTATTTGTCGTATGTACTTGCACGGTCACAAGCCCAGCAACAAAAACTTTGCACCGGTGAAAAATTAACGTTTTCGCTGAACAAATAGTGATGTGCACAGGCTCACAGCAACGTTGAATAAAAAACGTAAGTTTGGCTAAGCTGGGGGTTCCAAAATTTCTCTGGCCATGTACCCCTTCAGCATTTCGATAGATGAGCGCGTACCTCTAAAACAGTGTTTCTCAAACTTTTTATTCCATCGCCTCTCTTACTCGCTCGAAATGTCGTTTGCGGCCGCCAAGCCTGATGGAGCACACACAAGGTATTAAATTTAGATAATTTTATTTAATGGAAGTATTAAATAGCTTAACTAAGGAATTGAATTACGACGGTAATATTACGTTCCGGATTGTTGTGAAAATAATCCACACTGTAGCCGACACACAGACCATCCAGAGTAAAAATTTAACAGATGAATTGCTTTACCAACAAGCTCCAACGAATAATTATAGGAAATTAAAATTTATAAGAAACTAACATGTCATAACAGTAGGATATTAAAGTTAACTCGACGATGGATTAGTGGTTGAGCGTTTTTGCCCCCTTTGTGTTGTTTCCCACCTATCTCCTCTATTTGTTTTGTCGCCCCCTTGCCCCTCAAAATCGCCCCCAAGGAAATGATTCCGCCCAATTTGAGAACCACTGATCTAAAATTTCTTATGACGAAAAGGCTTAGGAAGATAATAAAAATATGTTTATCAATAAACATGTACAACATTTACAGGCTCTAGCTTTGCAGGAGGCTGCTTGAGGAATCTCCTGCCTGGTTCTGCTCCCATCTTCTTGCAATGATTCAAGCTTGCACTCATCATTCAGCATTAATTGTTAAGTCACAGCAGTGACCCACACCAAGCGAATCAATCGCAATTCATTGCGTAAGGAAATTAGTTTTGTTTGTGACACATCGTAAACAGATTATTTTTACAGATGGTGCAGGATTACGCATGTTTGTAGCCAATCCATTCAACACTTGGATTGCACTTTCAAAAGCTAGAATGTTAACAAAGCGGTGGTTGGCCAGTTTGCTCTTGATACCTAAATAGGCTATCTTTACACGCAGGCTATATAAACTACATCTATCTTTACACGCAGTTTTTATCTTTACACGCAGGCTATATAAACTACATCCTATTCAAAGCTGTTGTTGTGAATAAGCCGAAACATGGGGAAACAAGGAGCTCAGTTTGCAATACATGTAGTCAATAGTTTGTTCAGGGGCGTTCATTAAAACCAGAGATCAGCATATCACCTTTTTATAAAATCTAAAATGATGTCTGAAAACTTTGGGGTGGATGCAAATACCCGGTTTCCCCCCATCCAGGTTGTGGGCCTGATTCAACTTACATGCGGGTAAAAGCATGTTAAAAAGAATTTTTGACCTTTTCACTGCTTGATTATTATCTTGAGTTTTATATTCGACTTCAGTGAGAAAGCAGCAAAACAGGCCACTGATAAACCTACAGCAATCCACTTACCAAAGTAAATGCACTCTTTGTGTGTCTGCAGTCTAAGTTTCATTTATGTGCATTTGCTGTATAACGGCTCAATGACTATTATTTTCAGATCATGGTTGTTCACAAAAGGGGCACCCAACAAAATTGGTAGCTTGAAAAACATTTCAAGGTGAGGCTGAAAAATAAACCTACGTCTGCAAAACAGCACAAATTTTAACAGTTCACCAAAAGTAGCGGTAGTGAATAGCGGTAACGATAGCTTGCTACTATTTTTGTTCAGTAATGGGAGAAGTAGCGCCGCTACTATTATCAGCAAATAGCGATAGCGGTAGCGACGCTATTTTCACAGTAGCGGTTGCCCACTTCTGCATATTGCAGTAATAACGACATCGAACCGCTGTGTGACTGGAGTGTAGTGAAATTCTGTAGGCTACGTAACATGCCCTTGTACTGTTTTTATTACACTAGTCTGCTGTTAAACTGCACTTTTTTTGTGTCAATATTGTCCACAGAAACATGCTGTTGCAATTTCCATACAAAATTAACAGCGTAGTAGCTTGCATAGGTTAACTGTTGATGATGCTTTGCCTGCAAAAAGTACTGTAGGACACCATGTTTGCTGGAATGTTATCTAATTGTATATCAACTGCAGAAAATTGGGTGTTATAGTAGGTATCTGTAGGATTGTGATAATCCCTTTGTTTTGTTTGACGCATGTTGAAACGTTGCAGAAACCTGTGCAAAGAAATGACTTGTAATCCTGGCCTAATGTGTTTGCCTTTTGTCAACCTTAAGTAAGCTGGGTTTTGTGAAAAGTAATGACTAATGTGCCTCTGTGGTGTTGCAGAAGACTGTTCTCCGTTTGCCATTTGCAACTGGAAAATCTGCAGCTTTACACGACCAAAATAATTAGTTTACATGTGAAGCTGGTGCCGTTAGCCTAGGGAACGCAGCCCTGAACACTCAACCCAGTCATTCTGAAGCTCATGTAAACATGCAGCTCCAACGTTCTCGTTTTGGTTCAATTACACGTAGCTCTTTTGATGTCAAACTCCCTTCGACCGCACTTGCTAGCGCAATCATGTAAATAGACCTACTGAGGGGTCTGTAGGAGCACAATATATTGACACCTTATCTTGGTTCAATGTAGAATTTGCATATCGTTATCATGGCAGTGGGTCTCATACTGTGACCTTGAGTCTTTTCCAGATACCAATAATGTGATTTGAGTTTTTCAGATTCAAATCCAAACCAAAACTATATTGCAAGATATGATGCAAACGCGAAAATCGAATCTTGTTGAAATCCAAACTCCTGCCACTGTTATTAGCCTGCGCCCAGGTGGCGACGTGATTACGCCACATATAACGTAGAATTCGTAGCAGCAATAGAAGAGCGAACCTGGTCAAATGAGTAATCTCAACTGCTATTGTGCTGAGGATTGTCGGTTCGACTCTTTCTTTGGTTGGCTCAGGGCGACGCAGCATTGTGCTTGCAACAAATGGCTCCCAACGTGTCGGTGGCTGCAATTCACTGTTAACCTGCAGTCCACGGCAACCTGCAGTCCCAAAACTGAACCAAAAGTTACAGTAATCTGCAGTCGCAAAACTGAAGCAAAAGTTGAGAAGAAGTTCAAAAGAAAATAACCAAATCCAATCCAATTCTGTTTAAGCAAAAATGATAACATCCAAATATATCAATGTATTGAATTGTCGCAAGATTTAAATCCAAAAACATGTTCATGTCTGGTTATTTTAATGCAATGAGCATATGAAAACCACACTTTCAATGCAACGCCAACTGAAAGGTTCCAACAACACTCCCTCGTTTTTGCAATGAACCGCACCTATTGCACGTTCTTTTTGTGAAGGTTGCACCTGGTACCACCTTCACATCCTGCTGGTCAAAGCACCACTTTGTTGTGATTACAAAGGCCGAGCAGCAAGTGCGCAAAGCTTCACACTGTCGCAACAAGCAACAATAAAGATCCCACGTCGTGATCATTTTATTTCTGCTTGTTCGTGCCACGTGGGTGTTGTTCATCATACACATACCGTTCGTGGTGAATCGCACATTCAACACAATGCTAATTGAGCGGCTGCAACACTTGTTACGCTAGTCTGCTGTTAAACTGCACTTTTTGGGTGTCAATATTGTTGCTATTTGAATAAGGTCTAAGTAGGTTTTTGTTGTTAACAAGTAGGTTTGCTTTGCTGCTGCCTTTGTAATTAACTTCTGCTGGACTTGTGTTCCAACCTTGCCTTCTCAAACTGTGCTGGTGTTGTATTCCATGGGAATGAAACAGAGGAACTGCAGAATGGAGGCCTAGGGAAAAATCGGCGATGGTAAAAAAGTGAAACCAAGGCAAAAACAAAAGCCAAGGATGAGAACTCTACATTTATAGTTAATTCACTGCTATTCTTTATGAATCAAAGACATAAATCAAAAGTTCTAGACTCAACATTTCAAATGATGCTGAATTATTACAATGTAGAGACAATTTCAGAGGCTAAGGCTCTGCTGCACAACAAAATTGCTCCTGAAAAAAAGGTTCATTAAA
>Ga0210059_1008812_pt1 | contig 15840 bp, 10 predicted proteins | sample Ectturendosymbi2_FD_188042 | JGI IMG/M metagenome (GOLD analysis project Ga0210059, IMG submission 188042) | Ecteinascidia turbinata endosymbiont from Florida, USA - Sample 2 (SPAdes) (version 2) | ecosystem: Host-associated > Tunicates > Ascidians > Unclassified | place: Key West, Florida... | reverse complement strand
AAGCTATGTCACTTTGCTCTGTAAAACCAGAGTAAGGCGAAGCTATGTCACTTTGCTCTATAAAACCAGAGTAAGGCGAAGTTCTGCCACTCCACTCTGAAAAATTAGAGACAGTAAAAAACAGTCCTTGTTAGATAACATCCTTGAACATATCTTAAAACGTTTTGTACTAATGAAACTCTGTCATTTTGTACATTAAATTAACTTTGACAGAATAAAGTTCTGTCACAATAAATGAAAACATTAAAATGATAAAACTACTTACTGCTAAAACAAGCTATCACTAGGATTAAACACTTGCAAATCAATAGGCTCTGTTTACCTGATAAACCAGGAAACAGTTGAGGTATTAAAATATGACTCATAATTTCCTGACTGAGGCACACACCTTAGACAGGAAATGCCAACCATAGTCAGACGATTTAATATAAGCCCTAATTCCACTAGAGATAAACAATCTGAACATATAACCGCTATAACGGTTTAAAACTGTGCTGCTAATTACAGATACATCTTAGAAAAAGCACTTTGTGTCTGTAAGATTTGAGAGAACTTGTGTGAACTGTAAAAGATTCTAAATTGGTAAGTGATCTTATTTAACAATGCGACAATGATATACTGTATTACACAATAAAACACATTTGAACAACCTTTATTTGTATTGAGTGGTTATAATTTAGAGTAGGGAGGTTTCAGAAGCAATAGGGGAATCAAACAGGCATAGACCTGCGAATATTTCCCTTGACTTAACTGCTAGATCGAACCCATGCATTAGCAATAGTTAAGTCTAAAGCATGTGGTTTGCAAGGTCTCACAAGAGACCTAAAAACAACGTGTACAGTACTTTACACATTACAGTTGCAAAGGGGGCCCGAGGCAAGTGCCTCACTTGCCTTCCCTTAAACACACCCTGTATATAACTCTGACAATGATCTTATATAAGAATATGACACCGATTGAACACGTTGTGCTTCACCCGATATGCGTACTTTCTCACCTGATGTGCGCATGTAAACACTGTATTGTAAAAAAAGAGAAAGACTGTCTGTGGAAAGAAATCCTTTCTCAGCAAAGAATCAGACACCAAGGTCTTACAGAGCAGGCCTATATAATTCGCTTACCAATTAGGCATCATCAGCTCTTACTCAAATGGAACCTATGTAGGGTTGCCAGGTGGCCGGTATTTCACCGGCCTGGCCGGTATTTTACTGCTAATTTAGCAGTGGCCGGTAAGAAGCCGGTATTTAAAAAAACAGTGCCTGAAGCCAGTATCTGGAAAATAAAGATTTTGCAGTAACTGCGAAAAAAACTAACGCAGAACTTCTGAATGCACAAATGACTCTAGCAGTGAATCTTTTCAGGACAATTCTTTCAGCGAATTTTATATGAGGACAAATTGTTACTTGTGCCTCAACAACACTCATCTCTCCGTTTTCTCTTATCATTTGCTTAGTAGTCATACTTAGCATCTTTCCGTCGTCCCAAACGTAATCTGTGTGAGCATTTCATTTGGCAAATAATCTTGTAACTGGCGTAGGTGTGGTTGCTGTCTGAACTGCTACCGTAGGCTATTGCAGGTAGAATGCAGGAAAATCATAGAAATATCAAACCAAACATTGTGGGAGATTTATTAAATTGCAAAGAAAATAACGTGAAAAATAAATGCATTGTCAAAAAAACGTTCTCTTCAGCAACTTTATTTGAGAATCCAGTACCATTAAATATGCGCTTACAAATGCAGCTTAGATCTGCGACTGTTAAAAAAATGGCCGGTATTTTTACAAAACGTATCTGGCAACCCTAAACCAATGTTAAGTAATAATGTAAAGTTATCTTTGTGATGTAAAATTGGGGCGGCACTAGCTCAGTGGTAAAGTGTCCGCCTCTCAATTGGAAGGTTGGGTGTTCGATCCACGGCCACTGAGTGAGTGCTGTAGCACTCCTTGGGCAAGAGCGTTCACCCAAAATCGCCCCGGTAGGGGGCAAATTTCAGGCTTCGGCCTGCCGCTAACTGCCGTCTCCAAAAAATTCAAATTAAAAAAAAATGTAACATTACCTTTATATTATTGAACACATTGAAGTTGCTGAGGAGTTTATCACTTGAAAAACACAGATTTCACGCGATTTTTCATAATTACAATAAACCTAGACACCCAGGTCGACTAAAAAAAGCAGATCTCTGTAGAAAAAAAACCGTCAGTGGGTGTGGGAGCCGTGGTCCCATGCGGCAAAACACCTACTGTCGTAACTTGAAATGAACATTTGAAGATTAGTGCCGTGTTATTGTTACGCAATAAAGACCAAGAGTACAACAATCCCCTAGCAAGCTTCACAACCTGCCTCTGCAGGCAAAGGATCGGACATGAGTAAACTGCGCAGTTGCGCAAGGGTTGCCAGATTGGCTTTTTTGACGCCAATATTCACAAATTTGACTTTTTTAGAGGCAGTTGGCGTCAAAAAAAGTTGTTTGGCTTTTTGGCTTTTGCTTTTCAATATTTGGCTTTTTTTGGAGACATTTGGCATATACTATCAGACTGGTGTGTTGACTTTTTAAATATGCTTGTGAAAATTGTTATTAGGCTTTTTTAGACAGTGCTTGGTGCATTTTCTTAACTGGCAATACACAAAATAATAAAGTTGTAGCATATCTGGCAACCCATCATGCCAAAATTTCAGTGGAAACACTGAAAAATGTGGAAGATAAAGATTTAGAATATTTATGCAGAAGGTAAAGGTAATGCTATAGCTTTATTCTTCTAAAATGTCCTACAACTAGTGAAGAATTTTAAGTTTTAACAATTTGGCTTTTTTTACCCGATTTGGCTTTTTTTAGGCATGATTTGGCTTTTTTTCTCAAGAGATGTCTGGCAACCCTGAGTTGCGCTAAGCGTTTCGGGGGCCTCGCGGTCATTTATCCGGCCCGCCTACATGTCCACTTGTGTACGTCCAGAAGTCAGACTTCCACTTGATCAACGTGTTTTGTGTAGTGATTGTTGTAAAAAAATGTAAGCTATGAATAATGTTCAACCGCTTTGCTCGAGAGCACAGCCATGTCTAGCCCAGGTAGTCCTCTCTTATTTTGTAGGCTACTGTATAGAAGCAAGATACCTTTGGTGCTTACGACCAAAGTTACACATTTGCGCAGCCTACTGTTCAGACAGTCAGATGGAGTTAATTGTGTAGTTGGAAGAGTCTATTTTGGGGTTGTCCCAAAAAAGAGCAGTGCAGTTAGTGGATTATGGATGTTAACCGATGCGTCCACGTAGGCCTTAGTCTATATTTGTTAACATTTACAGGCGATTTGAGATACAAAATGTCATTAATCTAAACATGTGCCATGCACCAGGAGATTAACAGTCCAGACATCAGCAAGGTTTATATAAAAAGCCCAATGCGCACGCTTTATAAGCATATTTCACTTAAGCTCATGGTAAAGTTTATCAATTTGCGCTAATGAAAGAAAACGTTCATCGCGGCGCATATGCTTTGACAGGCCTCATGTTTGCTCCTTCGGTAATAATGTTTTGATAACTGAACAATAGGATTGATTTTGATTTCCTACAAATTTTTTTACATTTGCATTTCATTACGACATCTCTAAATAATCGCCGTCAATTAAATGACAATGATTTACGACCCAATTCCTTTTGCTAAGCTCCCTCAAAAGTTTTAGTTGGAAACTACGAGCCTATTATGCGTATTTTCGGGAAAATATTTGTAATCAATTTGCACAATCTGTAAATGGTCTTCATGTTGTGAATTAAATAAAAATTTTCAGAATGTCTGGCCCCCCTGCACAAACATGAAGGCCCCTAATGGAAGGCTTTCTGGCGACGGTTCTGTCCAGGTTCGCAGACACGGGGGGCATTCAAGGGAAGTTACCCCATCTTTTTTGATCCCCCAAATTTGGTTGTGTTCAGAAAAATTTGTTTTAAAGATATGGTGAAAACAAAAATCTCCCCCCTAAAAATGTACATTGCCCCACCAAACCTTAAAGCCTGGTTGCTGCGGGCGTGGTTCTGTAAAAATTGTGTCTGCAGTGAGGATATTTTCTTTTGAATGCCATTCAGCCCAGAGATGTAGCATAAATTCGAAATATTTTTTTATTAATCACCATTAGAGGGGCCCCTGTAAGCATTTTGGGGGGAGCAGATTTGGGCTGATACGGCACTGGCCTCGTCAACCGCTTGTTCTTCTACGACCTTTTCATTATTATTTTTGTTAGGGGCAAAGCGGATCGCCATTATTAACGTAGCACATTTCTGAAAACAGCGTTGTTTAGCTGCATTTTCGCTTGGAAACCTGATAGTTTTTAACTAAATGTAGGCTGAGGACTGTTTCACGTTTTAGTGTCTTTCTGGGTTATCCTAGTACCACGGTTTCGGAAAAAGGTTTAATGAAGTGTCATATGAGTGCTAGTCCAGTGTCGAACGTTCCTACCTACTAGACCACTTTGACTTCAAATGACAAGACCCTAGCTTTTGCAACCAGTGCAAGTCCTGAAAGTTCATTGCCCTAGACTTGCTTCTAAAATCTTCCACACAACTCATGGATGCCAGAAAAAGCCGTTTTGCCTCAAACACACCTGATCCGTTACGCGCCAAAGCCACAAGACACCTGATCCGTTTTGCCCGAAATGGTAGCATTCAAAGACCCCTCACCCTTCCTTGACATACGCTATCTTTCAAGTTTGGGGTCTTCATTTGTGATAGAAATTCAAGCACATGCTAGAAGAATAGGGATAGAACGAATTTGCTAACACTAGACGAAAATTAGGCAGGTTTACCACTGTAGCATAGCCTACACATCTGTCACACTAAAGCCATAACTACACTAGTTGAGTACGTAACCAGGTGTTTGTATGCGAATACAAATTTTTACTCTGTCCTGATCGTTCGGTCTGCATCTTAACTAAAACTGAAAAGTTCTCCTTTTCGGAAATGTTGCGATGAGAACTTTTATCTGTGTGGCAGGCTGATGCAGAATCACATGGAAATATTTTCAACTACAGCAAAACTGTTTGTATGATGTTTAAGGCTAAGAGTGCAAAAAGCACAGTCACCCCATTACTGACACATGGGTGGTAAAAATCTAAAATCTGTTAACCTATACAAATATCTGGGAGCTGTACTGGATATTGAGCTCCCACATGACAAAGACATTCAGAGACAACTGCGATAAAAATATTGTGCAGCAAACAAGCTGCGAGCCTCTTCTCCCGATGTTCAAATGCAGTTAAAAATGTGCTTTTTTGTTCCTTTTGTACGCCCATGTATGCATCACAATTATGGTGGAATTTCAGAAAGTCATGCATGCAAAGATTGCGTGTGGCCTATAATTTTGGATGCAGAGCTCTATACAGCCTGCCCTGGAGAGCGAGTGTTAGTAGTCATGACTCATTAGGTTCAATGTAACATTCCTACATTTGAGGCTGTATTAAGAAAAAATATGCACTTGTTTCTCGAAAGATGCAAAAGGTCTAATAACGCAATGGCTTACCCAACACTTACCCAAACACCAAATCCTAAGCTCTAATCATCAGTTTTCTCAACGTATTTGATATGTTGAATGTTGCTCTGTGGATGCGCATATGGCGTGAAGTCAGAAATTTCGCTTGACACCGGTGATTCATCCTTCAACGCTGTTGCAAAACATTCTGTTTTGTCTGTTTTTATTAACCAGCGTTGTGCAGAATGTGTGTGTTTGTACTATGGACTTCGTGTCTGCGGGCAAAAATACATCATTATTACATGTGACCGTTTGCGAAAAAGTTGTACCAGAGTTGAATAAGCACGATGACATCATCGAATGAAATTTCATGAAAATTGCCCTCCCCCGAAATGAAGAGCTGGTTGCGCCCCTGGTCACACTCACACTAACAATGGATTTTTCAAACTTGTGGAAGCATTGCTACAAATTTCTGCATGCTTGTTTCCGGAACCGTCGCCAGAAAGTTTTCAATAGGGGGGCTTTGCGGTTCTGTGGGGGCGATTTTCGTTTGTGCGGTGGGGCTTGACATTTTAAAAATTAACAAAAACTCCACTGATTTATAGTGTTTCACGATTCAATTTGAGGTGGTTTGGAGCTTCGTTTGGGGGGCTAACCCCACCACAGCCCCCCGTGGCGACGGGACTGCTTGTTTCCACGCAATATAAAACTACGTGGCTTACCGCTATCAGCAGTCACTGTCTCGCTGCATTACCTGCAACAGATGTCTGTGTTCAACAGCAGGGCGCAGGCAGGATTTTTCTAAGGGGGAGGGGCTGGCGTTACGGAAGCAAATGCCTTGGAAAGGAAAAATTGCTTGCAATCAGAATAGTCAAGGAAAGCACATAATTTGTGGATAAACAATTAATTGACTGCTCTCACCACGAAAACTGGGGACCTACAAACTAAACTGCCATCTTGTTTCTTTGATATTGTTTCCTGACGACCGCAAAACTCGACAAACTTGATTGCTTGTTTTAGCCGAGTTTTGTTTTGATCTACGATTTTTTTCAACTTTCGGAAAGCATATTTCTCACGTCCACGTTTCCTTCATTTTTGCAAAGTTTACGAAACGCATCAAACTTTTCTGCCCAAGACTTGTCTTCTTTCGCTTTTTTCCAATTTTTGTGAGCTGATTTTACCAACATACCAAGGGCCTTAGCTAACAACATCAGGTGCAAACGCACGCAACACACCATTTGCAAAGTGACCCTTCATGAATTTCACTGTAGGCTAACAACTTAAACTCCTTCAACCATTGCATTTGGAAACGTCGCTTTTGGAAGCCTGTGTGTACCACACGAAAATCTTATGAAGATAAGGGAGTCCAGCTATTTAACAATAAAGTTCTTCGGTCGCGTTCACTCAGAGAACGACTCATAAAGTTCCCAATGTCAATAATATTATGCATAGGCACACGAAGCGGGTAGTCAGGCAGGGTGGCCACCACCCTGGTTTGAAAAATTTCAGGGCAAACTCTGTTTTCAGGGCAAGCGCAAGTTGCTCAAAAATCCAGAATGGTACAAAATATTTCAATGCAGTAAAAAATTCCAGGGCAGACTTTGTGTTTCAAGGCAAGCGCAAGTTGTTCAAAATCCTGAATGATAAATAATATGTCAATGCAGTGAGAAATTTCAGGGCAAATCTGTTTTTCAGGGCAAGCGCAAGTTGCTCAAAAATACTGAATGCAAAAATATATCCAATCCAGTGAAAAATTTCAAGGCACACTCTGTTTTTCAGGGCGAGCGCAAGTTGCTCAAATCCTGAATGATAAAAAATATATCCAATACAGTGAAAAATTTTACGGCAAACTCTGTTTTTCAGGGCCTGCACAACTTGGTCAAAATTTCTGAATGATAAAAAATAAATACATATTCACAGTGAAAATTTTCAGGGCACACTCGATTTTTCTGGGCAAGCACAAGTTGCTCAAAAATCCTGAGTGTAAAAAGTATATTCAATAGATTGAAAAATTTCAGGGCAAGCGCAAGTTGGCAAAAAATCCTGCGCGGTGAAAAAATTTTCAATACAGCGTATATTCACTTGGGGGTTATCCGTGTAATTTGGGCTAGTGTATTGTGTAATCTGGACCAAAGTCGTGAATGGTTATAATGAATTTGATCTGAACCAAGCCCCCGTTTTCTGTAAAAATCTAATAATCGGATGTCAGTAGTTTAACAGCTTGATATAAGAATTCGGTAACTCTTTCTTTGTTCGTTTCCGAGTTTGCGCTGGGTAGAGGTGCAGGGTGTTAAGATGATAGATTTTTTTATTAACAGGAGTTTAGAAGCGGGCCGCACGTACGTGCAGATGGCTTGCCACTTTTGTGTGCGCGTCTTTAAGTGCCTTGCTCAAGCGCACAGCAAAGATAACACAGATAGGTGCATGGAGTCAGACCCTTCGATCCGGAACCGTCGCTTTTAAAATATTGCTGTGCGCCATTGATGTCGCGTACATATTTGCATCAGTAAAAGCATTTACCATAAAGTTTCTTGTCTGGGAGAACACAAGACGCAAGGAACTTCACCCCCTTGAGTTAACAAGCAAGGTAACTACAGAATTTGCCTATAACGGCACTTCCATAGGATTGCAGTATGAACGTTATTGCGGAATTGACGTTACAAGCGAATTGAAATACATGTAAAAGATGTCATCGGGACCGAACAAAATGTAACGTTATAGGCAAATTGACATTACAGACGGAGCCGTTACAAACGAATTAAATTTTATAGAAAAGATTTACAAGAGGTTTCTGGCTCCTTTCGGATTAGACTAAAAAAATAGTTTCAGGGCAAATTGTTGATTTTTAGGACAAATTTTTTCCACCCCTCCAGTAAAATGCCTTCCCGTACGCCTATGACCTTATGCATTCTTGGGGGATTCGCCGAAACATCGTAGCTACCAGTTGCACCAGACGCCGCCTGTGGCTGCTTTTCTACCGGTGGGCAGGTAGGCGTACTGTTCTGACACCGGTCAATAAAAACTTTTCGAGGCTGCTTACCCTGATCTGTTTCATACGAAGATGAATGACTTTTTTATTTCACCACAAACTTGTCCAATTTCACTCAACACTTTTCGCTGACTAAAGAGCGGCGTGCAACTGATTAGCAGAATAGCTAATTAATTCAGCCTGCAATTAACGGTCACTCGCACCTCGCACTGCTCAGACATTCTTGCCACTGGGGTTCAGTCTCGTTAACATCAGATTGTTTCCTTTTTCAATATCAGATTTTTTCAACACAGTTTAATATAAGCTAAATGCTTCCAATACCAATACATCCCGTCGCCACGGGGATCTTTGGTGGGCTTAGCCGCCCAGGCAAAGCTTCAAGCCCCCCCCAATTGAAATATGAAACACTTTAAATCAGTGGAGTTTTTGTCAAATTTTAGAATGTCAAGCCCCCATACACAAACGTAAAACACCCTTAATGAAGACTTTCTGGTGACGGTTCTGTACCAATACCTAGCAAAGTGCGATAACCCACGTTGAATCCGAAACCGAGCGAAGTATCGTCATTAAATGGAAAAATCGGTTATATGCGTAACGTGTTATGTTATTCCCAATGCTAGGAAGAGAGCTTCTTCAGTTTGGAACGATTACCAAACACACATAAGAGTGAGAAATTGACGAAAGAAATTTAAAAATTATGAATCTAACTATCTTCATCCTGAAAAGATATAAAATTGGGGGAAAAAACAACAGCTTAGTCAACATCAGATTTGCTACCAAAACATCAGACATCAGAATTTTCTCTCAAAACATCAGAAGTGGTAACACTGATGCATATCATCCACGTGTGCACATTAGGAAGGCCCAGCTTTGTGACGTATAAACTACACTTCAATCGACACTGTTGGTAGTTCAAATGACAAGCTTGTTTCAACGCTGGCAGAGCACGGTAACACCCAGCGCTTGTTATATAGGGTACTATGGTAGTACAAACCACGCAGGAACGAAGAAAGCTGCTTCAATATTTCTCAAATCTCGAAAATTCATAACCGCTTGGTTTGATAACAAATGTGTTGCTACGCCTTGTGGTACTGCTGAAGAAGATTCTGCAATGCACCCGATCTCAACTTACAATGTTGGTGAAAAACTAAGAAAACAAACATCAATATTCTGATTGCTAAGGGGGGGCTTGAGCCCCTTCAGCCCCCCCTCTGTCTGCGCCTTTGTTCAACAGTCGCATGCGGCGAAAGGCCTGCTACCGTAACTTGAAGCGAATCTTTGAAGGTTTGTGGCCATGTTATTGTTACGCAATAAAAACAACAGTAGAACAGTCCGCTCGCAAGTTTGGCAACTTTCCTTTGCGGGCAAAGGAGCGGACAGTGGACTGCAAACTGCGTGACACCACAGCAGTGAACCTGGCTGTTGTGCAGTCAGTGTCATACCGGAAAATAAACTGTTATGCAAAAATTAAATCAAGTAATCGGATCTAACCTATTGACTTTAGATTTACTAAAAATTTTTGGTTCTTAGTCCCAATTTCCAGAGGGGGTAAATGCCCCCTGCGGACGCCCATGTCCCCAGTACTTGCCTGTGCGAGCAAGGAATTTCAACGCTGTTAAACATGAAAAGTAAACAATTACGGCTTGAAGTGGAGTATGACTTACGCGTGTGCCTGTCTAATACCGCTCCTCGAATTGAGAAACTTATTTGCAAAAAACAGGCACAGCCTTCAAACTAATGTTTAGCATAAAGAGTTTGAAATAAATACTTTTGTTAATATCCTTTGTCATACTATTTACAATTGCTAGTTACCAACTGTTAGTCAATATATTACCACTTAATTTAGCGCCAGCTTACTGGAGGGTTAGGGTTGATTGTTTTATGACTCGGGGGTAGCGGGAAAAAGGTTGAGAACCCCTGTTCTAGAAAGTCGAATAATAGTAAAATTTGATGAAAAGTATGCAGAGCAGGTCAGTACTGCTTTGTTGTTTGATGCACATAGATTAACATTGCAGACTTCTAGAGATGCATTGCATCATCGCCTGTTTCTCAAATAGTACAATGCAAAAATCATAGTTGCAATACTCTATTTATTTCTGCGAAATAATAGAACAAAACCTTATCAAGGATTGTAAGACATCAAGTGCAAATTTTACGGAACCATTCGACTCAATCTTATCTTTGACCGTAAAAAAACGTAATTTGCTGACGCTGATTTTTTCCAGACGAAGCCAGGGGCGAGTGAGCCGATGCTGACGCTGCATTTTCAGTCATGCGAAGTCATTCATGTACAGTATTTCTTCTCTCTCGCTCGTTCGTTCGCATCTCGTAACGCACGAACGAACCGTGGCTGAATGCGGAAGCTCGTTGCGTTTGACTAAGCATGGAATTTTTCGTGTGATGCGGTAAAAATGGCCTTCTTTGCAACGGAACGATTCTATCGTCTCTTTTCGCACTTTAACTGCCAACAAGAGAAGCAGCACATGCCACTGTTTTAGTACTTGCCTAGATGTACTGATGGAGGCATGGTTTATGAAAGATCATGCAAGTCTTGTGGAAAAAGTTGTGCACAATTGAATCCAAACCGATTCAAACACTTTACAACACCATGTCACTTCACTGATCTTAAACGATGAAACCGCTTGATGCACACAAGCAGTTCTTTTCCTAAGACTGATCAGTATGGCATGGCATATCTTCCTTCAAAATTTTTGACTGTTTTTAAGTTATCAACCAACCGAAGCAACAAAGTTAAACTTCAAAACGAGGTTTACTTCGGCGCATGACCTGGTTTGCCAGTTTTGGGCTTACGCTGAAGCTTGCATGCTCAAATTTTACGCCTCAATAAGCTTCTTGGATTTGGTTGTGATTTGAAGCACATTTCAGGGTGATCAAACATTTTCATCATCATTTGTTAGGCTCCTGCATTTAAGAGGTTTTCAATTAAAAATTTCGACGATTGTCACAGAAGTTACAATTCAGTGCCACTGCAGCAACATTTCAACTTAATAATCGAAAAGTATACCGTGGTGTTAACAATCCAGGCAAACACAGCGAAATTACTGTAACACCTATGAGCAATTTCAAGATCACTGGACTATCCCAGGCACTGCTGAAAAAAGTTGGAAAGAGGCTTTAGTTGAGTTTCAGAAACGATTTACAAACTTGCACGCAAGTTGCAGATCGTTTCTATCGGAAGCGATCGTTGTTAATATTGAAAAAGCCCGGCAGAGGATCCAACTTAAAGTTGATGATGAAACCTCACATGAATTACAGGTTATGAAGAGAAAATGATGTATTAAACACTAAATTAAGGCTTAAATCGTTAACCACGATGTCCAAGAAAGTGAGGATGCATTTGAAAATAATTCCCGTTATACATTTCATACGAACAATGTGCCATCGAAGCTAATTTTCAGACAAGCGGTTTCCTGTCTCTCTCATCTTCTATTTTTGTCTCACTCTGTTTCTGTCTCGCTCTCGTTCTGTTTCGCTCTTTTCCTGTTTCTCTCTCTCTCTCAGGGTCTTTTTCTGTATTTTGTTTCTGCTGGCTGTTATTCTTATCTGCTGACGCTTCACATTTTCTTTCGCTCTCTCACTTCTTCTCGCTCACTCGAAAACCACTTCGCAGTTCAAGGGCACAACAATTGCTTTGCACCAGCTCGTTGTGTCAGACGTTTAATATCAATGTTTTGCTGAAGACGCGTTGGAACAGGGCGAAGCTGCTGAAGACGTGTTGGAACGAAATATTTTCATTTTTCCCAAAAAGAAAGGTTTGAAGTAAATCAGAAAAATGTTGCCTGTTTGGACAAACGCTAGAACAAAACTGTAGAAAAGAATGTAGAAAATTGTTAAACAAGACTTTTACTGCTTATCATTGATAAATTTTTCTCTTCATGGTCGTTACACTGTCAAAGCATCTGATTGTATTTTTTTTTCGATAACATGCATCGTAAGAAGTAGCAGCATGTAGATGTATATGGCAGAAATTCTCTTGCAGAGTCGTTGATCCGTTCTTCTGCACAAAATGAAGGAAACAAAGTCTTTTCACAAGAAATGCAAAGAGTTATCCTACGAGGACTTTTTTCTTAAATTTTTCCGGCCCGTGTTTTTCGAATTTGTTGCCACTCTGGTTCACACATTTTGGGGATCAATGATTGCACCCCGGACACGACCAGATGTTTATGAATCGATCAACAGGTAAAATGTTTAATAATTAGTTGTCAGAACTCACTAGATTAGTCGGTAGGTAGTTTTATTGACAGGTCTTGTATACATTCTAAGGCTGTCTTTGCAAAGACATGTTGGTCATAGCTGATTTCTTCTGAACAAAGCATAGTTGATTTCTTCTGAACGCTTAGGTTATCTCCCACGGTTTCACAAAGCGATTGCGCGGTGGTTTACATGACTTTTCCATCACAGTAGTTTAGTGAATGACCAGAAAAATCATGTCAACTAAAGCTCCCCCACGAAACAGCTTTTCATCAGAACAGTTTCTATACATTTTGATTGTGAACTGCAAAGGCACAATTACAGAAAACGTCTTATTTTAATGTCCCGCGAAACTATTGATTCGAAGACATTTTGACTATTCGGTTTTTAAATCGAATTTGAAAATTTGCGTTTCAAACATCACCTTTTACTTGACCCTAATCAATAACCTGCAATTTTTGTGCTTATGGTGCTCCAGGTTGGGCACACGTTCCCTGTGTTTTGCACCCCTGGAACAGATGAAGCACCACGTTAGGTTTCGCTTGATGTTTCTACATTAAAACAGTTCCAAGAAGAATTTGTTTGTGACCAACCATGCTTTCCAATATTTCTGGTTGCTTACAGTTAAATAGGTTCATGTGTTTGGCTAGCACATGGTTACAAAATTAGGAGCGCTGATCGAAATTATGTTCGTTGATTTTGGTTGACCACTTTCGACAAGTCCGTCCAATGTACCGAGATCAGCAGGTGCAAGCAAGTTTGTAAACCACGTTTTAATGGTGAAGATGATTCTGTTTTCATTTATGTGGATAAAGAGTTTTTCAACTTGTTGCTTTCATGTGTGAACTGAGACTGAATAGGAATGAACGAGCAGCGGCATACAATTCTTTGCGTTTCTCCACAAAACTTTGTATGAAACCTCTCCTAGATAACGAAGACGACTGCCAATGTTGTCTGCAGGGGCACGCGCAGGGGGGGCTGAGGGGGGCAGAGCCCCCCCCCCTTAACGGAAATCGCCCAAACACAAATTTGTTACTGATATTTGTTAAAAAACAAAACAATTCCGCACATTGCATACATAGCTATATGAAGATTTCGATTATAACTAGTGGTGTAGTGATCTGTTACCTTGTTACGTTACGAGTGTTACACTTCAACTGCAATAAGCAAATCGTGCTAAGACTATAGGAAACCCTCGCTGAATGCCGCTTTTCGATAAAGACATCGCGATTCATGAGTCATAATGGCATTGAGAGAAGCCGCTTCATACATGCTATGACGTAGAAACTTTGCACGTGTTGCGCAATGCGTTACGATTGGAGTTGTTCCTCCTGTAGTTCGAATTTCGGGTACCGTGATAGTCAGAAGAGTGCGAGGAAAAATGGATAAGTTTGTAGCTGTACAACGCAAGCAGAAAAGGAGTTCGTCAAGAAACTGTCACTATCATAAATTATGCGCAGCCATGTTCGATAACTTTGTGCAGACAGATGCCGACAGATCCAGATATGTACGAAATGCTTTAAACAGCAGTCGACAGAAGGCTGTCGAGGAAAATCAAAATCGTCTTTCCCATATCATCAGAACTATTGAATTTTGCGGTCGCCAGGAAACACCATTAAGGGGTCACAGAGACGCTGGTGCATTTTCACTGAACGAAACTGATTGCAATGACGGAGTTTTTAAAGCTGCCTTAAGACTGCGAGTGGAGGCTGCTGACAAGCAAACATCTGACCTCTTTTTAAAAGGCTCCCCGCAACGCTTCATATTTAAGCTGGTGTGTGCAAAATCAAATTATATCTTTGATGGGTGATGCCATACAAAAGCAAATACTTTCCCATATTTCCCAGTGCAAATACTTTTCGATACTAGCGGATGAAACGACTGATGTAAGTTAAACAGAGCAACTTTGGTTATCCGTTCGATTTATCAAAGACAAGGGCGTACGCAAGGGTTGGGGTTGGGGTTAAACCCCGCCCCTTGAGCTTGATATTTTACAAAAACTTTATAACCTGCGCAAATCAGATTAATTGTTTTCGCATACTTTTTGATTGTTAATATGTCGACTTAATGCAAATACCACGGAACAAATTTGCATGCAAATTTCAAGGAACATTGTAAATGGGCTAAAAACGTAATAATTAGGTTTTGGTGGGAATCTGGGTTATGGTCTGCGTCCAGAAACCATCTCACCACATTTTACAGACCCTTCGTCCACTACGCATGTTTAAGATTGTGTTCCGCGATAGTTCACTTTATCCGAAACCATTGTCTTTATATTGTCTGCCAAGGGCGTACGCAAGGGGGGTGGGGTTAACCCCCCACTTTAGTTTGATATGTTACAAAAACTTTATTACCTGCGTAAAGGAGATTAATTGTTTCCGCATGCTTTTTGCTAAATTTGTCGACTTAATGCAAAAATTGTAGTTGTACATGCTCTGACATAGTGATGAGTGTGTTTTACTCCGCTGTTTGAACGCTCAGCCTGATATTTTTGCAGTTATAAACTGCTGTGTCGTAGCGTTGAGTGCATTTTCCTCCGATATCCTAACTTGGAGCGCTGATATTTTAGTTTATATTCAGTGCCAAGGGCGTACGCGAGGAAGGGGGTTGCATTAACCCCCCCCCCCTTGAGCTTCATATTTTACAAAACTTTATTACCTGCGCAAAGGAGATTAATTGTTTTCGCATACTTCTGCTTGTTAATTTGTCGACTTAATGCAAATAACAAAGTATGAATTTGCATGCAAATTTCAAGGAACATTTTTAATGGGCCAAAAAGTAATAATTAGGTTTCAGTAGGAATCTGGGTTATCGTCTGGGTACAAAAACCATCTCACCACTTTTTGCAGACCTTTCGTCCATTAGGCTATGCATGTTTAAGATTGTGTTCGGCGATAGGTCCCTTTATCCGAAAAATTACATTTATTTTGTCTGCTAAGGCTGATCAGCGCAAGCGCTGACCACATTAGCTGCATTAGGCCTACCGATTTCTGCAGCATGATAGACCTGTTGCACGAGCTCAAAAACAGCAGTTGTGTCTCAGGAGGAAAAAACGAAAACTAAACGTTTGCTGGAGTTCTATAAATAACAACAAAATCGAAAGTTTTCATGCGTACTTTATGCGCATTCTCAATTCTTGTGTAGTTTATCAAGATTCGATTTTTCAAACCGGGGTGTGCGCCAGGCAGCCC
>Ga0210059_1008811_pt1 | contig 15844 bp, 9 predicted proteins | sample Ectturendosymbi2_FD_188042 | JGI IMG/M metagenome (GOLD analysis project Ga0210059, IMG submission 188042) | Ecteinascidia turbinata endosymbiont from Florida, USA - Sample 2 (SPAdes) (version 2) | ecosystem: Host-associated > Tunicates > Ascidians > Unclassified | place: Key West, Florida... | reverse complement strand
CACTCCACCTGGTTCTTGGTGGAACTCTGGGCCGCTTTCCCGTGGGTGTAACCAGCAGGACTTGCTTGGTCAATTTTTCGTGCGGCATTGTGGACTAGAAATAGCATAAGCCGCTAAAATGGCCGTTAACAGTAGATTTTCATGGGCCAGTTAACCGCCCAAACACATTTGTATTTTCGTGGGTACCGCTACAGTCCGCTAACTTTATTGAAGCACTTACGTGAATGATGAAGAAATTTTTTTCTGTGACGTCAGTTGTCGTTAGCATCGCCCTCTGCTGGAATTTTTGTCGGGCCATAGAAGTTTTTCGGAGCTCTATGACCGAGCAACGCATATAATGTTTGCTGTTTGTGTGGTGATTGTGCTATGGAATGAACGATATTTGCTTGTGAAGTGTGGTAGTGTTCGCTTGTAGTGTGTGAAGGACAGGTCATGCGTTTTTAGGAAGCTACAGTAGGTTCTCAAAACTGAATCACTGAGAGTACAATATAAACTAGTTCGCAGTCATAGTACTGTAGTGTAGAATTCACCATTGGCTTGAGGAAGAGCCTATAAAACTGACGAGAACCCGATTTTTTATGTGTTTTGTTGCCAATTATATCTGTACTTGTTTTTAATTTCTGCAGTAATTTGTTTGGTTACAACACTAAAACATGCAAATCCCTATTTCAAGAATACTTCGGACTGTAGCAAAAATTGGTAGCAAGTGTTGATGGAAAAGATATTTGTCGTACTGCATGTCTTCATCCAGACTTTGTAAATGATCCACTACCTTGTGTGCACAGAAGGCAAAATAGCGCCAATAGTTTCTATTTTGCCTTTCATGAGGCAAAATAGTCACTGCCATTTTATAAGCCGGGCCGAGCACGGGCCAAATTTTAAGAGGGGTCACGGGTACGGGTTTGCTGTGGTGGGTATGGGTCGATCCGGGTCATGAAAATGTGAGTCCGTGACATCTCTATTCTGGACACATGGCCGAACCAACATAGCTGGGATTTCTCTATGCGGAGAAGTGACTCGACATTCAGGGCTTTACAAATTCACAACTGCGCACTTTGTCGCCAAGTGTCACGCCATGAACTCATCGTAAAAATCACATCTCTGCCGCTTACACTAGGATAATATTATTTCAGTCATTACCCAAGATCCATGACCATAGGGGAGGATCTGAACAAAGACCGGTTTAAAACCTGACAGCTCTGCGGTGTTTGAAAGTTCCCGTTTTGTGACCACAGAGCGATAAAGTTCACGAGCTCACAAAGAACACACCACCTGGCCCTTGGACGACCTCTGGGTCGCTTTCCCGTGGGTTTAACCAGGACTTGCCTCGCCAGACTTTAGTGGGACATTCTGGTCATAAGTCGTCCAAACCAACACAGCTGGGATTTCTCTTTGCGGAGAAGTGGTTCGACATTCAGGGCTTTACAATTTTCACAACTGCGCACTTTGTCGCGAATCATCACACCGTGAACTCTTTGCAAAATCCCATCTCTGCCGCTTACACTAGGGATAGCATTCTTTCAGTCACTATCCAAGATTCATGACCATAGGTGAGGACCGGAACAAAGCTCACGCAGAACTGCGTTAACTTTTACCGAACCGTGTATCAATATCTCTGTTTTGCTCTCCGTCACTTGTAAATACCACCCCAAGGTACTTGAACTTCTCCACCTGCTGCAGTGTATTGCCGCTCACTTGCAGCCTACACCGGCTTGGCTTTCCGGAGAAGCCTCCAGTTTACCTTCAAAATTATCCCAAGACTACATTATGGATAGTTTCCACCGTGAGGGCTGCAGACTCCCGCACCTCATCGTATCGCGAATGCAAACAGTCGGTTTTGTTGTGAAGCCATGCCTTGCAGACCGCTTTCTTTGTTGGGTTGAGACATTCTTCGACCTCATTCAACCACTGGGTTACTCTTCGTAATACACAGACACACCGAATAACCGAGCAGCAGATGAAGCTGCTTTGAACAGTCGCCACCACCTCCGCGTCCATTGTCCATTATGGGAGTCTCGGAAATAAAGACGATACGCTGTCTGCAAAGGTCTTTCTTACACCTTTAATGACCGAGGTCTACAACTTTATTTGATCAGTTGACAGTTCTGCACACCTTTTGACACGAACGTCCAATGAACGGAACAAGTCAGCTGGAACTTTGTGGAAACCAATGAGTGGCCAGTGACCCAAAGAACCTCTGCACCAAGTGTATTTGAGTATATCTCTGTGCTGGAAGAAAGTGTTCATGATGCAGTTCGTCGTTCCCAACATGAGTATTGAAGTCTTCCAAAAGGATAGTCGATATGTCAGTTTAACCCTTCGCATTGCGTCATTACTTTCTTCCACGAATTTCAGGTACACTGCACTTGAGTTTGGGCCGTATACATGTGTTAAACACCGGGGGCGCTCAACAACTTCAACATGCATCCTTCATCCTTGTGGGATGATTCATCAACACAACTCGCCAACTGAGAGCAACAACTATCTCTGCACAGCCTGAGAAAATTATTCTGGCTCAACACTGGAGTAGAAGAGTTTCCACCTATCCTACCCCTCCACAGTGTTAGAACCACGACACCTAATCGAAGAGATGCCAACAACATCCAGGGAATATTGTTTGACTTCCTCGACCAGTTCGTGTTCTATCCCTGTGAATGAAGTGATGTTCCAGTTTCTAGATTATGTTGGCAAGATTGTCGTTTACACGTGGCTTTCAAGAGTAGAAGCGCTCTGCACTGTCCCCAATTGCCTCCCCAGATACGTAGCGGGGGCAACGTGGGGCCTCCACGTGTGGAATTCATAGGAGTATTGCGAAATTGTGGAAAAGGGTCCTTGTTCGTTGACGCCCAGTTTGGACTTTTTCCAGGCGTGCAAATATTGTTAATAAAATAACAGTTGCTTTAAGTCACGTGTTCTCTCTGAAAGTGCACCCAAGTGCCCAATGCAAACTCGTGCGGAAGGTGTGGAATGAATGATGTACAAAGAGGTTATTAACTGCTGGCGCGAGTACTCTCACAAAATATGCACCGCTCAGTGCTAGGCACAAACGCACCTGCTTCACATGAGTGAACTCCTATACGTACAGGAACACTACCCGCATTAAGTTTATATATCACAGCTGTAGCAAACAACAAACAAACGTGTTGAGCTTACATACCACAATCTCGTCGTGGCTTCCTGAGCTGAACATTTCCGACTCGGTATCCCAGTAAATCGACATGTCCCCAAGATGAAGGTTTTTCCATTTTTTCGTTGCATTAACAGAATTTCCCGATTTTGGAACCTTGAAAGTAATTTAGTAAAACTGAAACCACAACATTTAGTTTCATACAAAAACTCGAAAAGCCATCTCAGCAGAACAGTAAATTTGTGTTAGCCGACGTTTTGAAATAAAAAAGAATTTAAATCATGAATTCCAAAGCAGCCATTGCTCAACTGCAAGTTGGTTAAATTTTCCCAAACCACAGCGTAATAGTTGTAGACCATTAACGTACGTCTACGATTATTTTCCAAATTTTTTGGTAAATGACAAAAAAATTTCCCGAGGCATAATGTAACAACATGAATAAGACATGTGCAAGCCATAAAATGCATGGCGTTAAGCACGTAGTGTGCATTACAGCACCTTTCTGGATATCTCAAAAAACAATGGCCTCTGATTATGCAGATGACAAAAAAAAACGATATGTCTTGCCCTACAAGATGATGTCAACAGGATTCCTCAAAAGTTTCACACACATAATTTTTTCGGGGGGAGATTTGAAAACCATTGTTTGCTTCAATTTTAAGTCTTCTCTCCCTGAATGTTTTAAAGGCTCCGTTACTCGATACTTTAAAGTTAATTTTAATTATGCTTTCTGGGCAAGGCTTTCTATTGACCCATGCCGGAATCCGATGATCAGACTTGCCACACCATCAATACCTACGTCACCTACGTGGCAAATGTGCGGCTGTGGAAAATTTAAATGTTTTTGAAACTTGTTTTGAAACTTGGCAAATCAGAAACTCCTCATTTTAGTAAAACTTCCTCAATATGATTGTGCAAAACTAAGATGATGTTCTGCAGTACAACCCGAAACAAAACATTTTCAACCGTCTACTGACTGCGGCGAGCCACCGCAACCCCCCCCTGCACTCACCCAGTTTTCATCAGTCGATTGAGCTGAAAGGACGTTGATCAGCAATCCACATGCGAAGCTACATCCGGGCAATGTACTGTCATCTTCGTATCGTATGTGAAGATCAAACAAACGAATCTAGGTTTAAGAACATACGCAAAATACAATGTGACGTCAAAATAAAAATTCACAGTGTCAAAAGTCATAATATCCTTGAAGATAGTTTCAGCATTAAAAAAGCATTGCAATCACTTTTGCAGTCCTTAGAAAATGCGACATGAAAATTACAACATCCGCCAACACGCATTGGTGCCTTACATTCTACACACTTGGTGCTTAAATAAGTACATATTTTTGAATATATTATATTGCAACTCACTAATGAAATGGCTGCAATGCATCACACAGAGCGCAGAACGAGCCACTCTGACTCTAGAATCGACGGACGATTCACAGTAAAGCATGAAACATGTTGTTAAGGCTTAACAGAACTGCGATGAAGCCTTGTTCACAGCCAACTGACCACAGGAGCAATAAACCTCTGAAACAAATTTCTGACCTGATTGAAAACGTGTTAAGTGATTGGTAGCACACCGCAGAGTCGCCCCTGCATTTCCGATTTCTTATCCTTAACATTTTTTCCCGGACTCAGGATACAACCTAGAGTTTTTTTTCCTCTTAAAATCTCCCAAAAAAACAGTAAAATTGTTAAATAATCTTCTTTTTATGTTAACTATTATTTTTTACGACATCTGCTTACTTTATAAAACGAAATAAGTCTCTTTTCTATTTCACACCCATTTTCACGCTGCACTTATGATTGTGATATGAGACACTTAAAACAGACATTAAAATAATATTTAAGTTCTTCATAAGTTCATTGGATAAGGTTCTTGGCGCATCTTAGTGGTTGCCAGTGGTTACCTGCAGCAGCGCATTTCTGCAGTGGTAGAGCTGATTTTTAGGTCAGTGACCGAATTTTTTTTTTAATGGCCTAACAAATTAAGTCAATTCGGTCAAAAACTGTCCGAAAACGAAAAATAACAGGTTTATAAACTGTTTCGGACAAACGACTGAAATGTCTCAACGAATACAAACAGTGTTAGAATCTCGACACTTGGTCTCGGTCCAAAGGTTGGTTTTGGTGAAGAATCCCTCTCTCTCGAAACAGCTTCAGCTCAGTGGTAAGCCCTGTTTCGATACTTGCAATGCAAGGCGTTATGTAAACCTGACATTCAGCACAAAAACATGCCTTATCGCAAACAAGGCTTAAAATATCGATTGTTTAAATGTGAGCTTATCACTCCTTTGGTTAACTGTTGCAGGAAAGCAAACAGTAAGCTTTGTCAGGATGAGTTTGGCCCCCGGGTAAACTACAGCAACCGCTTGAAATGGACGAGGGGATCAGTTCTCAGATCAAAATCTTGGTCCCTAAGTATCAGGTCTCGGTCTGAAGCATAACTCCGCTGTTCTGACCAAGTTCAAAGGTCAATGGACGCAAAGGTTCGCGTCTCAACTGCATCACTGCCACTTTGTTCAAGTGTCTGACGTCATTAAGCTGTGGCGAGGAGAGCATATTTGGATATAAGGCCAGCATGTTCGAACATATCATCAGAAAGCGTACAGGTGAAGAAGTCAAACCTTGCGGGCAACTTTTCATAGAAAAACGTTTTGAGCTTTTAAGTGCCGTGGGCTTAAATATATGTTTCCATGATAAACCTGCCTTAATCGCCATTCAATTTACGAAATGCAACTTTCAACGTTCATGACTGGATCTGATATCAACATATGATTTCCGAAAGAGCGTATTTGCAATTTCATAAATAGCTAAAACTTGTTTCCAGCTTTTCAACGAAGTTCGACACAAAACTTTTTACAAACAAAACTTTCATCACAAATTAGCTGCGTCAAAAATCAACAAATGTTGCTGAGATAATTTTCCCTAAACCTGTTTTGTCACATGAGGTTTCCAGACCAGTCAAAAGTCATTTCGTCTAGTTTTAAGAACGATGTGTAATCTTGTCACATGAAGAATGGCTTTTTTTCCGAAACACGGTTTGCGCAGAATATATTTATTATTTGATCACACAGATTCACCAACACAGTTTCCACTTGATTTTCGTTGGTTCGGTCGATTTTGAGAAAAACAAAGAAATGCAACTAACTTGCAAGTTTTCGACGATGTTTGTAACAATACTTGATGAATATGACTGCCACAGAGCATAAAGTGATTTGCTTGCACTTTGGCTTGCCCGCCACTTCTCTTCCAGAGCAGCAAGCTGTTTAGATTTTCTGGAATAGAGCATCAATCAATCATCTAAACGTATTAAAACCGCTAAGTACATGAAAAACTGAACCACACAACGAATGATCTTTGAAACAAAAATAAATTTATACAAAGGTATTCTTCACTTGTGAGAGAAAATCACAGAAGGTAGAGAATCACACGTCACTGTCCAAAACGCTGAGCTTTGACTGGACTAAGCTGCGACGTGCTTAAACCCGGGTCATCTTTGTCTGCTCCACACAATATTCAACAAGTTGAAGAAAATATTTTTAATCACAAAAAGTACCTCTGATTTTTTCTCCGCTCTTCAGCCTGTTGATCAAAAGTGAACTTGTCATTTTTTGTAGGTCCAACGATCATATACAGCTTTTTTATATCGATAAGCCATGGTTCGCTATAATGATACAGCTAGTTTTAATATGAAAACCAAATAATCAAAGAAGTAAATAATGAAATTAAAAACGTGCATAACCATTTTTAATAAGATCTGACAACACTTGATCAGCATAGACAACTTAAAGCGAATTTAGACATGTAAAGCATACCTGTAGTTTTTGTAACTTGGTATTCGAAGAACAATTTTTCCCATAAAACCCCACTTGACTTCAATCCCTGGTAAATCAAACTGGGCAAGTGCATCCTTCCGCAGAAGCAAGCCATCTAGCTCCACAGCTCCTGGATACATGAATTAACAAGATGTCATTTATAATGAAAATAATGGACAAAGAAAATGACATTTTGGTAACTCCTGCTACCATCATCAGTGCATTTGCAACATTGCAAAGCACTACACCTCAGTGCAGATCTGTATTCTAATTGAGATACTGTTGGCATATTATATTGGATTTGGCTCATCATGCAGCAAAACTATGTGTCAAGATCTCGACAAAATCCTTTTCTAAATGTATCGACACAATCTTTCCAGGAGTTCTATCTAGTAGTATTTTGAATTTGTGGCATCAATCCTCCATTTTCTTTCAACCATCTAGGTGGCTGACGCTTTCTGACATATTTTGTACCCAATGTATTTAAAAAGTGTTCATGGAGTAGCTTCATTTTATAACAAATTCACACCGTGTGATGAACACCTACATGTGAGCAATTATGGCATGGCATCTTTTAACATTTGCCACATTGTCAACATTTTGTTTTAACAATCTGTGCAAACTGCACACACCGTTTTTTCCAAAATTTTGATTGTTATACTTCAGTGTGTCATATGGATAAGATTACCATAGCAGATTATAAGAATATTCGATGAAAAGTGACACCACACAATTTGCTAAAAAATATACTCAGTTTACTAAGCAGTAAGTACCAACATAGATGATGTTTTTATGTATAATAACTATGAATATTCTATTAGGGCTGAATCTTAGTGACTGCTCAATGCATTCATATGCAAGTTTATACTGCTGCACGTACCTAGTAATTATAACATCTGTCATCATCCCTATGTTAAACCTGATGAATGATGTTTATATACAGGGTGTCTTGACAGTGCACAAAATTTTTCAATCAAAAGCAAAACAAAACAACAAGACTAATGCATAGGTATACACTAAATGGAAAAATTAAGACATAGTAAAACAACTCAAAGTTTCACACTTAACAGATGACTTTGTTTTCATTATGATTTGAAGCACCACAGTTAAGATTAAGCAATAAGCAACATGACTTGTACAAACTTGCAAAAAAGAGAATAATGCGCCTTTAACACTTCCTTATACTTTTGTCTAACCCACAGGTTCTTAACACTTTGAGAGGCGGCGTATGATATATTTGTACTTCGATTTCGGCCTAAAAAACAGCAGTTTTCGGTTGCTTTACCAACACCATAGCTCCTCCGCCGATTGCGCTAGAGAGCTGTTCAAGGGCTCAAACGGATCGGCCAGTTTAGTAGATTTCACTCAAAAAAAAATTTGGGGTTGGGGGATGCGGATTTTTTGTGAGTAACGTCATAAGTGAAGTAGTTTTGGGGTCATTTTGGCTCATGTTGCCTGGCCTAGGGCCCAACCGATAGGCCAAGTGTTTCGCTGAAGTTTTCATTGGAAACTAGGCTTGAGTCCGAGTCTTTTGAGTCTTTGATCGACTTTGAGTCTTTGATCAACTTACATCATAGTTTTTGAACCCGAAACTCCAGCATGTCATCCAAAGTATCAAAAGACTCGGATTGTAGCCTAGTTTCTAGTAAAAACTTCAGCGAAATACTATCACCTAACGGTTGGCGCCCAGGGCCAGGCAAAGTGGGCCAAGGTGGCCTAAAAGTCCTCCACTTATGACGTCACTCACAAAAAAACGCAAACCCCAAGCAAAAAAAATTTTTTCGAGTGCAGACTAGAAGACTTGCCACGTCTTTTGACGCTTCAACCAGGCTCGTAACCCGTATAGGACCAGAGAAATTCCCGCGCAAAGCCATGTGCGTTTAGGCAGGTTTTTTTCCAAAAATCCCTGAAAGCAGCCGGACGCCAAAGTGTTAAACTTTTTTAGGTCATATTCCAGTTTGTTCTGAGAATTTATCTTGTCTGCTTTGTTTTGATTATGGCATTTATAGTGAAATGATAATAAATTTACCAATGATAAAAAACAGGCATTTAATCCTTTTCAACAATGTGTTGCTGCCTTACCCATTACCCCTTGTGAATTTTTCATGTGCCTAAAGGCAGAGATGGGCAGACTATCATATTTTACAATCCAGGCCCAGTCCAAAATTTTGAAACTGAGTCCAAGTCAAACCACAGTCCAAAAAATCAACAATATAGAGATTGCAACAGGAAAAATTCTGCACTGATTTTCCATTATCTCAGTCCAAATCCAGTCTTGATCCTAACTTTTGAAGCAATTTATAGTCCAGATCCAATCCACATCCAAAAAATTCATTATAATCTGGATCCAGTCCAATCCAATGCTATCTATGCCCCAAAGAGGGCATGCCCCCAGTTTAAGAACCCAGGGTCTAACCCAGTGGTTCTCAACCAAGAGTTCCCACACCCCTGAGTCCAAAACAAGATTTTAGGAGGGTCCTAAAAGCAATTTGAGGGTAAGAGTTTGCATGTGCTTGGATATACGTTTTTTTCAAAAGAAGCAAGATTTATGAAAGGTTGCAAGTGCAAAAGAACTCTATTCTCCAGCCCAACGATTCCAGCTAATGTTACCAATTTAACAATTTAAAATGCTGAATGCAGGCATTATTATTTCTGCTTCACGCTGTGGTTACCATGCTGAAGACAACTGGTGATGCGATTGCAAGCGCACTGTGGCGATTACTGTTTATGGCGCAATTATGACAAGATTGTTGTTAGATGTTATAGAACTTGAAAATTTATGGTGTTCACCATGCAAAGTTACCATAAATTGAGTAGGCTAGAAAATCCCTGTCTATTCTACTGCGCTTTGCAACAACATATTTGTGCAAATATAGATATTCCTCTGTACTTGGTTTGAAAAAGAAGTATCGGAACTGTTTGAAACCCTCGAACTATTTGCACTCGGCTGTAATTGTGTGCCAAGGTATGAGCGGATAATTTCACAGAAGCAGCAAAAAAGTCACAAGGTTTGTTTCTACTGAGCAGTAAGGTTTGAAAGTTAATAGCATGACTGTTTCCTGTTGTGTTGTCAGTAGGCCCATGTATTACAAGTAGTAATTGTAAAAGATAAAGACACTGCACAATCAGGCTGTTCTTGTGATTTCTACGCTGTTCTTAAATGGGGGGGTGCGAACACTACTTTTCTTTTATAAAAGGGTGCCAACTTCAAAAAAGGTTGGGAAACTATAGTCTAGCCCAGGGCTTCTCAAACTATGGGTTGCAACCCCATTTGGGGTCGTGAAATATAATTTTGGTCGCGAAACAAATTGGCTTGACAAACCAGATATAAATGTTTTTGTAAATTTATGGGATGTTTGCATGTATCACTGACATCTAGACTATCCATCAAGGGGTCGCCTAGAAAAAAGTTTTGAAATGGGGTTACAGAACAAAAAAGTTTGAGAAGCCCTGGTCTAACCCATTGAACGTTGGCATGAAATACACAAGTCAGATGAGAAAAACGTTGTTGCAAAAAATCTAGGAAAAGACAATACATAGGATAAAAAGAGAAGAAATGACCTGTAATGAGTGGATAGCTGACTACAGCAGTAAGAACAAAATTCTAATAGCTGACTTTGACTACCAAAGTTGCAACCTTAGGTTGCTAGTTACAGCAATCAAACTCAAATATACATTGCAGGGTAGCTAACTGTGCAATTGGAATAGGCTATAATGAATCCTTAATTTTTAGCTAGATACTTCCACTGCTTTTGGTCTGGCATGCAAGAAGCATACTTTATCAAGGGTCAAGGGGTCAAAATAAAATTAAAACATACTTTAAGAAAAAAGAGATCTAAAAGGAAGAACTCAGCTTTTGTTTATAATCTAAAAAAATTTTCACTTCAAAGCCTGCTGCTAAGATTTGTTCATTTGGGTTCTAGGACAACTGCTAACGAGGACATTTTGTGAATCAGGACAACTGTCAATTAGGATAACTGCCAACTAACCAGATTGGTGATTGGCAATTGTCCTAATACTGTTCATTTTGTGGAACATTGCCAACTCGCTCATAACCTTCTTATTGGAATGAGCTAGATCTGAAAAGCATTATTCTGACCCACAAAAACTTTTGACCAGATTTATTTTTCCTAGAAGTATTTGTTTCTTTTGCCTTTTTGCTTTTTGTGCTAACATTATGCTATATCTGAATAAATATTGCTAAAGTTGAAAGAAGATAACAAACTAAATTTGTTCACTACAAAAACGTAAGGATTAACAGACATACACTGCATCAATATACTAACTCCATGTGTAGTATTCACCTTGAACAATTCCAATAGACAAGTTTTCTGGGTCAAAATTTTCCACGTACTTTCCTAAATATTTGTTTAGCACCTGTGCAGCAAGTCGTTCCAACATGATCGCTGATTTTCATAAATCAGTTTTAGAGTTATCCAAAGTAGAACTTGGTATGTACCATCACATGACACCACAACAGAACATATCTACTCAAGGCTACTCTGTAAAAAGCACATGTTAGCTGTGTAGGCAATAATACTACAGATGAAATCATGATGTAAATCAATGAAAACATTTTATACTTTTGCTACTTGGGGATTTCCCCATGAAGACAAGCTGGATACTTAACCACTTTTAAGTGTTTACAATTTTGTCACTTTCATAGAAAAACTTCAAATTAAGCCCAAACAAGTGTTTCAGTTGTTCTATCCACTATTTCTCTTCATAGTTTTTATACATAAATGTTCAAACTTTCAAGAAAAAAATATTACAAATGGTATCTAATCAAAATTACATCCTTATTCGTATGTAACCGCAAATCTCATCCATAAAAATCTATTCTCTTAGGTAGGTAGGTCAGTGTTGAAAAGATTGATTTTTTGACAGGTGAAGTTTTAGTGGAGTACTACACAGACATCAACAAAGACTTATTAGTGCTATGAAAAAGCACAAGACCAACAACAGTGTGTATAAGCAAGGGGAAACAACCCAGATCTGTCTATGGACAAAAGTAGCCTAGAGATCTTCATCCTTTTGCTATAATTCCCTGTGATTTGACCACTTCAGAAAATTCATAAAATGCATCTTTACTACTATCATTATATATCTATTTTGAAACGTTTTTGAAACACTATTATATACACAATTAGTTTTGTTTGTGACAGCATCATTATAGGCTACACCCTAAAAAGATTTCATTCATAATGATAATACAATGAATGCAACACACTCATCACTGAGTGACATACAGATGAATGAACAAGCCATGCACAATGCACATACGTATGTGAGAGAAGTGACAAGAGCGAAGAGGTTATAAAGCAGAAAGCCATACAGCAACCAGACATAACAAATCAGAAACATACAACAAAGGCAAAACATTTTTTTTTTCAACACAGATCATCAAAAAGCAACACAGTTACCCATTAACCATTGATTATGGAGTACCACAGTTGCAAGTATATCCTGCAGGGCACAGAATATACCCAAAGGACATTGAAGGAACAACACTGGAAACAGATTACAAAATGTTTAACAGTAAAAGTAGTCCAATAAATGTTGAGTACATGAAAAACATGGTTAGTTAATGAGGGAAATGCGTGGGTCAAGGAACAATAACGATCACAAATCATTCATATTACCTCATCACTGAATTCTTTATCATAGCCTTATCTTATCATAATATTAAATGGTACATACAGAGGGCAAACACAATATATCAAAAACAGTCATCTGATGTATTTCAGTGAGCAATGACATAGAACTTGAAAACTATGTCAGTAAAGATTGAACTCCAGACCTATGCCATTGCACACATAATAACCAAAGTGCAAAAAAATGATGGGAAACTATAGATATTTACAACAGAGAGCCATGATACTAATGGTCAAGTTAGTTAATTAGTCAATGAAAAAAACACTGCACAAGAGGACAACATTATAGAAAGCACAAACATTTGGAAGGCAATAGCTATGCATTGAAGTAACTAGGCAAGTGGGGGGCAGTAATAATACTCAAAGTGGACAGTACACTATGATGACTAATATCAGATCAAACCTAGTGCACACATGCCAACATGCTGGCAGTGTTCCCTCTGACCACAGCCAGGGACAAGCACTGGTGGATCCACTGCCACTCCCTGTAGTCACCAGACATTTCATGAAGTTTCATTGCAAGACCACTCAAAAAGGGGTGGTGGGCTTAACATACACAACAGTGGTTTCAATTGCAACTGGTTAAAAGTCTAAAGTGGCAATTGTTAAAGAGATTTTTGGCATTTTGTGGCATCAACCTCTTGCTGCAGTGTCTGCCGCTGTCTTTGTAGCAGCACCAAACAAGATGGTCCACAACCGTTGCGTCCCATAACCATATCAGGCTTTGACCTCTGCACCAGGTGTCCAAAGTTAATCCATCAGGCCTCCTCCTGTCCCCTGTCAAGCCGACGGGTTCCAAGGTAGAGGGGAGATTAATGTGGGTTAATGATCTTTTGAGAATGGAGTTGATGACTGAACGTCTGAGGAAGCAGCCTACGTTTTTAGTTAGTGCAGGAGAGCCCATGCAGCCCTAGATTAGTTCACCTGCAGTCAGATTCTCATAATATCATCAATATCGTTTCCCATTTATGATTTTACAACCACTAAGATTTTTTCATTTTGGACATTTTCTTTTCAGTGGGAAATAGGGCAACACCAAATGTCAAGAAAAAAAGGGGGGTCAGTGATGAACAGATTTAGGTTTTGCAACCAAGTTCAAACTCAATCCGATAATTTCATTTCAAAATCCAAATCTGATAAACGGATAGTTCTAAATCCAAATCCTGTTTACATCCAAAATTCTATCAGTTATGTTCTGCCAAATGGAAAGACAACACAGCACCATGTCTGCTTAAATAAATGAGGCGAAACAAACACTTTCAATACATATTGTACCTTGAAAACAAACTCAAGTTATTTTATGCTCTATTATTGGCTCAGAACCAGTGATGCCAGGTTATTTTGTAAAAAGAAACAAGAAAATTTGCAAAACACAAGCCCAAAACGGGTAATTTAATGGAAAAGCAAGCCTAACTTGCGTTTGGTCAGAAAATTCAAAAAAATATAAACCACTATGCAAGTATACAAAACCAGGGAGGAAAATCTGAAAAAATAAGCCCAAAATGAGCAAATTTACACAAAAACACACCCACCAGATTTCGTTTTCTTTGCAGTAAATTGAAGAGCAAAAGTGCCATAAAATTTTAAAAAAAGGAATCTGCACAAAACAAGCCCAAAAAACAAGCAAATTTTTATCACAACCAGCCCAAAAACGGGCAAGCCGCAAGTCTTCAAAAAAAAACAAAAATCCACAAAAAACAGAAATTCGCGGGAAAACCGCAAGGAAGGTTGGCAACACTCACACTGCTCAGAACACTATAATAATGGACACTTTAAAGATTTAAACGTAAGCACTATGAGCATCAGATGCAATGAAAAAAGCTCAGTCATGAAGTCAAGTGCAAATCAAATCGGACAAACAAATTACCGTGTTCAGTATACACAGTGCAAGCAAATCAATAGCACTAGCACAAAAAAAACACGGTGCTACGACAATTATGGGGAATGAAAAGGGCCGGAATCAATGAAAGTCACACCAATTCTTTTAACTCCTTTTATTCTGATGACATAACAGAGTAGGCATCGTGGCTTTTTGTACTGTTGCGGCCAGTGGCCCAACTATATGGACTAGTAGTAGTACGTACGAACTGGAACCAGTGCTTTGTAACAGACTGCTCATTGAGCCATCCGGCTGGGCACAAACCGTTCACATGTTCACACAACGTTTTACGCAACGCGTGACTTAATATTCACGCCGTTCGTTGAATGCGTTTTTCTGCTCGCCTTCCTGTGCATGTATTTACGACCTCGCGGAACCTTACTTGATCTCAGTAGTGCCAGTAGTGCCGTGAGCGAGTTGTCGTCTGCCTGATCCATTAACTGTTTTCTGCGATATGTTTGCTGCTGTATCAGCGTAAAAGACAAGTCGCTGTTTGTGTTAATGGTCGATAGATGTTGCCGTTTTGCGTCATAAAAACCAGCGCAGAACTCGAGGCAATAAATTGTGCAGTGTCACCTCTCAACTCCCCTGCTTGTTTCGTGTCTCTAACAGCTGCGAATCTGAGTAACGCCTTCATCATCGCATAGGATAGCGGGAATCAGATTCACCGCTCGTGCTTATGTGTTACAGACTGAGAGACACGTCAACAAAATGGTGCTGTGACCAGGATTGGGACGAAGAGAGGTGAGTCTGAGGAAGAAGCGACCTCCTGCTCAAGCCTCAACTGCGCTGCGCGTTGCATTCTGTTTACTGCGCCGCGTGCTTGCATTCCTTTTGTTTTCTGGCAAGCTGCCGATTTGCTAATTGTGTGATCTGCTCCCTTGTTGCTGGATTCGCGCTGATGGTCCACGGATATCGCATTATTATGCTAAGATGCCAGAGACTTATCACGCCTGTAATTCGCGGAAAAACTTCCTTATTTCACGATTGTGTGCTGGCGCCACGGGCGTTGCTGAAATTCTTTTCGAGCAGACTGTTCACCTATTGCGAGACTACCGCGGGTTTCACTATCGTGGGTCACGCACACTATTTTTTGCGTATCACCCGGCAATGGCCTTCGACTGGACATTACCAGCACAGAGCTGATTACGGACACAATCAGCAAAATCACAGATCAAACAATAGGAGACTGCAGCGTTTAAGTCGGCCTACCTGGCGATTGACAAGACGCAGCAAGTAGGAGTCAACTTGCATATTTGTGGGTTTCAACCTAGTGTGGGGCTGCAGTAACGTTTTCCGGTCGCAGCGCAAAAAGCTGGCGACACCCGGGAAGCGCTACTCTGCACGGCCAGTCCGCGGTG
>Ga0210059_1008810_pt1 | contig 15845 bp, 9 predicted proteins | sample Ectturendosymbi2_FD_188042 | JGI IMG/M metagenome (GOLD analysis project Ga0210059, IMG submission 188042) | Ecteinascidia turbinata endosymbiont from Florida, USA - Sample 2 (SPAdes) (version 2) | ecosystem: Host-associated > Tunicates > Ascidians > Unclassified | place: Key West, Florida... | reverse complement strand
GGACGTCGGGATGGCCGTTGGTGTGAATCGCGAACGTGGAGGTTTGTTGACGTTAATAATCTTGTATCCTGCAACGTCTACGCACAACCACTCAGTCTCTGATTGTTCTGGAGACTGATCGACCAGTGACCATTCCAACCGCTCATGGACAAACGTAGCAAGGCCGTGGTTCCTGCTCAGGACTGACCCAGCTAGTGAGAAGTTGGGAATCACTAGCTTGTCTGCAGTTGTGCAGTGGGTCTCCTGTAGGATGATGATGAAAGCCTTGTTCTTATAGGCTAGCTGCTCAATGACAGAGATCTTGTCTGCAGCAAGTCCCTCTGTGTTCAGCTGGAGTATGTTGGGTCGTGGGTATTCGGCAACATTTCTGCTGTCGCGCCATGAGAAGGGCGCTTAATGACCCACCCCATGCCGAACACGTCCAGCGCGGGTAGCAGTGGTTGCTCTCGTATTGACAGGTTTAGTTGTCATTAGTAGCGAATGTCGTACAGAAAGGCCACGTGAATCACCTGTCATCCTCCCATTGCTTGATGAGCACGTATGAAGTATCAGAAGGCCATTCCTTAGTATTATTGCAAGAGCAAGGAGGCGTCACTCAAATATACATTCACAGTATAAACAGCTGAACTTTGACCATGTTAGATGTCGAAGTTGTATGTGAGAAATGAACGGCCATCAATTGCTGGTTTGAAACTCATCAGTACTTGCAGAGGCACTACTCCTTGGTGTAGCGGTAAAATGATCTTATCTTTGGTAGGGATGCTCAGTTCTACTCTCTGGACACAATGCCACAGACAGTGCATGGTTGTTTTAAAATTAACGTTTTTTCTTAAAACCCGATCAAATTAACGTTACGGTGCTTACAACAGAGAATGAAACTGACAAGCATAAACGAAAGATTAAAGTTCGATCAATGTACTCTGCCTCAGAAATTAAGTGTTTTTGATTATTGTGGTTTTAGCCAGCTGTGCAAAATAGGGTCATTACTTTTGTTGCAGGTACTACTACTTTCTGGAAACCATAAGAAATCGACTACTTCTGTCGAAATGCTTCACACGTCATCGGCGGTTTGCCCAAACGGTTGGTGCTGCGGTGCGTTACGCCATCACAGTGTAAAGTTGAGTTTCAGTGGCGTTAAACGCTGTTGTTTATGCCTTTTTCGGCTTAAATGAGGTGGAAATCTGCAGTAATTCATTTATTATAAGTTGCATTACCAAACGAAAGGTCAACAAATCGAATGACCTTAATTGATTTAATAGTAAATACAGTTAAATTTGCGTTAATATCGGAATTAAGACTTGATCTGTAAACCACGTTCAATCAATATCTACTTACGTTTCCTTTCTTATGTAAATGTGTTAGTCCATACTAAGATTCTGATGTGGATTTCATTAACATTGTGTCATGCACTTCTGAAAATGCTTGTACGTAATGCTTGCCTGAAGTCAAACCATCACCTGTAATAAAAATTTGCGAGAAAATCTGAAAATCCTGAAAGGTTAGAATTGATTGAAGTATTGAAAGAAATTTGATACGAATTATTATTTTGTGAATTAGATTGGTACAACGTTTTGAATTTGTGCTGTAATCTAAAGCGGACAATTGATGTTAATTTTTGCAATAACAAAACGTGTATTGTGTTTTAACTGATACTTATTTCAGTGAACATCTTGCACTAATCCAGAAAAATCATCCTGAAATATGAACTAGCTTTTCAATCGCCATTCGGGCACATTATTTTGATTTGCAAGCGGAGCGGAATGTGTGTCTGTTTTATTTGATTCTTTTGTGATATACGTCGTAAGTGCGACATCTTGTGGATTGTGCTGTGATGCCCTGATGTAAACTCGTTGTGTAGCAGAGGTGGGACCGGATCCGGATTACCGGAGTCGACTCCGGCAGGATTCTGCGTTTTTCTTTCGAACCCGGATCCGGACCCGGAGTCAAAAATTTGTGAAAAACCGGACCCGGATCCGGAGTCACTTTTCCATTTCGGCACTAGCAGGAGTCTGTTCGGTCATTTCTTTGTTAAAAACATGGGTAAATTACGGTTGTATCGATGATTGTAGCCGGAGTCTGAACAGGAGTCGGATTCTCAAATTTGAAGAATAGCAGGACCTGGATCCGGACCCGGATTCAAAAATTTTGGGACAGGAGCGGAGCCGGAGTCTGAAAAAGGGACTCCGGCCACCTCTGTTGTGTAGTTCGTTAATTTGTCCTGATGGAGGCTAGGTTGCTATTTGGTTCTCTAACTCTTATGAATGCTTGCTGTATGGTTGCATAGACATCGGAATATTTTTCGTTGGCAACAGTTGAGCGAGACATTTACATATTTACTGTTCACTGTTAACCTGTTCTGCAATTGTGGGTATGAACCATATTTGTTCATAGCTGATTAAATCCAAAAGGGTTTTAGGTACCAACTTCATTGCATAAGCACTCCAAAAATGTGACTTGGCGGATTTTTTCTGCTGTTAGCTTGCTTATTTTTGATCATTTTAAGATGTTACAAGGCAATGGTTTATTGTAATCCAGTCTACTGTTGCTATCACGGTGATATCAGCTCACATTTATCATGGGTGGACGGTTGCTTCTTTTGCTGAAAACACTTGTTAGGGTGGTCTGATCAGCAATTGAGTCGTTGCACCTTATCGTTTTGGCTGTTTGGGTTAAGATGAACTTTTCGTCTGTGAATTCGATATTTTTAGACCTTCATCATAAAATTGTTGAGTTCCCCAGTGTCAAACTGTAAGAGCGAAAATAGTTCACTCTAATTTTCAGAGTATTTAAGGCCTAGACATGGTGCTAAACCGGTGATGGGTCTGCAGTTCGTGAGTTTTGCTGTTTTCGGGAAAATGGCAGTGACATAACTTACGAATGGGCAGGAGTGCCAACCGCCTCCTCTGGCAAGCTAAATGTAAAAACCGGGACCCACGTAACTTACATCTTGGTATTTACTATTTGTTAGTCAGTAGTTCTTTTTTGCGTTTTTCGGAGTATTTGCCGGTGATTTCGGGTTTTATAGCCATCCACATCCAGATTCACTGTCATTTCTCAAATTGTTTCTGAGTGTTGGCCAGTGGGCCTCCAACGGTGTCCTGTGAGCCCCCTTTACCTAATTTCCCCTTGGCCCAAACCTCCAGTTACCATTGGAAACTGGTTTACCATAAAGCATCATTATTCCAGTTCTACTCTTGGCGGAAGTGATGATACTGACAGGGTTCCAGATATGGATCAAATTGTCTATTTAAAACAGTGGTTCTTAACCGGGTGTACACGTACCCATTGGGGGTACGAAGCACTAAAACAGGGGGTAAGAAGCACCAAATTTTTTATGGGATGCACACCCTAAAAATCTTAAACCAGGAATACACGCCCCGAAATTTAACAATGTGATGTCGACTGTTGTGAGTGCAGTAAACTTTATCAGAGGCTAAGCCTTGAATCACCGTCTGTTAAAATTTTTTTGTGACGAAGTTGGGGATCAACACAATGTTCTTTTCCACACAGAAATGAGACGGCTATCCGGTTGCCGAGTGCTTATTCGTGTCTGAGCTGTGCAAAGAAATCGAGCAGTTACTGAGACACCGAAGTAGTGGCGTAGCAGGGCACTTTGAAAATAAGGAGTTTGTTATACCCCCGGCATACCTTGCACATATATTCAGCCATTATAACGACGTGAACACCTCCATTCAGGGAACAGCGATGAACATGATCAGAGCTAGGGAAAGCGTATATGCCTTTACAGAAGCCTTCAATCTGCATTATTTGCATTGGATCATGCTACTATGATAATTTTCAACAACTTGATGAAGTTTCCAAGGTAAAAATATCGCTACTCATTGTCATTGAAATATAAAAGCATTTGCAAGTGTTGCGGCAGTCCTTCTAAGGATAATTTTATCCAGGAGAGATTCTGATTCACAGGGGTGAATGCAGCATGTAGGCCCATTAATTTTTAACCTAAAATCTACTGCATGGATGACAATGATGTCATGAAGGAAGATCAAGTTTGAAATGAAAACCTGTAGAAAAATTAAAATAAAGTTCAATGCAGTTACGCACCTTCTGGTGCACGCAACGCAACACTTTCCCGCAGTTAGCAAAGACATCTTTGGAAGTCCTTGTGCCATTTGCAACAACCTAGGTTCGTGAAAACAGTTTCTCAACTCTCTTACACATCAAAACTAAGGCGAGGAATATATAAAAGCCCGGTGACGACATGCGAGTGGCTATTTCAAAAGCTGAGCCATGATATAGCATGATTATTGAAAAAAGCCATTAACTAAGTTTGAATATTGGTGTACTTTGTAAGATCATTATATCATTATATTCGTTACCATGAAGGTGTGTTACTATCAATTTATTACTGAATTCAGACAAGGGGTACAAGAACATTTTATGAAAGCTAAAGTGGTACGAGTGCGTTTAAAGATTAAGAACCACTGATTTAAATAGAAACCTTGACCTGTACAGCTTTGCGAGGTATTCAGTCAACCTATGGATTATCGGTAATAAGATGGGAATAGTTCTGAGTTCTGGCAGCTCCAGGAGCTGAATCTGACCCTAATGTATTACTCACGCGTTTATGCAGCTTCTCTGGGGTATGCTGCGCGTATTGAGCTGATGGGTGAGAAACTTGGTTATTCTAACCCTTCCCCGGGATCTTATTCTAACCCTTCCCCGGGATCTTATTCTAACCCTTCCCCGGGATCTTATTCTAACCCTTCCCCGGCATCGATCGGAATTTCATCAAAGTGATCATCATTTCTTGTAGTGATTCTTTTACACATCACCGAATTTCCCTTGAAACGTAAGAACATTAATGTTGTTAAAACTAGGGGTTGTTAGAAGCACAAGGTGATGTCTTCAACTTGCAATTTTGAGATATCCTGCGTGGAACTGGGAACAGTAGGCCTGTCAACTAAATTCATGACGCAAATGACATTGCTCGAGCCGAAACGTATCGGTTTCAAAGCATGGCTTATAGAGTAAGTATCGCTGAAGAAAACACAAAGAAACGTTACGTCCTGTTAGGTTTTTATTCCTGTTTACAAAGAACTTGTACTCTTGTGGATCACAAAGGAAAAGAAATCGGGTGTACACTGTCGAGTTTTAACTGTTCCATAATTTTTTGGCACTTTTTGATAACTTTTGGCAACATTTTCAAAAGGTTTTGAAAAGTCAAAACGATAGCAAATCAAAAGGTCATGTCGAAACAAAGACAAAACGTTAATGTTATTAGAAACAATATTTGAAAAGAGTTTTTGTGAAGCACGAAACACACAAAATTAAGCTCAAGCGATAAAAACAAGGCTTTATTCTGCCAAAATCAATACTTCATTAAGCTTTGGAAGCTTATAAACGCACTAGAAACCTTTCAATATGTTTTTAACATGCACAATGCACTACCCCAACAAATACCCATCATTCAGGAAACGAACGTTAAACCTTACCTGAGGCGTGGTCACGATTGCACAATGTTTGACATAGCCCGAAATTAATTGCCAACAGGAGTATAACAATTTCGTGCTAGTGGTGGTATTGAAAGACCTGTGTAGACATTTTTCGTAAGCCTAGAGTATCAGTTGACTGTAAGCAAGAGAATAATTTTGCAAAAAAATCGAAAGGAAAAGAATTTTTGATTGTTCGGTGTTGTAAGAAATACGAGTGGAACAAAAACCCGAAGAATGTTTCTACAAAAATCATCCTTAGCAGCAATTGGAGCGATGTGACTGAATAGAGATAAAAAGGGAAGATTGGTGTGATGAAAGTTTAGTTACACTATAGAACTAGCTGCGAGTTTGCAGTACACTGTTGTTTCAGCAAGGCATGTTTTTATGTGACACTATTTACATGAGTCAAATTTACATATACCAAAAACTTGGATATTTTTGGATGATTAACTCTGAAATGGTTCAGAATGTATCACAGCAACATTTACTCTTTGGAGGCAGTTGCTTGATTTCAGGAGTTCCTGTGCAACATTGATAGGAAACGTTGGACAAATTTCGCACACTGTGAAAAAATTTAAAAAGTGTTTTTAAGATTATAATAACTGTGGCTTGATTAAAGATTTATTAAACTTGAAAACATACCCTTGTTGTGACTGACAAGTCCAATATCAAATATCAGGAATCCCAAAATTTTGCGTTATGCGTCAATATATACTGTACACGCTACAAAAATTTTTGATAATAGAAACAATTTATCTGACCGAAATATAACAGAAAATTGAAAACGCGCTTGTTTCAAATATTCTCTCAATTTCGAATAAATCACAAATAAAAGATTTTTAGACACATTTGCGCATTTTGAACTGAAAAAAGTAGATTATCTTTTTTTCAGCAGATCTTTTTTATTTTGACTTTTTCATATAATGTATTAAAACCTGTTGAAGAAAAACTCATTTGCAACAATATAAGTTTATCTCAAGTTGACTTCTGTTGCAACTTTCATTTCACTTATGGTTTCAAAAAACTGCAAGAATAAACTGCAACAACAATACAATTCCTAAATAAACTATTGACTTTTCAGATGAGAAACTTTAGATTTCGACATACGTATTTTTACAGAAACATGAAAGTTTTATACAAAATATAATAAAGTGATTTTTTAAACGTAATCATTTTTTATTATGTTCGTTTGTTTGATCTTTATTCACGGTTCCCTAAATTAATAATTCATAAATGTTGCATGCGTCTATGAGATTTAATTGAATCAGATAAAACTATGAGCGAAACTAAGCCCAGCTGTAATCTAAATAGGGTTAGTTTTACAAACTCAAAATAACCTTGAATATCTGAGTCGGACAATTTCATCACTATAGAACGAACATTCCATGAAGTGTAGCAAATTCACTCTCCATTCAAACAATAAGATTGAAACTAGCCTGCACTCATTTTTGTTCAGCACATATAGTAGCTATCGGAAATCTATCGTGGAAACCATATTGTCTTAAACAGGAGTCATTAACCTTTTGAAATTGAGAAGTACTTCTTGGTTACCGAAGGGCTACTTCTTATCTTTAGCTAAGTTATCATTAATAAAATTAAAGATGTTAATCTATGTGAAGAGATTGATCATTTTAGTTCTATTTTTAGAACAGGCCCGCGGGCTACCCACGTGGTCCGTGCCGGCCACCTGGTGGCTGCAGACGCCACGTTGTTGACCCCTGGTCTGTCTAAACAATCTAGTTAAAAATTAATCTTACCGTAATTCAAGACAACCTTGATAGCTTTTGAAGAATGTCCATGTGCTTTCCTGAAGGAGTCGATGACTGTTATATGTTAATTGTGTTTACACTCAAAAAACACCTCACAAGCTAGTTGAGTTCACTCCCAAAAAACACCGGTTTGGAAAGCAGTTAAATATTTATACTGCAACGCATACCTCAGTACATGCTTGTGCTCGATGAAGAATTTTCCGCCAAAAAGTTTTGTGGTAGAATACTCTGCGAATATTTTGTGAGCAAGGAAATGTCATGAATGTCGCTGAAGAAAATTGTATCTCTTCTATAATCCTAAGTTTTGTAACTTTCTCGCAGGATATTTCTTTTAACCATATTTTATTGTTCGGCAATTTAACGACATTCCCTTGCTTGAATGTTAGCTGAAACGTAGCTATACTTTCAGGATTAAAGTTTTTCTATGATTTTTCTAATAACGAGCAAAACATTGTGGTCACGAGACAACATTTGACTTGCTTTGACTGGCTACCTGGTCCTGAAAGCAAATGGCTTGTGGTGGTAAAGCAAAGAAACGACTGATGAATGCCTTTCTTCCTGTTGCACTTTTGTTATCAGTCAGTATACAAATAATTTATAGTCGGGGTAAGTTTTATCGTTACACAGCAAATACCTTACTAGAAACGATATTGGCTTGCGTTTGCTAACTTATTTCGTTTCCTTCATGCAATTTTATTTTTATTCTGAGATGATGAATCAACAATGCTTATTTGCTTTGCAAACTGCAACAGTTTTCATTACCTATTTTTCACCGGAATGCACGAACCTCAAGAGATCATTACAAATACTACGATACAAATAGGAAAAATCCATGTTTGCAAAGGATTCGCCACTTTTGCTGGTTGCTTGAGTAGTTAAAAACACATCTGCTCCAGGTTAAATCCGGGTGCTGACGAATGTCGATGTAATTAGTAGTGAAACGTGTGTGTAGTTTAATTCAATAAACTTGTTTTTGACTAATTCTGTTGACACCAAGCCCAGGCAAAGGGACGAACGTATAAAATAGACAACAAAGAATTCGTTTCGAATATGGTTTAATCATCTTTAATGCTGAGAAAACACTGCGTATGCATTAAAATAGTGCCAAAAGATTTTGGTCAAGTTGCAGCCGTAATAGTCAGGTTGACCCATTTCACAATATTAAGTTTTTGAAATATTTTCTGTGTGTAATGGGCATAGCAGGATTCAATCAAGCATGTTAATACTTTATGTGAAGTTAAACTGTGTGAAGCTGAGCTGCGTGAGGCCGAATTGTGTGTGGTTCACGTGGGCAAGGTTGAGTTCTACGAGATTGAGTTGTGCCAGTTGATTTGCGTAACGTTGAATTTTGCTAGGTTGAGTTACGTGCACGTTGAATAGTATTTAATTGAATTGGGCCCTGTTTCGGTAGTGTGAATTTGATTTGTGTATGGTTGAACTATTGTTAATTTGAATTCTGTGAAACCGCATGATGTCTTTGTATAAACTTGATATGTGCTATAGGTTGAATTTTGTGCAGGCTGATATGGGAGAATTTTAGTTGTGGAGTTTGTGTTGTATGAAGTTGAGTTGTGTAGGAACCGGTTCCACTGCTTTATTCGTTTACTGTATTCATTTCAGTCGCGAAGCCCTGCATGACCTTGAGGTATCGATGCTATTTCCCTTTCCGTTATAAGGACAAACTCCATTACAATTGCACGACCTCGCATAACAGCGGTACTCCATGGTGTTCAATATCTGAAAACTACGATAAAGACCGAAGATGGGGAAATTGTTCTTCTACTTGCTCTGGTGAGCTGCATAGGTAGTCCAACATCTTATAGACCAGGGGTTCCCAACCTTTTTCTTACCATGTACCCCTTCAGCATTCCGACAAATGAGCATTACCCCTACAGCACTTCAACAGACAAGGATATACCCCTTCAGAATTTTGACGGATGAACATGTACCCCTAAAACTCCTTATGACAAATATTTTCTCATTATTTTTCACAGATATATTTAACAATACACAGATAATGACTTTTGAAAATAATATAAGTGATATATGTATAAAGATTTGAAAATAAACAACATGTAAATATATTTTTACCTTCTATTGCTAACCTTAAATGCACCCCTTCGGATAGGCAAATGTACCCCCAGGGATACATGTACCCCAGGTTGGGAACCCTTGTTATAGACAATGGACTATTTGAACGAAAATGTAAATCAGTCTTTTGCTATCTTTTTGACGTTCCACTTCTTCCTCTATCTTTTTGACGTTCCACTTCCTTCTTGTGCAACTCATGCAAATCTACAACGTCCTTTAGGTAATAGGTACATAAGCCATCGTATATTCTGTTTCTGATGAAAACAGCCTAATATCTTCTAGTTTCAAGCCTCTGTTACATTCGGGCGACAAACAAGTTTTTTTCAATTTGACTGGGTTCTGTTGGGCAAGCGCTTTGAGTTGACTAAGCTGCTTCTAACAGTTTCAAGCTTTCAAAGAGCACTGGAAAATACGAGGTACCATGCGGCAGCGATTGCAGGACAACTGGTCCGCATTGCATGAGAAAAATAATACAGCAGACCGACATGGCATGACTGCCTTATACAGATATATCAGAAAAGAGTGGCGGATCTAAATGATAACTGCCTTCTCAAACAGAAGCGTAGCCGGGAGAGGCCTAGGGAGCCATGTCCCACCAAATGTTTAGAACATATCGCGATTCTGTGCTTTGAGAAGCGGTATTCCAAACAAAATAGTGTTATTCGCCTAAAATCAAGCATTTTGACTCCCCAAAATTCCCCCCCTAAAATTTCCCCCCCAAATGTTTGGGCTGGCTAACCTACTGTTCTCAAATCATCATGAAAATGAGATTATACGTAAAAAAATGTGCGAAGTGTGATAAAACTATGGCAAATCAATAAATAATGACATAACTTTGTACAATTTTCGCGTCTCTTTTGCACCAATTTTCGTTGTGAAAAGCATGTAGGCTAAATGAAACTTTTGTTCTTGTTTTTTATAACAACAAACCAGCAGTTTTAACAACAACCATAAGACGTAGGTTACTTCGACTGAATTGGATCTTGCGAGACTTGGAAAGGGGTACTTAACGGCATTTCCAAGCCATGTCGCAGAGTTAGCAAAAATTGGGGTTGGTGACTAGTCATGAAACGTTATCAGTGAAATGTAAGCATTATTATCAAATTCTCTTTTCTAACCGTTTTACCGTATTCCAAGCCTATTTTAAGGAATCGGAACATTTGGGATGTCGACAGAAAACTGCTTGCTTTTTACAAGAAATGTGTTTTTATGTATTTTTGCAGGTGACCCTTGCTTTACTTTGAGCTATCCTTGTCATTTTCCTTTTAGCTATAAAAATATTTTGCGTAATTCTTGCATAACGGACGATAATGGCAACACATCGTGGTGTGCACTGACAGCAAACTACAATCCCAACTCCTATGGCAATTGCTCTGCTTCTTGTCCAGGTGAGCAGTTTTTCAAACATCAACTGCAACGGTTGGTCGCAATTTTTGATTCGAAATTGTTTTGCATAAAACATGTTGTTTTTAAAAAACAAAATTGTTTTCATAAAACGTGTTCTTTCTACAACTTTGTGGAAATAATATATGCAGGAAATTAGATAATTTTACTTTACTGACTTGTTTAATGCAAACCTTGATGATATAAACACCTCTTTTTAATGTCAAAAGTTAAGATGCCACACGTCTGAAAAAGACGAAGTAGCAGTAAAGATTTAATTTTGATACTAAATGCTTCCAGAATGTGTTTTTTGTAGTCTGCTGGCAATTGGTATTAGAAGATGTTTTCAAATGACGTACCTTTTAGACTGGAGTTTTTTTCAGTAAAAATGAAAGAATTTCAACAGTGGGAAGTTCTTACATTTTGTCCGGCCTTTCCTTTATGTTGCCAAGTAATTCCTTATGGTGTGGATTTCGAAACTTTGAAAAAGAGCTTTGACCGGTTTAGTGGCACAGTTGGTTGAGCATGCCCAGCCAAAGCTGGTAGGGTGGGTTTGCTTCTCGCTCAGGTCATAAAAAAGACTTGGAAAACGGAAGGCCAATAGTACTGAAGTATCTTTTATGAAAATCTGTGTGTTTAAAAAACATTCAAGATTTTCTCGCAACACCTCAGCACGGGGAGGATGACAGGTGCCTTCAAGTGGCCCTTGCTGTTGCGGCATTTGCCAATTGCTTTCTAAACATGCTGATATGAGAGCAACCACTGCCACCCGTGCTGGATGTGTTCGGCGCGGGCTGGGTAGGATACGCCCTTTTCAAAGCGCGGCACCGTCTCTCCTGCCGAAGATGACCGAAGACCCAGCATACTGCAGCTGAAAACCGACGGGCTCATCGCAAGGAAGATCAGCTTCATCGAGCAGATAGCCTACAAGAACAAGGCACTCGTCATCGTCCTTCAGGAGACCCGCTGCACTACTGTAGACAAACTAGTGGTGCTTAACTCCACACTAGCTGAGTCAGTCCTGTGCAGGACGCCTATCCTTGTCACGTGTGTCTATGGACACTGGTCGATTCGTTTCTATAGCAATCAGAGACTGAGTGGTTGTGCGTAGACGTCGCAGGATATAAGATCATTCATCTACAAACCTCCACCCTCGTGACCTCCACCAACGGTCCCAACGTTCCCGCACCCCTCTCTCTATGCTGACGACTCCAACTGCCGGAACGTCAACTGGGGTTATAGTATAACCAGGGACGCCGGAGAATGGGGAAATGATGAGGGCATAGTCCCCCTGCCCTTTCATAAGGGGAGCAACTGGGGCAGAGGTGCCTTTTCATAACAGTATCATAGGTCATTTCATGGTTTATAAAGTGCGACTTGAAACAATTTATTGCAGCTATTTGCTCACCCAGAAAGTTCAGAATGGTTTTCTATAATTTTTCTTATGATGTTTGAGGTCAACATTCAACATAATTGGTAACGATGTTTTGCTTTTTACAAGTTTCCTTAACCGTCAACACTTTTACCGCCCTCTGCCGCTGCTCCGGTGTCCCTGAATACAGCATTTCCTGTCGGTGGGAGCCTGGTCTCCTGGGCAGCGGCCAACAACCTTGAGCTGCTGCCCAACCAAAAGGTGTAGCCAGCTTCTCAAACAGATGGAACGTCTGCATCAACCCGGACCTGGCCTTCCTGAGTGTCGGCCATGACAACCACCGCCTGACAGACGTGTGCTTTGAAAGTGCCCGAGGTCACAACACCGAAACTCTCTCATAGCGCCACCGATGCTCACGATTCCTGCCTACAACGATCCAGTGAAGTGTTGGAATATTCGCAGGTCTGACTGGAGTCGTTTTTGTCTTCTTACAGGTTAATTCGTTGAGAGATTGTCACCTCCGGACAAAGAAAACATCGAGAAAGGCATGCCAGTAAATATGCGAGAGCCTGTTATTTGCGAATAAACACTGTATCCCACGCGGCCGTCGCAACTAATGTGAGTCATGTTGGGACAAAAGTGCGAGACCCTCTATCGCTCCTTCTTTCCCGCTGCAGTTAAGACTGACTCTGTCTGACATAGTCGCTTCGTCCCTACTTTCACGGCTTGAACAGCAGAGGCAGGAGCGATGGGAAAAGCTGTCAATTCCATCGACGTCTTGCACTCTAACCCCAAGTGGTGGAGAACCAGCAATGGATAAGAACTCGCTCAAATAACGAAGCACGTTTTCGTTTATTTTCTTCACCTGTGGAAAAATGTACTTTTGAAATCATTGATGCAGCGCTTCTTATGCGTCTTATTTTTATTGGAAAACTGCTTTGAAGAAAGAAACCAGAATGAATAGAATGTATTCCTGCTATAATTTTTACTGTGTTTTGTGAACACAGCAAATGTATCGAACAACTTTTTATTTTTTCAGGAAACTCCGTTACATCAATCTCTAAAAGACAGAACACGATTAGTCCCCAGTCTGGACCTGGCGGTGACATTCAAGTAAACAGATCCAACATAATTGCATCGGTTGCTGAACAGGTGTTCGAATTTTTCAAAGTTTCAAAAATTGTTTAAAGATTTTCTGCAACGGGTAAAAATTTCTATAGGTGATTAATTGGTACAATTGAAATTCATGGATTGAAAGGAAGCAATTTGAGATGCCAGCATATTTAAACCGTTTGAGTGCTGATAGGAAAAAGACGTAATTGACCGAATGAGATTCGTGTGAGAACAAACATTGGGATTGGTTGGAGCAAATGTCCGGTTCAAATATGTCTTTGAAATTTAAGCTGTGTTATAGTGATTTTTCATACATTTACTGAACATTTTGACACGCGCGTTGAAACATGGAAATTGATTTGAACCTCCTAAAATCTCGATCGTGGAAACATAAACTTTGGCGATATTGCAACCTAGTCGTGGTAAACCGCAGCTACAAAATGAATGTCTAGTTATTACCACATCGATTGTATAAATGAAGGCATTAATGCAGTAACTCGATCAGTTTTCAACAAATTGACGAAGCGACAAGTCGTTGCGTCCGCCCGCAATGATGCTATGTGCAAATGACAGGTCACCAGCAACAGTTTGTGGAGCGCTCGTTTGTGTGAGTGAGTTGGATATTTGGAAGTTCGAAGATTCACTCACCACAGCAGACGAGCAGGTTGACGATCCAAACTTCGGTTTAAGTCTTCGAGGCGGTTCTAGGGCTAGTGCAAACTAACGCGATTGCCAACTATTACAACAGTCCACTGGACTAACTATAATCGCACAAGTGCCCTTGCATTGCAAAAAAAAAATTCATCCAGTTTTTTTCAATTTAGACTATATTGGACAAAACATATCGAACAACCTATATTTCTAGCGCGAAAAAATGCAGTAGTTATGAGTCTTTTAGAAACAGATATCACTTACATTTTGAACAGTTGTCTGCCATATTTAGCTCTTATTACTAAGCGTTCGTTTATTAAGGTAACTTTCAGAAGCTTTGGTCACAAAACTGGTGAGACATAGTCTACATGGAACAGTCATGCAGCTTTTGCATATGGGATAAAAGGAAGGGTGTGGCAGAGATGAAAAAATTTTTTTTTTCAAATCCAAATCCGATCCAACAATTTTATTTCAAAATCCAATCCACAACCTAAAAATGTCAGTTATAAAATCCAAATCCTGTTCAACTAAAAAATCCTATCACTGTTATAAGACTATAAATGTAATGCAGCTAAAAAATTTGAAGAAAAAAATTTGGAACTAATTGAAGTTAACTTATGCTCTGCCTTTGCCTCACAACGTCAGAATAATTAAATCTTCAAAGACTTCACGTTAATCATTATTGGCAGTAATGCAGTGAGAAGCTCAGTAACAGCGTGTAAGCTGTCAAAGCAGAATTATTATCAGGTATGCAGCACAAGCCACTAATTAGCAATAGGCTTGGCATTCACATAATGACGAACTGTGCAGAATGTTACAAGAGAGCAGTGACGTGCCCAAGTCATATTTGTTGTGTCACAAGCCCTTTGAGTCAGAGTCATTTAAAATTTTTTAGAGTCGGGTCATACATACTGTCGAATCACTTGGACTCATTGGTTTGCAAGCTCGGTTCAGTGCGCAGTCAAATGAAATTTCTCCTATATTTCTTCTTTTTACTAAAAAATGTTGTCCAACAAGTCGAAAATAGTGCCCAAAGGAGCCAAAAAGTGGCGCCCCATGTTGTTCCAGTAGTTTTGTAACCACGTTGTTACATCTACATTTTGGTGAAAGCCAATTCAAGCTTTCATTTTACTTCTCGTCTTCACTTTCAGCCAATTCCATAAGCCTATCCTAACCCTGCAACAACAAATACATCTGCTTGTCCTTCCTATGCCTCAGTAAAAGACCCTTGATCAGGGGTGGGGAAGCTGCGGCTCGCGGGCCAAATGCGGCCCGCATGAACGTTTGATATATCCCGCATCAGAATTTTGGAGCTGGAGATTATAATTCCCGCGGGTTTGGATTGGATTTGGATTTGATAATACTCTTTTGAAATTTTTCGCAATATTTGGTTCAGTTTCGAGACTACAGATGCCTGTATTCAGTGGTGGGTTTAAGGTTGGGGGTCCGAGGCAAGACTAAAAAGGGGACCGTCTAATGACGTCATCTTACTCAGCCAACCGTGATAACCACTTTGATCAAGCCTAAGATATGGCCACCGAAGGATAGGCCTACGTTCTTGAGACTACGACATGACTGACATAGCAGGAGAAAGTGCAAAATGGTGTTCATGATACAAAAATTTGATAACACTGAAAAATGGGAAGACAAGGCTCGGAACATATAAAAGTTAGGCAATAGCAAGTTGGCATCGCCTCCATTTTTTATTTTCACGCCCCATTTTCCCGAATTAACCATCAATACACTACAACGTTTACTCCTGTGAAAGTTTCACACTTTCCCCCTTTGATAAAATGCTTGGTATTTGTTATCCTGAATTTGTTCACATTCATGGGAATACATGAAACCATAAACAACCACCAAGACGATTCATGACAACAAATTTGTTTTAAATATTATCCTTTTAACTACAAGAACATAGCATACAAAAACATCCAACCTGAGGCTTGTCTTGGAAAGCTTTGAGGCTGGATGAGTCAAGGCTACCCTCATCTTGCACTGACACTAGTT
>Ga0210059_1008808_pt1 | contig 15847 bp, 9 predicted proteins | sample Ectturendosymbi2_FD_188042 | JGI IMG/M metagenome (GOLD analysis project Ga0210059, IMG submission 188042) | Ecteinascidia turbinata endosymbiont from Florida, USA - Sample 2 (SPAdes) (version 2) | ecosystem: Host-associated > Tunicates > Ascidians > Unclassified | place: Key West, Florida... | reverse complement strand
AGATTTCCTAAACCTCTTGAACTCTCCATTGGTTGACCGGTCCAACGTTTCGACGAGGTCCAAATTACATCTTCAACCAATGAGAACTCGCCTTTCTTATCTCCTAAACCCTTTCTTATTGGCCACTACTTTAACCAATGAGATCTCTTCTTTTCTGTATATAAACCAGTTCGGTAGTATCTCCACTTCATTCTGACGATATCCCCTGAAGAGTGTCAGACGAAAAGCTTTGGGATGAATCTCCTACTTCACGCCATCTTCAAATAAATTACACCGTTTACCACATAAAATTGGTTCGAAATGAGAAAGCACAACCAGAGTCATACATTAGGCGCACCGCGTTATAAGGCGCACTTTCGGTTTTTGAGAAAATTAAAGGATTTTAAGTGCGCCTTATGTTCCGAAAAATACGGTGGTTTATATAAAATGTCCTGAGCAACGAAAAAATGATCTGAATGTTGATGGTAACGCTTCAGACGAAAATTAAGAATAGAAGCTATAAGCAGCATAAATCAGTATTTTAAGCACCGTTTTACCTCAAGTGTTTACATTCATATGTATTTTTGACAATAATATTTCTGTTTTTTTCATGTGCAATCTGGGTTTATTAGAAATTACCGAATGGGAGCCCTGGTTGTGAACTGTTCTGTCGTAGCGTTGAGTGCGCTTTACTTCACTATTTTAATGCGCAGCCTTATATTTGTGCAGTAGTGAACTGCGCCGACGTAGCACTGATTGTTTTCTATTCCCCTGTTCTAACGTATTGGCGGATATTTTTGCAGTTATGAACTGCTCTGCCTTAGCGTACGTTGAGTGCTGTGTTTTGCTCCGGTCTCCTAACTTAGAACGCTGATAATTAATTTATGGCATACAATCACGCAGTCGCCCCGGGCATCACCAGACCTCTGCACGCCACTGGATCCTTGCGCTTTTTCTCCTAAGAAACTTTGCCATTTTTAGCTCCTGTTGGCATTACAGATTTCGGCATCGCTCTTGCCAAACACTGCAATCTCATTTTCTGCCCTTTCGTTCTTCGAATCGACTGATTAAAACCTTTTCTGGCGGACCACGCAACAACATGTGGTGTGAATAGCTTGACTAACTTACATGTTTATGGTGTAGCGCAAGAACAGTGGCCATCGGAAGAAAAGTGGGTTTCCACCATACGTTACCCTTTATGACGAAATAAAGGTCGCAGTTAAGCTTCGACTACCTCCAGACGCCACAAGAAGTTACTGAATCATTGATACTAAACAGCAACCACAGCAGAACTAGCATTGCTGCTTATTCACGCAAATGGTATCGTTTTCGCGACATTTGTGCAGTAGGCGGGATGCACGAGCAAATAAACCCATGCCAAAAGAACGATTATTAGGAAAAGTTACAAGCAAAATTCAAATATCTTTGCATTGAAAAGAACGATTTATATTCAGTAGTGATTGCTAAAACTGGCAGAAAGCTAAACTTGCAGAGAAATCATTAATGATACTCAACGCAATATCGGAATATAGAGTTTGTATTTTTGTGTCTCTTTTGAATCTCGACAATTTTTCAAGCGAATATTTTATTTAAAACAAATAAATGTCATCACGGGTCCCGCTTGGAGCGGAGGGCCCGGGGCAATTGCCCCCGTTGCCCCCCTTAACCCGGCCCTGCCCTCATTGTTCTCTTTTTTGACCTACAAAGTACGTGCCAAGAATGTGCAATCGGCGACGGCGGTAGATCACTTGAAATGCTAAGCCTTCGAAATTCAAATTTGGTGTAGAAGCAGAAAACGCGATATTAGCTGCAGTCTATTCTCAGAAACGAACAAATAGTATGATGGCATTTTTTCAACATTTGAAATAGCATCAAATCCTGTTGCAATAGGAGTGCACATATCAAGAGTTACAGTAGGAGTACACACAGGCCCGCAACCAGGAGAAAACTTTGCAATTTCCCCCACAAAATTTTCTTGCATCATTTTGGATTTCCAAAAAAAGAAGGTAAGGTTGGTCTGTATTTCTTCTGAAAAAAAAAACCTGACTAAAATGTTGACATAGCTACTGAACTTGAATTGTAAGCTGAACTCCTTATTTCTACATACTTAAATTTCTTCACAAGAGTAGCTTTGTGCAAAACGTAGTTTATGTAACCAACATCCCAAGAACTGCGTATTTGGATATTGTTCAGCGAATTGAGCATCCGCCCTTTCATTAAAATTTCAGCTTTTGAAATGCTTTAGCTCAAAAGTGCTCATTATGCTGCCTAGGATTGCCAGATCACTTGAAATTTTTTCAAGGACATTTTGTTTTAAAAGAGATACAGTGGGCTGCTTACGTGAGCGTCTGCGCGGGAGGGCGAAACGGGCATTGCCCCCTTGGACATTGGGATTAAGAACCTAAAATTTTTAGAAAATCCGATATATTGATTAAATTCTTGCAGTAATATTTTATCTACCGATATGGCACTCACACTGCACTTCAATATTCTGGTCACTGATGTAGGAGGCGGGGGGTTCAATCGCACCCCAAAATTTTTGATTTGGCGAAAATGAGAGTAAAATCCTTCAAAAGCCGGGCAAAATATGCGGAAATTTGGGCAAAATGTGTGAACACCTTCACAAAATTGCTGTATGGGGATTGAATTTACAAAAATGTCACCCAAAATGAAAGTGAGGCTTTTTTGAGGTCATGTTTTTTGGGCAAGTTAGGGGAAATTGGGACACGTTTGGGTGCAATTTGGGCAAAAATGGTGCTTGAAGTGACATGATTTGAAAAAATGCGTCTAACATGAAATGAAATGCAGTTGTTATTTTTTTTGGAGGTGATTATTTTTGGAGTTTTTTCGTGCAAGTTTGGGAAATTTGGGCAAAAATCCTTCGCACCCCCAAACATTTGCCTGCTCCTACACCTACGATTCTGGTGTGATGTAGTGATGAGCTAGCGGTTAACTCATGTCCGTTCCTTTAAGTTAAGATAGTTACTGCGTTTTTCCTCATGTGACTGTTGACCTCAGACATCTAAGGCAGGTGAAGCAGCGAGACAGTGACTGCTGATAACAGGAAGACACGTTGTTTTATACTGTGTAAAAAGAAGCAGGGGTGAATCTGTAGCAATGCATCCTCTTCCACAAGTTTAGAATCCATTATAATGTGAGATTATGAGTGTGACCAATGCGCCTGAGTGAATAGCTTAATCAAGCTATGCTTGTGCAGGCTTCTTTTCACACAATATATAACTGCGTGGCTTGTTAGAAATACCCCCATGAAAGGCTTGTGGGAATATGTCTTAATCGTTAAGGCTTAGTTCTCACTTCTGAGCGAAGACTAAGCGCAGAGTTATATTTTCTGCGGCGAGTTTTCATAATTATTCTGCTCAGTTTATACGCGTGCGTGGTGCTCTGATTTTAGTAAATTCTTTAAAGTTGTCCAATAGTCGTGCAAAGATACAAGTCTATTTCTCATTGTTTGAAACAGTTGCGATAGTGTCTAACTTACGTGTTTTTTCACCGCTAATGTTGTTCTGGTCGTTGATTGTTCTTAAATTTTGACTTATTTGTGGAAAGTGCCCGCAAAATAGATATCAGGCACTTTATAAAAGAAAAAGCATTTCTGATAACCGAAGTGTAGAAAACAATTGGGACAAAAGATTTCAGAAGTGAGTTCTGTTCAACAAGCACATACTATGAGAGAACCTCAAACGTAGTTGTTGATAGTTCAAGTCCATTTCAGACTCAGTTGTGTGGAGTTCGCAATGATGACGACATTTTTGCGCCAATTGAGCTGTAACGGATGACAGAAAGTGCGCCTTTGTGGCAAACTCGTATAAAGCTCCACATGATAACAATTTTAAAATAGATGCGAATGGAGCGCGTGCTTTCATGGGGCATTTTCTTTGTGGTTTAGACAGTGATGGAGTCAAAACCGTAACCTTCGAGACCGAGACCTGGTTAAAACTTCGAGACCGAGACTTCATCAAAAATCACGAAACACGAGTCTTGAAATTCGAGACTCAAGACTTCAAAATTTGTGCATTCTGAAAATTTATATTCAATTCACAACATGAACAGCATTTGCAGATTGTGCGAATCAATTATTTGTTCTTATTTTCTGCAGCGTAACAATATTAAATAACCAATATCTGAAAGACATACAAACCGTTTCTACCTCATCGTAAACGTTTTGTAACGAAAGTTTTGGTAACGTCATAACTGTAGTAACACCTTGCAGCACAGAGACAGGGTCGGAGTAAGTCATTCCAGCACCCTAGGCAATATATGTTTGCTTACGACAACGTCATCCTGTTTTTTAAGGACCAGAAGCCGATATATCGGTTTTCAAGCGGGTGTTTTGCGATAACTCGCAAAAATAAGAACTGATGATATCTACTTTGTGGGCGAAATATATATTCTGTAAGATCTTAGTGTCTGATTCTGTGCTGAGAAAGGATTTCTTTCTATAGACACCACTGAAGCAACGTCGACAGGTAACACCTTGCAAGAAACGTTTTCAAGCGATCATTCCCATAAGCCCCCGAAAAGATGTGTTTACCTTTGAGATTTTTGAGAAAAATGCAATTATTTTGCTTTTTCGTAAACAATTTTTTGTCAATTTTCGGTTATCTTCAAGAAATCGGCTTCATGCTTACCTATTAGTTTTTTCGAACCGTTTTTTTTTGGTTTGAACTCCTTTTGAATTCTATGCAAGGACCACAGCTATGAAACAGACACTCATTATTGTTTTGGGGAGCAATGTTTGAGTGAGAAAATGCATTTTTTTGAAATTTGAAAAAATAGGTTTCACGCCAAAAAGTATTCAGAGTGTACCATTTGAAAGAACGTGACAATCCCACAAAAAGAGTTAAAATTTTGCATAAAATTTCTGTCAAATTTTTGTCAAAAGTTTGCCAATATTTCAGATTTTAAATTGTTATAACTTTTTTCTTACGGCTTTTATTTGAAAATCGGTAGGGTGTTGTAAGACGTGAATGTCAGCATATTCTACGATTTTCAGATTTTTTCGGTGTTTGCAACTGGAGATATGGAAAAATGACAGAAATACCCCTAAAAATAGCCTCTTTCTTCCATGGAACCCAAAACTATATGTTAGGTTCATCTGCCTACATTTTAAAGGTTTGATAATGGCTGACTTTTGTAATGCAGAACGAATCTTTCTAACGTGTTTGGTTCTCTCTCCGCAGGTCTTTGAACAAAACCGCTACTTTTTTGGCTACGCCAAAATCGTTTCTTTCCCGGCCTGACATCACAAATGCTCCATCAAAACAGTTTGACAGTTTTGGCAGTTTTATTGATTTCGGCCGCAAGGCCCACAAGACGGACATGGCTAGCGCACATAAAAAAGCGCACATAAGTAAGACACTTGCGAATTTATGATACTCTCTAGGAAAGGTTCGGCAATTACACACACCCCAACACACACGAGACGAAGCTATCGGCGACGTGGATAGAAACAACCACTTTAACGATATAGAGCCGTACTTATTCATAAAACAAAAAAATAACGAAAACAAGTGAAACCTTGCAGTCGGGACACCGAAAAACCTTGTGGTTATCGAGTCGAAGTGGCCCAGCAAAATTAAACATCTCAGCGATTGCCAACAGTGTAAACGAAGACACAATTGCGTAAAACACTGTAACAGACCTGACATAAGGATCATGGAAATATTTCAGTTGCCTACCACAAAATGCCAAGCGCCACGTTATAAACCATACGAGCAATCCGAAACGCATGCCAAACGTATGCGTAAACGATAAGACAGATGAAGTGATATTATTCTTATTGCAAATTTAACTAGATTTATCCAGTAGTATACTGCAGTTATTTCAGACATTCATCCATATTGCAACAACAAAAATGATCGGTATTGATTACTAAAGGCGTTATGGGATTTATCTTTGAATTGTTGATTTACATTTGCCCAAAGAGTAGCTCCTCGATAAGAAATTGTTTTTTTGCCAGCGTTTGTTGAAACTTGTTGCATAAAATAGGTTTGGTTGGTTGCATATCTTGTATTATGACAATGAACTTCAGCCTTTTTCTGAAATAAGTCTTTGAATGACCTCACAAGGTGTGTCTTCAAGACCTCACAAGATGTGCCATCAAACAGGTTTTTTGCAATGTCTTTCGTGTCGACGAAGCTTCAGCGGTACGCGAGTTATCGCAAAAAATCGAAAAGCAGATATAAGTTTCAATCATCCGCGGCACGACTTTTTTGCAAATTTGCATGGCGACTGTATTTGGCAAGCGTGCATTATTTCTGCACATCTCAAAATTGTCGGGCAAGGTCCATCAAGTGTCCTAGGCAAGGTGGGCCCTCCATACCTTTTCCGTTGTAATCGCGTAGATGAGGAAGAATTTGGCATCACGCTAATATTTTAGATAAATACCGAGTTTATTTGAACACCAGGTTCATCAAAATATTACCTACACAAGTTACAGGCGTTGCAACACTCATGTAAACAAAAAATCTAGTCTTAGGCCTCAAAACTTTGTTGAGGTCCATTGTCACAATCTGGTGTTGTAACAATCAACAAAGTTCCTCATGCCCAACAAACCTCTTGCAGACTATCGCGAACGCCACCGTGTTCGTTACGGTGCGTACCAGTGGAATCTGTTTGGTTAAGGTGGTGCATCCGATAATCGAAGTTTGACAGGTTAACTAATCCAGCGCTCTTCAACCGGTGTGCACGGTGCACCCTCGGGCTCACCAAAATATGCGTGGGGTGCACCACTAAGAAAGGGTTCACAAAGGTGCGTCACAAACTTGTCACACTAAACAGATAATTTTTACAAAAACTTTCTGTTATCAAAAATGAACCATTAAACAACCAATGACTTTCAGGATTTCACCAAGACTTTGCACAATCTAAAGTGTGGTGCATAAGCATCACACCTTATCAAGCTAATTGTAATTCGATGATTATTTGTGATTAATAAGCAACGGGCAATGAGCCATTAACAATTGAATTATGTAGCTCAGTTACTGAATTAGGTGACTTGCTTATTTAGACCCGGTTACTTATAGGCATGGGCGCAATTAGGTGGGGGACACGGGGGAACTGCCTGTAAATAGGGTTCATGAGTTTAAGTGTTTAAGTAAATAGGGTGCATGAGTTGGTCAAAATATCTTTAAGGGTGCACAATAACAAAAAAGGTTGAAGAGCACTGAACTAGTCTAACAAGGCTACCAGCGCCAATAATGCTTTCTGGCTTTTCATATCTTGATTGCACTGGACGGCTGAAACATGATTTAGTGAAGGCTTTGACATAAACCTACCATGATGAAAACTGGGCAGCCAGAAAAAAGCACGAAACAAAAAACTGACATGGCAATCTTAAAATTTTGCGTTGAATTTGATAAAGTATTTCCTGTATCTGTAGGGCATGGTTTGTTGGCTCTGACAGCACGCAGTTAACAGATTTGTCAGCATCCTAGAAAATATCCATGCTAGCGTCCACCCCTCTTATACAAAGATCCTTCTACATATCATCACGTTGCTCATCACGGAAATAAGAAGGGAGTTTGTTGTGCATTACAAAAGTTCATTAAATGAATAAAATTCATACCAAATTGCTACGTAGGTTTACCTAGTACATGTGAAATGTAAATCAGTACGAAAATATTGACCCTTGTGCAACAAGCCTGAAATAGTGTAGTACCTCTACCTTCTCATTCACTGCGTGAACGTGTGTTCCATTCACTTTCATTATGTTCAGTCACTTTTACTTGGTGTACATTCTTCCCTTTGTGGACCACGCAGTTGTTACCTTTGGTCTTCTTTTGGCGCGCCCTAGGCAGCCGCTTAGTTCGCCTAATGGTAACGCCAGCGGTGCACAAAGACGTAACGCGGGCATCGCTAGCACTGTAAGCTGTCTATTATTGTTAGGATTCTTGGAAAAGCTGACTTTGTAGCGAAGGTTTAGCATTTAAATGATTCAACAAATGAGCAAGCGAAAAAAATATTTTCCGTGACAATTGCAACAAGGAAATCGAGAATAAGACGTTGCAGAAGCAAACGGCTCCTGGAAAAAATAAGCAAATATATGATCTGACGTTAGTCGTGCAAACAGAAACAATAGTTTTGTTTTTAGGTAATGAAATCAAATTTTCCCCAGCCGTCCTTATTTTTGGTTCTTGATGGATGGGAGCCTGGTTCTACTACATTGCAGGCGCGTAGCCAAGAATTTTGAATAAAGGGGGGGCAAACAACAACCAAGTCTCAAGTTTGAAATAAAATAGCATCATCCATTAAACGTCCATTTTTGTGGCCCTTATTTTGCTAAATAATTACGTTCAGATTGAGTAAAATTCCAAGCTTATACTTTGGATAAAAGCCACCTTTTGCTTGTAAAACTTTCTCGCAAAAGCGCTTGACAATGTCGATGCCATAAGTGCAAGATCTGCAGTATGCTTTGTGCAGCCAATATTCCAGTTGAGCAAGAAATCATGGCCGCCATCGCGATTGCGCTTCTTATATTTACACACTTCTGATGTCCACCAACACACGTTCAATCGAAGCCGAGTAACGACTTTGCTCAAGACAGGGACTCCAAACTTTTTGGTCCAATGGTTACATAACCTATTGCACAACAGTTTGAGGGCGGTACATATTACACGAAGTAATTCTTTCGGGATATGTCACATTCTACCGAATGAAGAAATGTTTCGCAAAATATTGTTTTAATTAATGGCAAAATGTCTTCGCGGGCCGGTTGAAATGGCTTCCTGGACCGGATTTGGCCTCCGGATGGTAGTTTAGAGATCCCGACTCCCGACGTAGGTTTACAAAACTTGCGCACACATAAGACGTGGATCTTGTCCAGTTCTTGAGCGACTGGTTGACATATGCACCTGATAGCGTAAAGGCAAAGTCCCTCAACGCGTTTGAAAAATGTTTGTTTTTTTCAATGCTATGAAATGTGACTGCGGTAGCATTTTTGTACACTACTTGCACTAAGCTTGCTTCCCAAAACGTTTAGGTATTTGGCTAGCTATTTGGAGTTAGCAATATAATTCACAAAAATGATGAAGCCAATATTGTAAATTGGAAAACGTTACAGAAGTCCTTTTAACAAACTTGCATATATTCGGCCCACTCGGTCTACACAGTTGTGTGAAAATAATTGTGTATTTGCGAAAACGAAGCTGCACTCGATTATCACCACAGCTCTTCAAGTTAAGAAACATTTGGCGCCGCAGCTTAACACAACGGTTGGTTAGTTTATCTAGCCCAATGGTTCTATCTAGCCCAATAGTTCTCCAAGGTATGGGTCGAGACCCAAACAAAGGTGGCAAAGGGTCAAAAAATATGTCACGCCGAGGCGATCCCAACCGGAGTTGTACAATGTCAATGTTACCACTGCTTGTCTTTGTCTGTCTGTATCGCAAGTAAGAAAAGAACTTAATCCTGCCGTTAAAAACAAACTTAGCAACTTAAACTGCGGAAAATCATCCATAAAATCATTATGTTTTTCATACGTTGTTTGAGGCTTGGTACGCACGGTATTCACCAAACTCAGGTTTGTGTCGCGCTAAAAACAATTTGGTAACCGCCAGAGGTGTACAGGAGCCGGAATGTCGGAGTGGACTCCGCCCGGAGTCTTAACGATTTTCGAAAATAGGAGTGGAGCCGGAGTTGATTGTTTTAAGGAAGGGCCGGAGCCGGAGTGGAGCCGTAGTCAGTTTTTTAATAAGAGGTTACTTTGTTTATTATTGATTATTATTATTGCAGATTGTTTTTTGCAAAGCATGTTATAACATAACCTTCAAATGTGCAATACTACTTCACAGGGAGTCTTAAAATTTTAATACAATTTGGATGTAAGTAAGATTAAGTTGGTGAGTTTCAAATGTGTAAAGATTTGGACAATTTCTTGTTCATGGTGATACGTTAAAAATATGTTGGCCAATAAAATTTAGCTCACATAAAAAGTTTAGGTAGTGCCTCAACAACCAGCATTTCCAGTTTTCTGTTTCGAAAGACAAAAAGTACCGTATCCCGCATCCAGTTTTATTCCAGATATAAAACTGAGTTGGAGAACATCTCACTACTACCAAATCAACGTGGTCGAGTTGGAAGCAGAGATGTCAACCGCGCCGCGGTTTTGGAAAATTTTGCCGCGTACCAGCCGCGCTGCGTGACTTTTAGAAGTGTTAAGCCGCGCCAGCACCGCGTGGATGTTCATCTAATGACAAATCTTTGCAAAACGAAGAGACTTTTCGGAAGTTATTGTCTTAGATGAAAACAGTTGTTTATCTTGTTTATCCTACAACTTTTACTTACGTTTTCGCGGAGCCTCAGGGCGAAGAATCGTAGGTAGAAAAGTGCTGTTAGCTTTCCTGCAGGTGGCGTGCTGCAGTCACTCCTCTGATGCACTGACATGCGAATTGCTACTCCAGAATTCTGGACAGCTAACTGATAGGCATCTAATTAGAACAACACTTTCAGGGCTGCAAGTTTTAGGTTCAGGGCTGCAAGTTTAAAGGTTTGTTTACTACCTAGTCTTCTGTATAATGTGAACATTGTATTAGTGTAGCCTACTATATAATGCTGCTTTGACTGTATGGCAAAACTGCTCTGAATGTATGTCGTCTCTACTCTCCATTGACAATTAATATAAAATTCAGGGTGAATGAGGTTTAAGTTAACACACCGTGACCTCACCATGCTGACTAGATATGCGATGGTTGGCGAAACATACAGTGCATCACATAACCAATGCTCAATTGCAACAGGTACAGAACAGGGGCGGATCAAGGGGGGGAGGATTTCCCCCTAAAACCTACGAAAGTATCTTTATTCACCATGATTTTGTACAATCTAGAAAAAAACATTCGTGATTAAAAAAGCCATTTTGTTGTTCATTGTTTTGTTACAGCAGTGTTGTGAAATATATTTCATCTTTCTTATAGTACCGAAGCCGTTATTAGACTTGACTACCAAATATTACTGAAATTGGCCCTCCTAAAACTACTGGCTGGATCCGCGCCTGGTACAGAACACATATAAAGTTTACAAAACTCTATAAAACTTTCACACAATGCAAGCAGGGGATGTATGCTGGTAGAAACAGTGTTTTAAAGGGATTTTTGCTTGTGTGTCAGTTAGTGCAACTGCAACAACAAATATCTTATTTTGATAAATTGTGACAGAAAGCTTGCCCTGACTTGGAACACAGTAGCAAAGAGTGGCGTGACAATTTAAAAGAATTAAAAACATTTTGTAGATTGATAGGTAGTGTCTGTTTTTATTCATGAGGATAATCAGGCCTATATATATGATGCCCGTGCTGGGGCTATGAAATTTCCTATAGTTGAAGTGCATTGGTTGATGTGGCCACATGACAGATAGAATATGCAAAAAGACAACGGGTCAGGGATTAGGAATACGGTACAAGGATTTAGAGGTTCAGGTCAGGTGTTAGGGATAGGGATTATGGTTAAGGTTTAGCTGACATTTCATGCAGCTTAGACAAGAAGGTGCCAACAATTTGCTAAAGACATGGCAGAACTCGTCCATTGGACTCCGACGTCACAGTCAACTAAGCAGATCACACGTTTCGAACTTGTCATTAAGCGTGACCACTTCAACTGATCAAGGTCGGCTAAAGGCAAAATAGTTCCAGCAGTGCAATTAATGAGGCAAAATAAACACTTTGCGGCAAAATAGACACTGCCAAATGTTTTGGCAAATCTTACATCTAGTGAAAAATGTTATGAGAAGCGCAGTGCTTTAGGTGAGGGGGGCAAATCGCCATTGCTGTTAGGGGGTGAAACTTTGGGATTGCGGTGCAGCGCGGATGCGGACAGGGTAATGTGCAACAAATGCGGACGCGGTGCGGACAGAGGACAGAAGTTGCTGATGCGGTCCGGACAGCGGGCACAAATTTTCTGTCCGCGCCATCTCTAGTGGGAAATGACTACAGCAGTGGCATAACTGACGGGGGGCAGGGGTGCGCGCCGCCCCACTGGCAAGCTAAATGTAAAAAAATGGCCCCCTGTTAGCTTACATTTCGGTAATTAATATTCTTTTGGTTTTTAGTAAGTTTTTGTTTTTAGCGTTTTTCAATAATTTCTCGGAGTATTTTCGGGTGTTAGCACAGACGAGTCCCGCTAATCGCATAACCATTTTGCCAAGATTTTTTAGATGTGTTTAACCGGAATATGCGAATATTCATACCAGAAAAATATCCGCAAGTTTACCGCCTAGCGACACAGGGTGTCCAAAATTCAGTCCCGCGGCCAATTTGTGGGCTTAGCCCCTAAAACAAAGCTTCAGCCCCCAAATTGAAAAGTGAAACTCTAGAAATCAGTGTAGTTTTTATCAATCTGTGTCCTGTTTTGTCCTGTAATTTATAGACAGAGCAGTACCTGCCGCTGTAACCTAGAATAACATCGTCTGATCATTTATGGTACATTTGTGAGGTACTCAACGTATTTGATGGTTGAGCGTAAAGCGGCACCATTCGTTGCTTGCAGTTTTGAGTGTGAAGCTAGCCTATGTGCCTAGTTGTATACGTCCAGAAGTCAGACTTACACCTGATCAACATATTTTGTGAAGTGATTCTTGTGAAAATATGTAATATGGCTAGTTCAGGCAGTCTTCTCGTATGTTGTACTGCATAGAAGCAAGATACCTTTGGTGCTTACGACCAAAGTTACACATTTGCGCAGCCTGCTGTTCAGAGAGCAAGATGGAGTTAATAGTGCAGTTAGAATAATAGAGTGATCCCCATGGAGTGATCTTGGTGAGTGACCTCTAATAATGCTTGTGAACTTGGTGAACAGTTGATTGTGCTTGCTGACGGTGACGACGAGAGTGATCTCGTCGGGCGATCTCTATTGTTGCTTGCTGCAACGGTGCGAAGCTCTGCGCACATGCCGCTCGGGGTTTCCGATCGCAACACTACTTAGGTGCAACTGGTGCGGAAACCTCGCTACTGTTAACTGCATACTGCATTGAATAATCCTCACACTACCACGCTGCACACTCGTAATAGTAGTTGCATACAGGGGCGGAGTCAGACATTTTCATTTGGGGGGGCGCTAGAGGGGCCAGTTTTGCAACAAGGGGAGCTGTCAATGGTCGGTGTAAGACTTTCAGAAAGAGACCTGAAAAATTTGGGGGGTGCCACTGGGGGGCCAGGCAAAATTTCGGGGGGGCAGCGGCCCCCCCTGGTACCCCCTAGCTCCTCCACTGGTTGCATAACATTGTTATGGTTACACCACAATCACAAAATGTCCATAAGATACCACAAAAACGGATTAGCCAGTAGTTACCAAACCGTTGGAAGATTGTTTATATTTATGTGCTTTGTAATAAGAATATTTTGACAAAACTAGTTGGTTATCAACAGCCTACTTGTCTCTGTGTCAAGATAGAATTCATGGTTGGAACCATTTCGTTTTCATGTTAATTGTGTTCACTTTCTAAAATTGCTTTCGTTCATGTGGGGCCGGTACAATTGTGTACAGAAAATTGTGTTTCGATTTTCATGTGCAGTGCTGTGGAAGTTTTATGGTTAGCACAGAATTTGCGACATAGCAGTACACGTGTGTGATTGCATCTACAGTGGCTTTAAGGTGTCTCTAGTGAATAATAACGCTAGTTCATCTTTAATGATATTCACAAGTCTATGTTGGGTTTGATTGGGTTAATCATAGCAACTTAATCTTCAAAACAATGAAAAATCACCATGCAAGATAGACATTTATGTTGCCCCCCCTACTTTTACCTTGGCCCCGCAGTGCTCCCCACTTTTATCATACTAGAATCGCCACTGGGTGGAGGCAATTACTCCCTGGCTACGCGCCTGCTACATTGTTATGCTTCAACATCAAGTAGGCTCTTCCCCGCCTAGGATACTTTCAATCGTCCAGTAGTGGGCAAACAATATTATTTCGTCAGAAGTCGCAAATAATCCAGTATTATGCCAGAATTTCAGCTAAACTTGCAAAAGCATGTTAGCATCTGTTGTTGTAGCTTTAAGAAAATGTCGATAAGGAGAAAAAACTGTGCTGCTTTAAGGAATTCGGACCTAATGATAAATTTTGACTTTTTTTGACTTAATATCTTTGGAGTCGCCCATGGTATCAGGGTGAGATTTGGTTTGTGGACGTTTCACAGGCTTTGAAAAAGGCAGAAAGATTTTGACTTTATTGAGGTTTGGTTGCCCTAGTTATAACAGTCCGCGCCGCCGCGGGAAACTTGATGATTATTAGTCTTTGTAAAATCTTTGTTGGGAGGATTTGCAGGACCCCCACGAATCACAGTCGCCACCGCGTCAGACATTAATTTTTGTACAGACATTTTTGTTAATGCATGCAACCTCAGTATCAGTGAATAAAAAAGAAGAAAATTTAGCATTTTGTATGTGTTTTACTCTCAATCCAGGTACTGTGATTGATTGCTTACACACTAAGGCAATCTATATGATAATGCAACACAAAAAATAAAATATAGCCTACTATACAATAATGAAATTGGTCAGAGACGCCGGAACGGGGGTGCATGACGGGGTCACTGCCCCCTGCTCTTTAAAAATGGGGGCAACGCGGCACAGGTGCCCTTACATAATAGTATCGTAAGTAATTTCATGATTTATCAAGATCCACTTGAAACACATTTACTGCAGCTATTCGCGCACGCGTAAAATTTGGAATGGTTTTCATTAATTCCTGTTATTACTTTTGAGGTCAACATTGCTGCTGAACTTGTAAATGCGAAAAGAATGACTATTATGGGTGCGCTTTTACACTGAAGTCAAGAAAACAGTTTTGAACTCGTGGTACGTCAAAACCATGGGCGTCTGCAGGGGGTCAAAACGGGCATTTGCCCCTTCCTGGAAATTGGGACTAAGAACCAAAACTTTCTAGAAAACTTGATGTCAGCAGCTCAGTTCCGATTAATTGACGTATTTCTTGCAATGACAGTTCATTTGCCGCTATGACACTCACACTGCACAAGATCCAGGTTCACTGTTGTGGTGTCATGCAGTGGCGAGCTTGCAGCAGTGGCAATTCTAGAATTAAAAAAATGGGGGAACACTGCGGGGCCAAGGAAAAATAGTGGCCGGCACAAATGTCTATCCTGCATGGTGACTTTCCGTTAGTTTGGAGATTGTATTGCTATGATTAACCCTATCGAACCCAGAATAAGCTTGTGAATATCGTTAAACATGGCAAACATGGCCTGGTGTTATTATCCACTAAAGATTCTTAAACGCCCCTAGACGCAATCGCCCACTTGTACTGATATGTCGAATATTCCGTGCGAACCACGCGACTCCTACAGCACTGCACATGAAAACAAAACACCACTTTCCATACACTGATGCGCCGGTCCCACATAAACGAAAACAGCTGCACAAAAGTGAAAACAATTCACATGAACGCGAAATAGTTCCAATCACGAATTCCATCCTGATGCAGAGACAAATAGGCTTTGATAACCAGCTAGTGTCCGTTTGGTAGCTTACGCACACTTTGTGATTGTGGTGTAACCATAACAATGTTATGCGCAATTTGGTTGGGGACACGGGGACGTGTCCCGTCCCAAACACTTTTTCAGACGGTGGACATATAATGTGTCGTATCCCCCACATTTTTCTCTTAGGTGTTGCATTTGGAGAGTTTTCAAAAATAAAAGTGGCGTGTGGCGTAATACCTCAGGGAACCTCCATGGTACTACGAAACTTGTCCTTGATACAGGTCACGCGACTTTGGTGTTACGGTAAAAAATATCTTTTTATTTGGCTTGTGGGCCAAGATACTTTTCCGCATTTAGCTACATCCGAAATGCCTACATGGGTTCGTCCATGGATGTAACAAGGACGGTGTTCACGAAA
>Ga0210059_1008807_pt1 | contig 15847 bp, 11 predicted proteins | sample Ectturendosymbi2_FD_188042 | JGI IMG/M metagenome (GOLD analysis project Ga0210059, IMG submission 188042) | Ecteinascidia turbinata endosymbiont from Florida, USA - Sample 2 (SPAdes) (version 2) | ecosystem: Host-associated > Tunicates > Ascidians > Unclassified | place: Key West, Florida... | reverse complement strand
TAACAAGGCAATGAAATATTTGTATTCAGTATTGAGCTGTCGAGCCATGTTTCAGACATAGCAATTACATCAAATGCATATTCGCTGGATAATACAGAAATTTCGTCAAGTTTGCTGGAATTATTGTTAGCAAAAAGGCTGCGGACATTCAGGTGACAGATAGAAAACTTCGTCAGAGATTCCATTTGGTCAGTTTTCAGTTATCAGTTCGGTAAAACCAGCTCATCATTCGCATATAAACAATAGTCCGAATCATTGATTCTCCATTGGATTCTTTTGCCTGCTGCGTAAAGGGATGATGCTTGTTTCATGAGTAACTTACGCTGTCGCTGCATAGACAACGGCAGGTGCTTCGTAATGTTGCATTTAAACTGTCTGGCCCTTAGAGCTAACTTCAAAATATTAAATTTATCTTTCATTTTACAGAGCTTTACCACGATTGGTGGGCTAGTGTGTGTACTGTTAGTTGAAGAATGCGTGGCATCGACACGTCTTGGCAAACGATGAACATCTGCAAAATGCATTCTGTCGACTTCAGATTGTGGAAATTTCAGATCTTTTACTGAAAACGATCTCACAACACTTCCACTTTCGTCAGAGTTTTCAGTGTTTGAGCTCATCTTCAAACCATGAAAGAGAACATTGAATTCTTTTGAGCGTAGTTCATTCAAAATGTCAGACTTACGTTTTTTTTCTTTGAAACTAGCAATTTCATCACGAAGCTTTGTCAAATCGGTTTCCATGCTTAAAATCTTCTCATGAGCATTTTCCAGACTAGTTTCTGCTACGCAAAGTCGCTGCTTGAGGTCATTTTCAATCAGTGTTAAACGGCCGGTGAGGCGCTTTTCAACTGATTGAATGAGCTTGAAAAGATCGAGAAGTGTCAGTCCCTCGCCTGCCTCGGGAACTTGACTGCGCAAATGCTTTGACAAACCATCTATTGATTAAAAAACGTTTATGACAAAAGAAAAAAAAAAACTACCAGCAAATACTGAACTAAACAAACTGCTCAAGGACAGCTAAAGTAGCTAAATAGATAAGCAATATAAAACAGTAATGTCAACTGTCTCTGAAACGTGTTGAACTCCAGAAGTACAGTGCATTTCAGCACTACATGAACGCACATCCGTTCAGCTCGATGGTCAGACGAAGAATGTGGTTGGGCCCTAGGCCAGATAACATGAGCCAAAATGACCCAAAAATTACTTCACGTGTGATGTCACTCACAAAAAATCCGCAACCCCCAACCAAAACTTTATTTTCGTGTGCAATCTACTCGACTGGCCGATCCGTTTCAGCCCTTGAATAGCTCTCTAGCACAATTGGCGGAGGAGCTATGGCGTTGGTAAGGCAACCGAAAACTGCTGATTTGAGACTGAAATCCAGGTACGTTACATTCGTAGGCCGGCTCTCAAAGTGTTAATTAGATAATTAATTAACTTATTTTAGATAATAAATTGAGCCAGAAACACTAGTAAGTTGATCAAAGGCTCAAAAGACTCAGACAAAAAATGTGCAACCCTTATCCAAAAAAAATTTTTTTTGAGTGCAGACTAGATGACTCGCCGATTCGTTTGAGCCCTTGAACAGCTCTCTAGCGCAATCAACGGAGGAGCTATGGCTGGTTTTAGGCCGATTTCAAAGTACAAACATATCGTACCCCGGCTCTCAAGTTGTGAATATAAGCACAAAAACCCCATTCTGAATTGATTTTGTTGCATTCAAAATTGAGGTTAAACCAAATCTTTTTTTTACAAAGTGTTGTTGGCCAATTCAATCCATCAAAGTAGTGAGGCTTGGCAAACATGTGCACAGCAAACAGAATAGCCACTACCACATAGCTTCTGCATTTTCACATCAAGTTTGTGTGCATGCTCAGCTTGTTCAGCATCTACTGAGTATATTGTTTAAACATATGGTTTGGTATGGTCCAACATCAGAAACAATTTGGATGCAGAGAATGCAGAAAATTTGGTTAAAATATATCAATTTTACAGAGCTGAAGAAGATAACCACTAGAATTTACTCAAACTTTCGAATTCTTTTTTTTCAAGTCCTTCAAATTTTGCCGTTGTTCTTTTTGTTTGATTCAAATAAAAATTTTCTGTTAGCTCTACAAGTGTGCTGCTTATGGTATTTTTTAAAGGAAAGATAAAGAGTGGGTTTTATTTTTTTTTTTAAGTGGACTTAAAAAATGAGCCCCCTGGGCATAATCCTCAGAACTTTGTTACAGGGCTGGTGTTGTGACAAATGAAGAAGGTCCACATGCACAACAACCTCTGACATTAATGAACATCAGTATTTTGGTTATGGTGTGTATCAGTTGGCATGGGTGTGTGCAGCAAGGGGAAAAACAGGGGAATCCAAAGAGTGAAATTACATCTTAATAAAAGGCTCAAGCTGGATGCTTCTTTGCATTGTAAGGCTACTAACAAATGCGGCATGAGTCTGATGGGAACTTGCCGGAGGAAGAGGGGAGCAATCAAATGTAGGTAGAGTGACTCGAGAAAGATATGAAGCATTGTCATTGTTATCTTAAAGCCTTGCACACCATCTCTCCTCCTTCATGGCTTGGCCAATTCTTCCTGTTAGCCTATTGTCAATCTACAACATGTAGTCTTCAAAATATCTCCTGATTTTCTTTGGAGCCTGGGTTGTTAATCTAGGGGCCATGAAAGATTCACAAGGGGCTGCAAGTATGGCAGCGACACATTGTTGAAAGTATTAACTGCCTTATTTCCATCATTGCTAAATTTATTGTCATTTCACTATAAACACCATATTCCAAACAAAGCAGACAGTACATTGAACAAATACCCACACCTCTCAAACTTGCTTGTTTAAAGTTAAGTAAAGAACGCTTCATGTTGTCTTGTCTGCTTGGTTTCATTTTTAGTAGCATTGCGATTTGCACCACAAGTGACGATTTGGTGACAGATGCTTCACTTTCAATTGTTCTGACAAAGATTCGGGTTTTAATCAGCACTGAAAGAGGATACCTTTCAGTTGATGTAAAAATGAGGTAATGTAATGATTTTCTGATAGTTTTTTCGATCCACTGGTAAGGTGCATTAGATATCAGGGCAGGTGTTGAGCAGACATTGGATTGTTTCATCATCCAGAACCATCCGACCATGTGCTCCTTAGGGAGGTTGATGAATTGGACAATGAAGGACAGCATGGTCAATGGGCTCCTTAGGGAGGTTGATGGATTGGACAATGAAGGACAGCATGGTCAATGTTCTGTTCTTCTGCGCCACACTCACAAGCCACAGCAGGGGCCATACCCTATTCATGTACACAGGAGCAGAAACGTCTGACATCAGTGCAGAGGCAGTTAAGCTACACCCATGCTGTGTTATGACTAAACGCCATAATACGTACCATGTGCTTCTGAAGTTTGATTAAAGGATCTAAGACTAAGCAACACATCCCCAACTGGTTATACAATATTGAATATGTGGATAAAGCAATGCAAAATATACTTTTGTAACCATTTGTGAGTTATAATATTTTCTGATCTGGGACAACGCCCAACAACCATTCGATAACTTAGGGAAATGTGTGCAATCTGTTGCTTTCAAGTTAAGGAATCATCTACCATCACCCCCCAAATACCTGATACACCAAAACGGATCGCTGTGGGACGCCATTCTTAAGACGTCGATACCTGTTCATTGTTATTGGTGGTAAGAATGAAGCTGCAATTACTAACCATCTCCATGATCATGCAGGCCATGTGCCTGTCAGGTAGCAACTTGCAGGTGAGGCTGTGATGCCATACAGCATCATAGCCTACTGTGAGATCAACAAACACACCTCCGACCTGGACTGAGGATGCATCACTGATGCAAAATTGTTTTCCGAGATAAAAACACTGCAGTTGGATTGAGCTGTGCAACCCTTGTGGTGTCTTGATGCCAACAGCCTTTTTTCAAAAATTGTTCAGTGACATTGAGGATTTTAAATAATAGGTTACACCGAATAGAATACAAATAGTTACAACAATTGAAACAAAATTTCTGAAGTTGTTTATTGCTCAAAGTGATTCTTATATACCTTGGCATAACACCATAAAATAAAACAAGATGCTTAAAGCAAAACATTTTTTTGATCTAAGGAAAATAGTACCTAGGAAAATGCAAGTTAAAATTAATCTACATATGTCAAGTGTGCCATTGAAGCTTGTTTTTTTGGATATTGAAATGACTTCTTGACATCCCTATTTGTTTGTGCCTATTCTCTGTAAGATATATTCTTTTGAAATTTTATTACTGTTGTTTTAGGATGATGGTTATGGTAGTTTTGATGACATGTTTTTTTAATCGTTGAAAATGTAAAGTTCTTGAAGTTATGAAATGAACAGGGGCAGATGGTACACTCAGTTTGATTGCGCAAATGAAGCATTTAGACATTTACTCACCAACATAAGCTCACGAATTCATGACCTTGATGAATTGAAATACCAATGCCATGACTGGATTGGTAGAGGAAAACTCGAAAGGATTAATTCTTGTTTAGAATTATTCAATGTTCTAGAAGAAAGGGATAAAGTTTGTCCAAATGATGTGGATTTCCTGATCACTATGTTGAATAATGTCAAACGCAAAGACCTTGTAAGAATGGTGAATGAATACAAGCAATACTGGCTGTTTTCACAAGAAGAACAATGGACTTCAAAAGCATCTTATGTTAATGCTGGCACATATCCTGGAAGAAAAGCGTTTGCAGGTTTCAGTGGAGATGTGAAACAAGACATGGGAAAAAGCTTAGGTTCTTCTGAGGATCCTCCCAATTGTGCTTTGCCGTTTTCAGGCAATAGCAGCTCGGACTCTGGAACTGCTGCAACCCTCCAAGTGAATGCTCGAGATCCAGCTTTAATAGCAACAATGTGTGAATACCTTTCATATCATTTGACACATAATTGGCAAGCAACCATGAGAAGTCTTAGCATACCAGATGATGTAATAGCAGCTTCAATTTATAACTGGCCCAACAATTTGCGAAGACAAATACGTGAAACCCTGGATTATTGGAAAGAGTAAGTCTAAAGTTGACATATTTGTTTCATTATGAATGAAAGGCTACACTTGTAACAATTAAAACTATTTTGATATTTTTACAAAATTTTATGTTTTCAGATCATTTCTTATTGAAAGTACTATTTCTCAACATTTCTATCCAATATTGCAGTCTACTTTCTTAATAGGATGCCTCATCACCTTTCAATGTTGTTACCTTTCAATGAATAGAAAAATGAAGAACAAAAAAATTTTACTGTTAACAGTACAGCCACAATTTAAAAAACATTATTTAGTTCTTCATTGTTGACGTAATGTGGCATGAATGTCATTAAACTGCACCTCATTTTTGAATATCACTGGAATATTTTATTTTTTTCATGATGGATGGCTTATGACTAAGTCAAACCATCAAAAATTTAATATGTTTTGAATGGTTGTGCTGTTAACAATAACAATTTGCAGAAACCCTGTGTATTTTTCACCAAAATAAAGGGCTCATGTATTTTCTTGTGGCCACAATAACATGAAAAGGACATCAAGGTTTGAAACTTCATTCAATGCAAATTTGTGATCATCTGCTGCTCATTTTGTTTGTGAAAAACATCTATGTATGTATTCTAGCTCAATTTTAAAGTGCCAAGTTGGGGAAGTTATCACCAATTGACTCAATGGGTCTGAACCAACATGCTCGTTAGAAATACTGCCCCATCCTGTGCTAAGCTGATTGAAGGAGTGTTCTCTCTAACATGTTTGTGTGTCAAATAAGAAAGCTCGCATATTCTTGTGCTCTCCCTTTGCCATTTAGCAGACTGTAAATGTTTTCAGGCAGTGCCTAGGAAAATTTATTTCACAAACAAAACACCAACCTCACTTTTCAGATATATGTCAGTGCATTGTTAGCAGGAACATGATGGACTTGCAAAGAGACCATCATTAGATGTGTTTTGGTCATACTGTCTAGTCCAGTGGTTCTTGGCCTAGAATAAACCCATGGGCATAAATTTCATCTTCCAAGGAGGTAAATTTCTGAACCATAAATTGGAGCCAATGTAAATTTTTATACAGTAAATCTTTCTAAATCTAAATTGCAAGATTGTTAATTTCGTGTTTTCACTAAGTGAACTCCATCGAGTGAATTGGGGGTAAATCTGGTAGTCTTGTTTGATAAAAGGGTAAGATATGTAAAAAAGGTAAAGAACCATTGTTGAGTCAGAAAAAGTGTAGGCATCCAACATTTAGCCCTAGTAATTTGCCATTCATTTATCCTGTTGCTGTCATGCTATGCTTCTTGACTTGAAATCATTATGTGTCCAACTTACATGTCATGTGATAATGGAAATTGGATTTGAAAGTCCGTTGCTATGTTTTCTTTAGTTCATTGCACAGTTGCCTGACAAAAGGCAGAACACTACATGGAAGATTAAGATACTGCAGATGAGAGATTTTGCTGCAAAGATACATAAAGTTTTGTAAAGTCAAGAGGAGAGGACGTTAACAAACTAGTTGTTTTTAAAGAAGTTGAAAGCACTGCTTTTATTAATTTTGATTTTTGTTGTGGTGTGACTGCAAAGATACTGTATAGCCCTTTGTGTTGGAAGTACTGATCATTAAGTCCATTTAATGATAAAATTGTGTTGTAATATTGGACAAATTAATCTGTAGAATGATTGCTTGATGATCAACAACTTCCTACAATATCATCATTTGTCAGTCAGGTTGAAACAATGGTCAATTTATTTTGTAAAAATCTTATGTAGAGTGCTAACATTAAATTTTTGTTGCATGCATCTTCGATTATCCCACAAACTGAAAGGGCTTGTATGCCTCACACCACTCCTGCCAAAAATTTTTCAGAGCTGGTATTATATTGCTGAAAAACGTTAAAAGTGACAATCTTTCAAGGCGTCCAGGAAGCAAACGCTTGCGTAGGTTACCACCATGATAAAAATTTTATATACACTTGACGTTCAGATACATCATAGCACTAAGCTCGTGTCTACCCGCACAGTCTCAATACCTTCCCATTCAGCTGCAACCCCTGCCCTAGCAAACTTGTTTTTAGCTTTTAATACCCATAGGTGTTAAATGCTTTAGCCTATGTGAGTGGTCAAGAGAAGCTTGCACTAACCCAATCCTACTCTTAGCATAGCATCACCCAACAAAGTTCATGCCTTAAAACAGGGGTTCTCAACCTTTTTTCTCCTGTTTACCCCTTCCCAGCCTCCTAACATAAAATTTGGCCCCTGTTTTTTGTTTACTCACAACTTCAGCATCATTAAATTTGCCCCCAGGATAGGTAAAATTTATCCCCAGGGGATAAATTTACCTCCAGTTGAGAACCCCTGCCTTAAAGCAACTCAACCTACATGATTGCTGCTTTTAATCTTGTTTCAACAAAAGTGTGCTGTTTTTTAATTTACTGCTGCAACCTGCGACCCACTTGTGGGTTGCAATCCTGAAGTGGAGAAACACACTTTCCCAGCAAATTGCATGAAATTTTCCTGGATTTCTGCTGGTCTTTCCACTTCTATAGAATATTAACTTCAATGTCTTTATAGAGCATTAACAAACCTTTCCATAGAAACTTAGTAATAAGATAATAGTAGCGTGCCTATAGAACACTATGGACACTGCCTAATTAGGCCACAATGATGCACATTGCATCATGTTTGGATATACTGTACTCGTACATTTAAATCTCAGAAAAACTCCTTGCCATTTTTCGCAACTTCATCAGCAATCTCTCTTCACTGCTGTTTTGATATTTGATCCTCCATAAGACTCCATAAAAAATACATTCAGTTGCAGACTTGTGCATCCCACCACACATCTGTGCATTCAATGCCTCAGATCTGTGTAGGAAGTTCATTCAATCATATAAACTTGTACATTCAGTCACGCACCGGTGCTATGTGTTCAATCCACAAACTTGTGAAGGTGCTGCTTTAGTTGTTGGTCTCCTGCCAAGTCCCACCTGCTTATTCAAGGTCCACCTGGGTTTGCTTTTTGAGATTTGCAAATGCCCTGCCTAGGTGAGTGGATAGTCTTCAATCGCATCGTTCTACTAAAAAGTGTTGCACAAGTTGCAGAGTGTCACGTAAGTTGCAAGTCCTGCTCAACTGACATGACGTTGTTAACCCAAATTCATTCTTCTCTTGAGAGAAGGTTTTGCTTTGCCATCTGACCTTGCAGCATCACCGATATCAACAGCGAATATCCACTGGAATATCTCTTGAACATTGATTTTCAACAACTCGCGCTGTATTGGGTGTACGAAAGAGTAAAGAGTAACTCATGGTTCGCTTTGTTGGTGATGATGGATGGAAGGAGATCAACCATGCAGTGATGTCAATGCTTTCGTCAAGAAGAGCGAAATCACGGTTGGCTAAAGAAAGACAACAGCTGTTGGTATTTCTGGGTCTTTAAATAAAAATTGCAGTTGTTCAATGCGAGAGCGATCCAGAATCTGTGATTTACACCGATGAATAGCGTTCTTACCACTCCTGGATTTCATCATCAAACTGTCAATCACCAGCAACACTGTGAATCCTGGCAATAGGCTTTGGTTAGATGTCAAACCCAAAATTCTTGCAGGAAGAGTAAACAATAATGACAGCAGGCAACGCTTGCTGGAAGGACTCGCCATTTATGTTAGTCGTCTTCTTAAATGACATCAAGACTGTCTATTGCAACCTGTTTCAAGGCTTGTCCAGTGATGTTAGACAGTCGATTAAAACAGAAACATCGTGCTAGACCAGTGGTTTTCAATCTGGGGGTCACAACCCCTGTGGAGGTTGTTTGCCTTTTTTCTGGGGGTAGGGGGAGCTTATAATAAAAATGTTCATAATTCTTAATTTTATATGTCGTATATGTTGTCGTGGCCAAAGTAATAGGATCAACTGGCAAAAATGATAGCCTACTTTTTCATTCAGAATTGTTTGAAGTGTGATTATGACGATTACAGTACAGAGTACTGTTGTGTTTGACAATGCACAAATAACTTTTTTATGTAAGAATGTGCTGTGCTTGTAAATAAGCTAACTTGGTAGTTATTCTAGTTTTCAATGAATTATGCTGTGGAGTGATTTGTACATGGCACGGGTTCTCTCTCACTGATGCTGCCATGTGCATGAATTTAGTAAGCGAGTCTTTGTTCAGTATAAGTCATTGTGAATTTCTATTGTAGAAACACAACTGCATTACTTACGCGTGACCGGAAATTTTCGAATGGGGTCATTAGGTTAAATTGGGTTGCAAGATGGGTTGCTGCATGAAAAGGGTTGAAAACCACTGTGCTAGACCGTCAACTAAAAGGCAATGAAGTGAAATCAATTAAACAAACTTGAGTATTCAGTTGCAAACGAGCACTTTGCCACATGAACTAAAGTGCTCTTTGGAACCAGTTTTTCAATTATCGAACTAAATTCACGCATGCTCAACCTAATGTACATTCATGGAAGGAATCTTCAAATTTGTAAACAGTCAAATGTTAAGCAGAGCAACTTATTTCAAACTATGCAAATAAACGTATCAAGAAGGAAGATGTTGCAGCTCTGACTTGCAATGACTAACAATGTCGGTAGATTGCAGTTACACATGCATTTTTTGGTCCAGGCAGGGGCGTAACGAGGTTAGATGGCGCCCTGGGTAAGAAGTAAGGTTGCTGCCCCCATGTTCGAACCTGGGGTCATTCCGAAGCAAATGTTCTGTATTGAAGAAAGTACATGTGATTGTTGGGACTTTTTGTGCCCCCTGCAATAATTCGGCGCCTGGGGAATTGTTACTCCCTTGACCCCCCTCGTAACGCCCCTGGGTCCAGGATAATATGCTCTTTTGTGGATAAATGTTCAAAACATGCATTGCATACCAGCTAATGTACCCTGTCAATTCACAGTTGATGTCAGTTCTTTTTGCATTCAGTAACGGCGCGGACGTATCGGTCGCAAAAATGATTGACGCGCTGCGCGACACTGGGAGGAATGACCTCGGCGATCACCTCACCACGTGGTTCAGGTGAATAACGTCAACACGAGGCTGTGCTCGCCAGAGCGGAACGGCGGCTGACACAACCTCCATCGGATGCAGGAAAAACCACACAGCTTGTGATGCTTAAGACATTGCTTGCGTACGCTGATGGTTGTGTGTTTGCTTTCTTCACCTGAATGATGGAACTTGTCCTCGCGTGCCACGTACAATATTACTGTTGTCGTCATTGCATCGCTAGGCGGAGGCACTTCTTGGCCTTGAAACACGAAGCTGACGGGAAATCGCTCAAGAAGGCAAAGGGCGGTACTCCGAAGAACTTAGGGAAGCTTTCTGACGCATGTTGCATCCGCATGTAATAAGGTATTTTGCGTTTTTTGCACTGAAACCAGAGTCCATGTTGAAAGGGACATTGCACTTCGACAACAGTCGTCCCTTGTGCAGCTGTTGTCGAAGCGGATCAAGCGTCAACAGAATGTACTCATGCACAGAAAGTCTTGTTTGAATTCATCAGAAGCAAGGTGCAGACGATTGAAACAGCAGACCCGTACTTGAACTACCTCAAACTTGGCAGAAATAGTCACCATGACGGGCTTATTCGTTTCCTTACTTTGTTTTCTTACACTGACTCATCCAAAAACATCAATCGGTTTGAAACTCATACATTTTAAGCCCTTATCCATTATATCGAAAAAACATATTGTAACAATCTGTACAATCACTGTCACGCGTTAATCTATAAACCTGCAAATGATTCGGCGCAACATGTGCTCATCTGACACTCCCTGGTGGTCGGTTAGTGGTGAGATCGGCTGGACTTGCGTTGAAAAAAGTTTACATTAATTGTTGTCCAATCTTTCGTTTAGAATTTTCGGTTTGCGACGTTAAAGTGATGAAGAGCATTTGTTTGCGTCAAACAATCGAAGTTATTGATCGAGTCGCGATTATCGCTCACACCCGCTTGGTGACGACGCAGCTGCGAAGTTAAATTGGATGCAGCCCAGACTCAACCTGCGCTTGTGTGAACTTGTGTCGGTGCAAAAGTCGCCTTTCCACTCATTTGCAACTAAATCTTGTGAAGAAACTTGGTCTTCGTCAATAGCGTGGTTGCAACTAACTCATCCGTACATGGTCAACTCATTAAAAATGCTACGGTTTCGTGTCGGAGGTGAAAATATCTCGCTGCAAGCGTTTGTTCTTTACCCCCCCTCCACCCTCAGCAGCGGAAGTTCGAGAGTTGCGATGAATAAAGTCGCTTTTCCATTGTATGTATAAACTAAACATGAGGAGGCCGTGCGAAGCCATTTTGTCGCTGACCGTGGCGTGATCTGAAGCTTTTGATGCATCACGCCTCGTTTCTGAAGCATCAGAAGCAAGTAAGGGTTCGGAGGGAGGCCCGGGTGGGTGGATGTTGCTTCATTAGTATTCCTCTGTATATTTCGCCAAGGGAAGGTGAAGTGAACCCATAATATCAGCACAAAACAGTTTAGCTTCGCAACTGCCAGAGGTGGTTTGTCCGGAGGGGGAGACTCGGTGAACGCCGTACATTTGTATAACTTCAAGATATTTTGTCAGATTTGAGCTCAATATGGCCAAGAGGTGTAGTTATTTTGAGTTTCATTGCCAGAAGATGCTGAAATTGTACTTAGCTGCATTGATCATTCAATAACTCTGGGTTTTGTATGAGAAAAAAATGTCATCTTGGCAAATCTACTCTCTACCTGGTCGATTTCCTGCTCCAGTGTTACAGCGACACTGCTGGGCTTGGGTTCGAACTCACTACTTTATGAACATGTCATAATTTTATTTATTTGTAAGCAGACACGAGGTGCCGAGAAGTTTTTGCCAACCAGCGAGCCGCTTATTTGGGAACCAGGTTTTGCTATTGAAACGTCTTTATTATTTTTGTATTTCTTTGTGTCATTCTTCTGCAGTTGTTTATTATCGGAATGTATGCGACTGACCAATCGAAACAATGATTTCGCGGAATTGATGTTGCTGAAGACCTGACCTTTTGTAACTTTTTCGCGAATAAGCGTTGCGTCACCAAATACGTTTCAGCAATCGGAGGTTTGAAGTGAATGCATCGGAGGTTTGAAGTGAATGCATCTGAGGTTTGAAGTGAATGCATCGGAGGTTTGAAGTGAATGCATCTGAGGTTTGAAGTGAATGCATCTGCGCTCCTGGCAAAGAAAATTTCCATGTCTCCTGGCAAAGAAAATTTCCATGTCTCAATTTGGGGGGCTAAGTCCACCAAAGCCCCCCCGTGGCGACGGGACTGCGCTGATAATTTGGTCTCATATTTAAACAAAGACCTGCGCCAATGCAGGCCTTGCAACTTATAACCATGCAACGCAGACTGCCCAGCAGCATTGAATCTGGTGCACCACGAACCGCACATGCAATCTGAAAAGACAGATCAGCGCAGCTGTCCGACGAAAACAAGGATTGATTTATTGACATCCACGAAAAATTGTGAACCTTCCTAACTTTGCAGACACTTGAGATGGCACGGGCCACTAAGGTTGAACCAGCGGGGCGCTAACGGTATTTTTGGCGGTTAAATTCCATCGGCCCCTACACCCACTAATGATGAAAAAACCTTCAATAAGTTGTTTGAGTTAGATAACCACTCGGTGGCGCGAAACCACCTGGCTTTCACGTACAGTGGCCACTTGAAAATTAATGGGGTTATTCATACGCACCAAATCACTATCGCTTATTAACAGCTAAATTGATTATTTTTGTTGATATTTAAAATGTGCATTTGTTTAACGGGTCAGACTGAAAAAGAAAAATTGTCCACGGGCCGTTAATGCGCCCGGCTTTTGCGGGCTGTGGGCGGTCCGGGCTCAAAAATTTTGGACCGTGCCATCTCTGTCACGCATGGGCGTCGGAAAGGGGAGCCTTGTCCCTCCTGGATTTTAAAATTATTAGCAAAAAGGTTGTTTTTTCAATTTCGAGGGGTAAAAACCACTTTCCCCCCCCCTGGCAAAAATATTGGGAAAATCCCCCAGTGGCCCCACCTGGAAGAAATCCTTCCGACGCCCGTGCTGTCATGGGCTGCAGGTCCTTGTAACTGGGTTTTTGAAATCGTTCATTTCGTAGCCTGCTTTGTATCTGTGAGGAGTAGCACTTGGTTGAACTGTCAAATCGCGGAGTGCGTTGTCCTCACCACAGCCTTGCAACAAATCCAGTCCAATCTACACGGCGTGTCTACGTTCATTTATCAGTATTCTGAAGTATTTGAACTCGGTTTTTCTACCAAGGAATCGTTGCATAACAGTAGTTTTAGGACTAACATTGTTTCGCGATACATGAAGTGCCAAACTAGGAAACCAAGCGCCCCTTGAGGTAATGTTGCTGCATCGCCCTGAGCCACCTGAACGGAGAGTCGAGCCGGCAGCCATCCGCGCAATGGTAATGGAGTTGGTCAAATTTTTCTCGAGGCGAATATGTTAATTACGTCCCCGGCTGGGCATGTTGTTCAATGTATTTTATGGAGACCTAACATCTTACCCTTATTTTAATCTAGGCTGGTAGTTGTAACGCCGTGTAGCTGCGGTTCTGCTGTGTTTCAAACAGCCACACAATAAACTATGATATGGTTTAGCGCTACACCAAAAATGTTTTGTGGCAGCATTACGGAAAGTTTACCGAGGCAAGAGCCTCAATGTGGCTACGGCCTGGACTAGGTATACTCTACTATTGCTGCTGTGAATTCAACGTTAATGTGGAGAATCACCATGCCACGGTACTGTCCCGTCGCCACGGGGGGGCTTTGGCAGGCAAAGCTGTAATTGCTGTGGCGCGTTTTCGTAATTCACCTGCTCAGTTTTTTAAGCCTGCGTGATGTTCTAACGTTAGTAAGTTGCGCGATAGTCTCGTCAACACATAATTCTATTTCTCATTGCCTGAAACATTTTTGTGAGAGCGTCTAACTTTCTGTTTTTTTTTCACCGCTCGTGTTGTTCTGGCCGTTGATTATTCTTAAATTATGACTTACTTCTAGAAAGAGCTCGAAAAACTGGATATTAGACGGTTTATCAAAAAAAAATGCATTTCTGATAACCAAAGTGTAGAAAACATTTCAGACAAATAATTGAGAATTGAGGTTCAACCAGTGCAGACTAATGGGTAGACAGGGTAAAGCGTTTTGTGAACCTCCATTTGCGCTGCATTGTCAGCAGTCTGAAAGGGATAAGCGAAATTTCGACGCTGCCCCTCTGGAAATATTTCTGCGGACGCCCATGGCTGCACTGATTTCGATTTAATGCTTGGGTCATAAAGCGTGGTGCTATTTGGTTCAATTCGTGTAAATCACTTGCTGACTCACAAACGATAAATGCCACAGTTGGCAGTTTCCTTAACCTATATATTAAATGCAGTAGGCCTAATGAAAAAGCTTTACAATTTTTGACGCGTGGTGAACAGCTTAAAAACATGAAAAACCAGTAAAGGAGTGTTTTGATATTCAAGCGCGAGGCCCAGGCGCGTAGTCGGGGGGGGGCAATTCCCCCTCCCAATTCCGAAAGTAGCACTAACAATTTTCAGGTTAATGAAGCTTTTGGTGTGTAAACAGGGGTGGAGCCAGACATTTTCATTTGGGGGGGGCCAGTTTTGCAACAAGGGGAGCTGTCAATGGTCTGTGTAGGACTTCAATGCAGTGGCATGACGTCACGCGGAAAATTTTGGGGGGGCAGTGGCACCCCCTAGCTCCGCCCCTGTGTGTAAGCCAAAGCACTGCGTCAGTGCAATTCAACGAAATTGCTTAAAAAATTTTAGTCGAACCTGATCAAAACAGTACGGTTTACCAATTGCCCAAGATTGATTAAACATTGTGTATGCGTGTAAATGCCGGAGAATTCATGCCATGGCAGACCTTTTCCTGAGGTTTAAGATCCGAGTGGAAGTTGGTGATAATGAAATACAAACTTGTATCTAAACTGAGCGCTTATAACCACTAACCGAAAGTAAAAACAGAGTACCGCTTTTTGCAGATGTTTCTGGCGCACCAGCATTGCTGGATCCCACCTGATGATGTAAACTTAATTTCAAGACCATCCTAAAAATTCTTCTCTGTTAACTCTGGCAAACTACGAATACTGTGTACTTTGCCCTTAACTGCAGCATCAGCCTTAGCTTTAAATGAACATCGCAGATTTTGTTTTTGTACAGTTTTACAACTAAATGCGTGAATATTGCGATGATGCACATTTTGTATGCTTTGAAGCTCATGTCTTGGCTAAGAAGCAATTCAGTTGTAAACTCGTTTTTATTAAGCCATGGGCCAGGAGTCCCAAACACACCGCCTGCGGGCCGCATATGGCCCGCGAGGACTCTCGGGAATTTTTATATAATCAGGATTTAAGTCATTCAGTTTATTCGCCGGTGTTTGGAAGTTCTCGGCCAGCGAGTGAACAAGCTCCATTCGAAAGAACGCAGAGACGGCTTGAAACAGTTTGCCTGTAGCTCACAATGCATTTCACAGGAAATAAGATGTATAAAGTGTTCCTAGTAAAATTCTTATACCGCCATTTTTGCATCAGCGTCATAACTCGGCCCTCGGGTTACTTTATAGGTCCTAATTTGAGCCTCGGAGCCATTTGAGTTTGAGATCCCTGCCATCAACACTCCTAGCAACAATAGCATTCATTCTAGATATTTAGTAGTGATGGCATGTAGACCTACTGTGACGGTTCAATCACAAATATGGTCAATGGTTTATTGTTTCATATGACTCAGCCAACAAGCAGAAGCATCATAAAAGCCATCGCATGCAGTAAGCCAACCATTAGCGAACATTAGAGCAAATGAAAACACAATGGCACAATAGTTGA
>Ga0210059_1008806_pt1 | contig 15847 bp, 9 predicted proteins | sample Ectturendosymbi2_FD_188042 | JGI IMG/M metagenome (GOLD analysis project Ga0210059, IMG submission 188042) | Ecteinascidia turbinata endosymbiont from Florida, USA - Sample 2 (SPAdes) (version 2) | ecosystem: Host-associated > Tunicates > Ascidians > Unclassified | place: Key West, Florida... | reverse complement strand
CACAAAAGATCTTCTGCTCCATCGACCAAGGCATCATTAGACTATTTTTTGTTTAATATATAGAAAGGTTAACTATTTCCCTATGACAATCTGGAAAGAGAAAAATGAATAAGGTCATCGATAAAGGTTTTAGAAGCTGCCGCTTTGTTTCAACAATTGTGAAACACCCTGTACTTTTTTGAAAAGGGTGATATTAGAATAAAACTTTAATTTTTAGGTGGTTTTTGGGACACTGTATGAAACATTTTTCAGCTTCCTAGCATTATGAAACAACTAACTCGCTAAACTTCCTCAGGCGTAAAAATTTGCGCCCCAAATGCTTTCGGCAACTTACGTTAAAGCTTTGTAGCCTCAACAACTTCAGAGCGGCGCGGTTTTGAAGGATTTGTCTGTCACTGAAAACGGAGGTTCCGTTGCTTTTGCAGATTTGTTCTTTTCAAGATTTCGTAGTACGAGGTTAGAGATTCCAAATTCGAATACCGTATGCTTGTGAAATATAAGTATCATCCATGTAAAAATGTCCATAGATGTTTTATCACAATTTAGGTGGCTTCACAAATAGAACACCCTCAGCAAAATATATGAGTAAGCTTTCAAAAGTTAGGTCATATCCAAGCAACAGATACAAAAATCATTTTGAAGGGTCGAGAAACAAAGCGAAAATGAAAAACGGGTTTTAAAAATACAGGTAGGTCAACGAAAGTGCACACTTTTCTCGTTGCGTACATAACGCACCAAAGCAAGTTTCATCTGCACTCTCTGGTTTGCTCAAATACTGGAGATACACTCTGTTGATAGTGACATATTGCTCACAGTGAGAAAACGTTTGTGGTGATTAATAACAAAATTTTATGTTATTTTTAGTGCGAGATGTGGAAAGAAAAGCTGTTTGGTGTCAATGATGTAACAGCGATAAGATAGTTGTATTGAAAGTTATTATGATGGAAAATTGTTTGGAATTTTCAGGGAGAGGTGTTGCGTTGTCAGCTGACTGCTTACAATCACCATGAAATCCTTCATGGTAAAGGCAATTACTCGGTCCAATAAAAGAAAAGAAGTTGTGTTGATTAAATCTTTTTAAAATTGGTGGAAAGATTAAACTTTTGACTGGATTATCGGTCTCACTTGCAGGGGAACAACCACGACTGGGACCTCAACAGTTTCTACTTTCACGATCAACGTAATTGTTCCCACTGGCACAACTCCCGGCTCGCTCAGTCGGGTCACGCTCACTGCGGTGCCCACAGGTTCAGAAGAATTTCTCTTCACTTCATTCAACGTCCTCGTTCGGGATACAGGAGTTAAGGTTTGTAGCTCTCTTTGGTGAGTCTTATAATTAAAAAAGCAAATCTTCCTAAACATGACTGCAATTAAGATATATGACGTATTCGACATGTTGCTTAATGGCAAGTAATAATTCTACTTGAGGACAAAAAAGCTGTTTTCATAACATGTCGCATCCACATTACAAATGCCCTTTTTGAACTTTTTATACGACTATCTTATTTCTCGAACAAACGATTCATTCACCAAAACTACAAAGTTTAGCCAGTGCTGGACTAAGGAGTTGCGGGACCTGCAGCATATAAACAGCGCGGGCCCTAAATTAGAATTACACTTGATTACGTGAACAACTGTTAAGTCATAAATTCTGTTGGCATCCATGTGACTACCATTATGCATAATAAACTTCGTAAGTACAAAAACCTAGTCCGGTACTCCCACTGGTGAACATTATGGACTGCGTATCTTTTTTTAATCAAAAACGTATACCTATACGTATCTTTCTAACAAAGAATGTATTGCTGTACAGCTCACAAGCACAGTACAGACACAGTAATCAATGCTTCCAGACTCAAACAAATTTGATCATTGCTATAGACAGGGTAGTCTATTGCTTAAGATTGCATTTTCTTTATTTAGCCATATCGAATTTGTTTTTGATACTGGAAGTGTCTATGTCACATGGAAGTTTATGATTTACATTCTTTGGAATCAAGCTGTTGAACTTGCTTTGTCCATTGGTGTTCATTTGTTCATTCCACCATCTTAATTTTAGAAAATGACCGTTCTCCACTGCAGTCATTCAACATGAGTAAAATAAATGTGTCAATCATTTGCCAAAATTTGTGAAAAAAGACTCCCAGTACACTACCCAATGACTTATGGATACATGTCAAATCCAGGGCTGCCAATGAGAATTAAAGAAACATATAGACTCACTAAAAAAAACAGATTTGAAGAGAGGATCCCAGGTAGACACAAAATTACATGAATCGTTTTACTTTCAACCATATCTCGGCATTTATAAGTCACATAACGTGCTGGTAAATACCTGAAACTGTGCTCATTAACTTTTGTGTCTGTCTGATTATTATATCGCAGTGACATGGACTTGCTTGTATTTCTGACGGTGTCTGGCTGAATTTACAATAATGTCTTCATTTCCAGTGTCCTTCTGTAACTAACCACTGTGATTTGGATTTTTCAACCACTCTACCTTAAAATTTCTGTGTACCGCTTGCTTTTTTGCTTTTGGATTGCTTCATTAGTATCTCTATCAGTTGAGCTCATTGCACCTAGCTGATATTTACAGCGTATACCGTGTCAATTGCTTGTTCAACAGTCATGCTGAAAACAGAAGTATCCCAAGAAAACAAGATAAAAAAGATGAGACTAAAAAAAGTTTTGTTGATCATACTCTATCTTAAATCACCGCTATATGCATGAAAACTCCAGATCTTGAGAAAAAAAACCCAGAAACCCAGAAAAACAACAAAAACCCCAGATCTAGAAACAACAATACAGGTATGGCACCACTGGGCAAATCATCCTGAAAGACCAAAAAAGTAACGTAACTTATAGAATAGGTCAATGTGATGTAATATTATTTTCTAAAAATGTCATTCATACCAATGCGCTCAATCAATATCTGGAAATTGCTGCAATTTGGCTTAACTGCTTGAGTGGCCCCTTGACGTTGGCATACATCTAAAATAGTTTTGTTTTCAAACCATAATGTTGTAATGTAAAAGTATTTAATTAGATTAAAAAATCGCTGAACTGCTTATGACAAACGTAGCAAAGTAGTGGCTTGTGGGACTAAAAAATATTATACGTATATTCAGGGGCGAGTATTAGAGGAGATGAACAAAGCGGTAGCCTCGGGCTTTCCTCTTTCAGAGATGTCGTGATGGCCCCCCTTTTGAGAGTTTCCCACTTAGTTTTCGTATTGCTTTGTTAAAAAACATAATAATTACCATAGAGCTACATTTGAAGCTCTGATGCAAGTCAAATATTCGTCAAAACAAAGCAAAATTGTATGCAAATATGCCAAAAGAGGCCCTTCAACAACTTTGATGTGCAAACAAAGAACAATTTTAAATCAAGTGATTTCAAACAATTTACAGTGTAAAATTGACCTTCACGCAGAAAAAAAATTTCCCGACAAAATAAAAAATTTAACCTGCTTTAAGCGAATAAAGTTTCTGTCTAACATGTCTAAAATACAGAGGCCCCTATTTGAAAGTTTGCCATGGGAAGCTAAATTATAATATAGACCTTGCATATAATAAAGAACAAATTTTTATCTCAAAGGAATAGCGGGGCCCCGATACAGCGCGGGGCCCGTAGTAATTGTTGCATTTGCTACTATTGTTAATCTGGCACTAAGTTTGGCTATGTCTTAGGTAGGTATATAATCACGGAAAGCCCAAGTCATTTGCAGCCGGAAATCGAAGACTCAAAAATTGAAAACGTCAGTGTGCGATGGATGTATACATATTCTAAATTTACACGTGAAAGAGTTTCATCAATTAGTTTAATTGCTCTAAAGTTTTCTTGAATAAAAGTCTCTGAAAAAAATTGTGAAATACTTAAATTCTAAATGTGTGTGCACAAGAATTATAAACAAACTACTTTTTGATGAAAATAGCGGTCAAAACAAACGAAGTCAATGACACATCGTAGATGTTTGAGTAAACATCTGCTAACCTCATCTATGCGATAAAAATGAATTGCAGTGAGTTTGCTCTTAGGGTTTTATAGCTAGTAAGGAGTGTGGTGCTGTAAAATGAACAAAAAAGACTAACACTTTGACTGCAGTGACGTCCAAGCGCGAAGTGTCAGCAAACACGTGATTCAGCGGGAAATGTACCAGTGGTGATGGCGTGTAACGTCATGGATGGTGCAGAATGCTTGGCTGCAGGTGCATGGAGGCATCGATGTTTGCAGTTCTGGCTTGTGTGCTTGAGTGGAAGCTGCAGCCGCCATTAATGGTTATCATATCCAATGACCTGGGTCTGTGAAGATCATCCCGATGATTTGGATTGGCATGATTTTGGAGCATACAAGTTTCGTTGACGTGCATTGCTCCAGAAAGTTTTTATGAAAGCTGTGCTGGCAAATCGACACCCGTTAATCCAATCATCCGCGTTGGAATAAATCAAGTGCCGAGGCTTGTTGCTTGGCACAGTCGCCAAGACAACTTCGGCTGGATGCAACTGCCACTAAAAACAAACTCCACCATTTAGCAACTAGTCGACACTGTCATGCAGTTTTTCATCAAATTTCCAAACTGTCCGAACGTTTTGAAAGGCCTAAAATTATTTGTGAAATCTTAGCCCCATCCCAGCAGCTATGCGCTCCAAACTCACTGTAGCCATTTTTACCGTTATGATGCTGGTATAGCAGTGTTCACCTAAACGTCTGCGATAGGTCTTTGACTTCATCTGGTTTGACCAGTATTTTTGTTATTAGGCTGCCAACCACTTACTTTTTGCGTACCGTAACAACATTTGCAAATATGTGGCTTGCATTTTATTTTTTCAATCCATGTATTTTTTACTTGACCAAAAAATCTAAGCGCAAAATCAGCATCTTTTGAGAACAAAGCTTTTGCTTTGTAATTAATACTAGGGTCGCGCCTTTCCGCGCTTATCAAGAAACAAACTTGCAAAACTAAACATAAACTAACCACAAGGCCATGTAAAAGAAATGGTTACAAAGGCATCATGGCGCAGAAAAAAGGTGTATTTCGTCTCACTGCTCATTTCATAGATGTGAGAGCAAGCAATTTTTGGGGGTGCAAAGATTTTTGCGCGCATTTGCGTTGATTTGCCCGAAAAGCTTTTTGCGACAGCTTTTTCCCTAAATTTTTTTGTTGTTGTTGGTGCATTATATTTTCCTCTGCCATGTAGGATGTTGCCATAGACCCCAAAATAGAAAATTAGGTATCTGAAATTTGATTTTTAATCACCCAACTCAAAACGCGTATGCTAGCCTGTACAAGCATTGTCGAAATTCAGCTGACTCAGTAGCCTCTTCTGAGAATTTTCCGCACAGTTTTGACGTTTGGCATTCCATTCACAACCCACCTGCTGCTGTTTGCAAGAAGCTTCACACTTAGATGAGGTAGACCTAAAGCTCTTTCTCTCCCTGAAGACATATGTGATAAATCTGGCATGTATCAGAGCTGTGCCTTTTGATCTTTCCTTCGCCCCGCAAGATGTCTTTGGCCTAGAAACGCCTTTTCTACACCACTGGCTGGTTCATTTCACTGCAGTGGTCTTTGCATACTGCGACAGTCTCTGTTTGGTTGATTTGTTTGAATCTTGTCAAGATGAAGACGAAACTTCAAAAACAGATTTTGTATCTCATAAAGGAAGAGATTGACTGCACAGTCTGCAATTGTGTTTTCGCAAAAAATGTGTGTTAGGGGCCTTACAAAGATGAAGCTTTTATCTTAAACAAAAATGACAGATCGCACCAACTCCTCTACGCGAAATTTAAACACAAAAGCAAAATAATGTCAATATGCAGGCACACGGCCAAAATTAAGGCAACCAACTTTTGACATTGTATAGAAGGGACGCATCCGGGCCGGATAATGACTGAGAAAGTCAATGGGGCATTGAATCAAAACGACTGTTACTTGGTGCGCAGATTGTCTCAGTGACATGAACAACCAGACAGAGAGACGCGAAATGACCCATTTACACCTTTACTGATATGTTAAATAGTTATTAGTTTGTATCTATATTTTCAGACGTTGATGTTTGATGAGTTCAGGCACGCGGGAAACTCTTGTTAGTAGCATCACAAAGTAAAATCCTGTTTTTCACAAATAACTGTAAACAACCCAGCTGATAAGCCTCATGCATTGAACTGCAACAGCTTTCACTGAACTAGGCAAGTTATAAATTAGCGTTAACTTATTTGTAGTTTCTTGGTTACATGATAAATATGTTTATCCTTTAAAACATACCATGCTGTTTTTCACTTAGTTGACAACGTGTACGTTTTAATGTATACAGTATATAAATTTATACAAGCGTAGTTTTATTGCAAGACAGATAAAAACAACGTATCTTGCAGTGTCCTCCACAAGTTTCAAGAGAAGGGTCAATCATCACTTGCACTGACTTCAATAATGTTGGTTCCGTTTGCACGGCGATGTGTAAACCTGATTACGTCATTGATGGCAAAGAAACTGCAACCTGCCAGACTGACGGGAAGTGGACTACAACAGATCTAAAGTGTAGATTTGTAGGTAGGCAAAGGGTGAACTAGGTGATTCGAAATATGTTTTTTGCGTTGCTAAGATACGCGACGGACCACAAATTTATTGATGCAAGTACACAATATTTGCGTAATTAAGCAATCAAACATGATTCTTTGTTCTGACTTGAGTGAAAAAAAATATTAAAGGTGTGCGGTACTGTTGAGTAACGGAATACGTTACAGCTATGGGATTTTTATGTCTTGTGTTGACAAGATAAATGCTCAAGATTGAAAATAGGGAACCGTGTGCACGTGATGAAGAAACTGATCATTCTGCTCCAAAAAATGCTGACAAAAAGAAATCATAAAATATACTCAATGTGGTACAAAGTCTTTGACCAATCTCTAACATTTTTCTGGAAATATGCCTATACAGCACATGTTGTTTCAAAACTGAACTTGCAACAATGCAAAATTGACTATGCCAAACGATTACTTTTTTACTCTTGCTCTTTTCTTCAGGCAAGTATACCTGCCAAGGAACTGGTGACCCACATTACAAGTCTTTTGATGGTAAATACTTCGATTTTCAAGGAACATGCATATACACACTTGTAAAAACCACATTCAGCAGCGTTACCAGAGGACTGGAACCGTTTACAATTTTGGTAATAATATTTTGGTTGTGCAGTGAATCGTCCTAGTAAAAAAACAAGGAAAAATCTTTAGGTAAACCAGAGTGCGACAATTGGCAAAACGTATGTGCATGATTTTAAATTTGAAAACTGTTACCATATAAAAATCCGATTTCTAACAAGTTGGAAAACCTCACGGAAGTGAGTGAACTGCTCATTCTCTTGTTGATGCAGTAAATTGCAGCAAAGGATATGGTGGAATTTCATGTTCATAAATTTGCAACGCATGAGCAATGCGCACGGACAGAAATATGTCTGATCGAAAGAAACAACTTTTGTAAAAAGCTCGTGAATTGCGATCCTCCTCCGTAATTTATTCAAACACTTTGCAACGGTGTTCGTGGCGCGCCACACTCAGCTGCTAATTTCTCGACAACGAAATTTTACACCGCAATCAGCAACTAACTGCGGTGAAGCAGCTACTGATTTTACTTTCCAGTTTTTTTCTTTTTAGGCTGAAAACGAGCATCGAGGTCGTAACAGACGTGTTTCGTGGTACAAGCGATCATGGGTGACGGTCGGCAACAATACTTTTGAGTATTTAAAAGGAAGAAGACTTGTTGTATGTTTTATTTTTTTATTGTGATGATTGGTTTTTGCTCGTTTTTGAAAGCCAGGAAGTTCAGGTTTTCGGCAATTGCTTGCGTTAAGTTCCTCAGCAAGCGAAGAAAATAAGTTAGTGGGTTATCATGTAGTACGCATGCAGGAATGAAATACCTTCTGGACAAAATCCCAGGCATAAGTACGCACCCATGTGTCTGCCACATTTTTAAACATATCGTTGCTCTCAAATGTCAATTTTTCTTCTTGCCGTGTTTTAGAGTACTTCTACACCAAAAGCTTGGAATCATTCATATTATTCGCAGTCTAACAAAAAGATTTCATTGATTGACAATAAAATGCGCTTAGTAGCTATAAATGAAAGTTATGTGAAATATTCTTAATTGACAATTGATGCAGTAACTTTTGTGTTTCAGGTGAACCGTTTGCTTGTTACTCCACCTTACAGCATCCCTGGCACTGGGATACGTGTGAGTCTCACTGGTGGAGAAATCGTCATGACTACTAGGTTTGGTCTCAAAGTTCGATACAACGGAAACTCAAACTTGTTTGTTGAACTGTCCGGCTCGTATGCCAATCAAGTAACCGGTAAATCACATACGTTTGTAACTTGAGGCCAAGTTAAGCCAATTTTCTTAACGCAGTCTACATGAGAGTTTAACTTAACATTACATTGAGCAAGATATGAAAAAAATTTTGTGGCAGCTTGTAAGGAAACCTGTCGATTGTATTTAAGTCATTTTTGTTAAAATTAGATGAGAAACCATGAAGACGATAAAAGTTGACCCACAAATATTGCCTTTACGTGAAGGTTTGTGCGGAAACATGAATGGTAACAAGAAAGACGACTTGGCACTTGCTTCAAACGCGAGCATTCTTGTTGGTCCAGTGGAATTTGGAAACAGCCACAAAGTTGGGGGTGCTGTAGACAGGTGAGTACGTGATATGAGAATGTACCCATATTTGTAAGTTCTTGAAAAAACTTCAACTTTCGGCAAATCATCAGCAAACAAAGTGAAAACCATAGTAAAAGATACGTTCATCTTCAAGAAGTTTCAAACCGATTCTCAAAAACGCCACAATATTTTTATGTTCGCTTGAAGGCATGGTAAGTCTGTAGTTCGGATTTTGGCCTGGTCGTATCAAGACTTTGTGAAGTGGTACTGTAGTTTTATTAACAGGCGCACGGTTTGCAGAAGAGCTCTGGGGATAATCCAGTTTTTAGGGCAAACACGAATTCAATGATAACATGATAACAGACCTTGTGAAAGCTCAGTCTTGGTGCTTATAGACCGCCGTTGTCATGTAGTGCCATCAAAAACACGATCTCAAAACAATAATTTCTCCCTTGGTGGTAAGTGCGTCCGCTTCCGTACTGGTAGGTCTAGAGTTCGACTTTAGGCTTGGTCTATAAGACTTTGTAATTGGTACTGTAGCCTTCTTGCCAGCCGCACAGTGAGTGGAAGGGCTGCGGGGACCATCTCCTCGAGGCCGCAGTCCTGAATGCACAAGCGAGTCAAATCATTCCTGACGCTGTAGCAATTCAGTGGTGGTGTTAAAACACCGCCGTTGTGATGAAGCGCAGCCAAAACTCTATCTCAAGAAAGTGTTTCTCCCTGCAGCAATCACTTTCTGTAAACTTTTGCGCAACAATAAACAAAACCAGTTTTCTACCACTGGGACAATCACGCTACCTGTGTCTCAATATATAACTTGTTGCTATTTTTAAATGTAAGTTTTTGGTCGCAAATACTGCTCAAGTAGATAAAATTTTTAAAAATTTTATAAATGTTTTAACCGTTCATAATTAGATGTAAAGATGACACTGGAGAAGGCGTTGGTTCCTGTGTAAAGGTGGATGAATACTCAGCTTTGTGCAAAGTCGTTGATGGAGAATGTTTTGAAAAATGCAGAGCTACCATTCCGACTCCAAGAGTGGTGCAGGTTTGTGCAATAATATTTGAGCTTGTGTATGACTGAGGCTGCAATGTTTTTCAAACATCTGGAAACAAAAAATGATGAGAATGTGTGATGGAGATTTAAGGTTTTTGCCGTATAAGGGTATAAGTTGCGTGTAGAAAAAAATTTGTAGATAAAGGCCATAAGCTCTGCGTAGAACATGATATGTTTAGCCGATATATTTCATCCGGCAACAGAAAGGAGTTTTGCTGATGAAATAGTAAACATGTTCTTCATAAAATGATTTCAAAACATGAGTAGTTTTTGAGAAGCTATAAAAGAGGGTCTGATAGCAAAGTGAATATTGTACGTTTCTAACAAAAAATCTGCAAATCATCCGTTAATTCCAAGAGGTGATCGGAGTGTATGAGTTGCAAAATTATGTTGATCTTTCGATAAGGTTTTTGAAATGAAACTGATCTAATTCGCTGTGCGTGGGCACATCAGACACTATGGCTTCCAAAGAAACACATTTAAAATAGTTTTCAAGCCCACTAAGCTAAATAATCCGGCCATGCATGAAATCCTTAGTCCTAGTGCTCGAAGATCCGAGGTGGCTTCTAGAAAACTGTTGTATGCATAGAGTCAATTGCTATGAGTTGGATAAATATTCGTGAACAATTTATGTGGTAATTATTCATGAGATTAAATTTTATTCACCCAATTAGATTTCGTGTTGGTAACGCCACGGATCTTCTGTCGGGTTTCCATGAATATCAGTATGATCAGTTGGTCAAGCTGCATGCAGACTGTAGTGTCGTCATACTCACAGCTCCGTTGGGCATGTTTTCTGAATCGTACCGATTGTTACGCGCCAATCAGGCGAAATAATTTGTGGTTGTTGGTGCTTGATATGCACCTGACCAAAGGTTACACTGCAGATGAAAGATATGTGTAGGGCTAAAAGTATTCTACAAAGAAACAAGTTGTAAAATCCAACATTATATTGGCCTACCTTGTAATAATAATGAGAGTTACTGATTGATTATAGAGGCTTAAGTTAACAACGTCTGACCCTGAAACTAAAATGATTTCTGCAGAGACTGGTTTGTTTTGGGAAAGTTGATCCAGAGTAAGCAAAAACTGAAAGTCGAGGTGCAACAACAAATAACATTACAGTGCATTTTTGAGCCGGGAAGTACAGTAGTTTTGTTAGCGTTTTTACGACTTTTTATGATACTTTTGGCTTTTAATACTTTTGGTTGTTATTATTTTCGGCTTTAATTTTCTTCGAACAACTTCAGAACTTACGAAACACGAAGCGTTGATAGTCATAATTATCAAGAAGTACAGATAAGAAAAATAGATGTGATACTTATGAAATGCGTAAGTTGTGTGTTTGGTCAAATATTTAACTGTGACGTTTCCGGCTGTTTTGCTTGTGCAAATTAAAATTCTTGTTCCCGCCAGCCAAGCACGATCTCTACACTTCCGTGCATTGAACGCTTTTGCGTCGCAGGCAGTAACAAACGCAATGATCGTGTCGCACTCTACGCTAGTATTTAGAAATTTTTGATTGAGCGTACTTGGACAGTGTCCATATCGTCATTGTCAGCTTTGCGCAATTTGATTGAAGCATTTCCTTTTTTCAAAATCGTAACATTAAAGAGAGGGGGCGCTCAAAAGTGCATTAGCCTAGGCCCTAGAACCTCGTATCAGCTAAATCCGGTCCTGACTACACATTAGAAACCAAATTATGGTTTTCAAGAAAATACCATTATGCGTTTGTGAAAAAGCGACTTCGTTGTTTGTTTCAGCGTGCAGCATTACATTCATAATATTAACGTTTCGACAAACCAAACGCATGTACCACTTATGTGGACATTTGGTATTTCGATTTGTTTATACTTCCAAAAAAATCTACGCATAAACTTTTTTCAGCAAAAGACTTCTAGGTATTTAGCAGCGCATGTCCGTGGGGCATTTCACACCAAGCTTTCTAATGCAGAACCCTTTGTCTTAGAAATAAAAAGGTTCACGAACTTATGTGATGGCTATAGGGGTGAGATTGCCTGATACGCAATCTCATCTAAATACACAAAAAATTTACACAAACTCAGGACCCCTTGCCCGACACCATTGCTCACAGTGAAGTGCCCAGATGAGCAAATGACCCACATAACTGGTAAAATGCAAACGAAAGTTTTGACAAGTGCATGTTCACGAAATGCATATGTAGTTTTTCTAACATCAGACTGTAGCTGTATTTCTGTCACATGACTTACAACCGTGTAAAACACCGACAACATCGGCTTGCACTGTTGTCTATGTACTACGACACGGTTTGCTCGAAGTTTTATGCATAATTCTGTGTTGTGACTTAAATACGGATTTACCATGGTGCAAAAAATGGAAGGAAAGCAAGAAAAGAGGCAATCTCTAAACAGTTCGGATGTTATTGTGGCCAGAAAAACATGCGTGTAGTTATCACTTTTATCTTTGACAGAGAGATGCAAGTAGCCGGTAGTATCCGTGCACTGTTTGTGAACTTTTGCCATGCGTTATACACGCATTGCAAGATATATATTAAAGACGTATGCTATTCATTTGATATGCCTTTCAAAGTTTTGCTAACGACGATATCACAAATGATTTTGTTTCCTAGAACTGCGTCTTCGACATGTGCGTCACTGAAGGAGAGAAACAGGCGCTAGAACAAGCTCTTGCAGATTATGCCGACAGGTGTCAACAAAGTGGTATCAGCATTTGCGACTGGAGAAGAAAAACAGGCACAGGTAACTGAACAGAAAAAGGTTAGCTAGGTGATCGTTTGCTAGCTGATGGATGGGTGTCAGTTATTAAGTCAAAAATACGGGGAGTGATGTAGTAATAAAGTGTTTACTAAAATCGATGCTACGTTTCAGTTCCCGAATGTCAGCTCAACGCTCACTACGAACCGGAAGCCAGCTCATGTCCGAACACCTGTCAGTTTCCCGATACAGCCGAAAAATGCGCAATTCCACGAGTAGCAGGTATAGCAGCAAAAATGAAGTACAAAGTAGCAGATGCACGTGTATAGTCTTGTGTAAAAACACCAAAGGATTATAATACTTCGAATAATCTTTTAAACGCAACAAAATCGAAATTACAATGATGCATTTTTATGTTATTCTGAAAACATTTTAATAGACTCTTTTCACAATTTTTATGTAAGGTTTTTATTTGTACGTTTCCCTCGTCTGTTTACGTTTAAGATCTGGAGAGTAAGTACATGGATGCAGTGTTTTTTCACTAGTGTCTCCGCTTTTCGCCTGAATTTTAAATCGATCTCTTCTTTGCAGGCTGCACTTGCAACGACGGCTTTGTGTTGTCGGGATCGGATTGTGTTCCACTCAGCGAGTGTGGCTGCACGTCACGTGGTCAGTACTATCAGGTACTGAAGAAGTTCACACATTTATAGCTTTGATATTATTTTTGATGGCTGTAGTTGCGTTTGCAACACTTCTGATTTTTCTGTTGGTTTTCTTTCACAATCCACAAAAGAAGATTGCATGTAGAATGCTCATTACATGCAAACACCGAAAAAAACTAGAATTGTGTTTTCCTTCACCCTTTATCTAAATCAAGTTAGGAAATCTAACAATTCAATTCGTAAGGTCTATCTTTTTGAACCTATCTATGATAACGTGTTTGAGGAAAACACTAGAATATTTTCAAGTGATAGGTGTGGAATCGATTTTGATCAAAAATTTTACCAAAATTGTGTGTCAAATTGACACTCCATGAATGTACTTCGCGTGAACTTCCAGTCTAGACCACAAACTTAAAATAACTAGATTGTGGCAAAAATGTCCCACAGTGTGCGCATGATATTCATATCCTGAGCTTAAAAGACACCTCCAACTCAAAGCTTTTGAAAGGGTGAATCAATTCACACTTGCGTTCAAAAGCTTTAGTATCAAAGATATATTTTCAAAATTGTAAATCCATTGCACTTTGAAAGCGCGGACCTATGACTGTTGACCATACCTTTGTAAATTTTGATCGCTTTGATTTAATTAACGTTTCTATGTTTTCCAACAATAACACCTTATCTAAATTTTCACTTGAATCTTTTGGTCGTTTTTACTTGGGAAGGGTGCAGTAAAAATCAAGTCTAATTTTGAAAATATATCTTCTAGCTTTGAGTTTATAGGCTTGCAACCCATGAAGACTAGCTTGCCACTCAGTCTTGGTAAAATAACAAGAACTTTAGAAACAACTTTGAAAAACGCACACATTTTAGCAAGTTTCATGTTTTAACTCAGTCAAGCATTTGTATAAAAGCCGTGGCTTATGGATTGTCAAATTTTCCTGCAGAGAGGTGAGACCTTTCTCACAAGTGGCTGCACCGAGCGTTGCACGTGCATGAATGGGGCGTTGACTTGTGCAGCAGCAAGCTGTGGAACGGGTGAAATCTGTCAAGTGTCCCAAGCGACAAAGCAACTGGAATGCGCACCGTCCAGTAAGTGCATTTTAGTTGATGTGGAGAGATGATTACTCCCCATATAATGCTGAGTTCGTAACAGCAATAGCAGAATCGACCAGAGGTGGCCACAAATCCGAAGCGCTGGAGTCGACTCCGACAGGGTTATGCGCTTTTTGTGGGATCCGAATCCAGACAAAAAATTTCTGAAAAATCTGACCAGCATCCAGTGTCACTTTTCATTTTTAGCAGTAGCAGAAGACTGCGTGGTTATTGTAGACGGTATTTTTTATGTAAAAATATTGCTGAATTTCGGTTGTTCCGATGGTAGCCTGTGTCTGGACAGGAGACGGATTTTTAATTTTTTTAATTTTGGGACCCGGCCTCGGATTCGGATTTGAGAATTTTGGAACGGGAGCGTACTCTGAAAATGTGACTTCGGCCATCTCTGGAATTAGCTTAGCCGAGCGGGGAATCGTTACGCTGTTGTGCCAAGGTGGTCAGTTCAACTCTCTTTGGTTGACTCAGGGAGATGCAGCATTATAGCTGCAACTGCAGCATTAGGTGTTTAGAAATTTTTTCCACTGAAAGATTTATGTTAGGCGTACGTTTCGAAACAAGTGTTAAAGAAATTTGAAACCTAAACTAAGCCATACATTTCAACAAAACAGCGGGCTGTGTTAATGGCAAGATACAAAGCAAAACTTTCCACGATAAGCCATGCCCTGGACTATATAATTTTAAATTAAAGTAATTCGAATAATCGATTCATTTATTTTATTATTTTTTATTACCGTTTCTTATGTGCAAGGAAGGGCTTGCAGTTTTTTATCACAGTGTTATTTCTATTGTTACGATCGAAAAACCGAAGCGGCATGTGCGCAAAGCTTCACACTGTGGCAGCAAGCAACAACAGAGATCATGCGACGAGATCACTCTCGTTGTCACCATCTGGAAGTACAGTCAACTGTTCACCAGATTCTCAAGCATTGTTAGAGGTCACTTACCACGATCACGCCATCGGGATCACTATATTATTGCTTGTTTGCGCCACATACTCTATATATGGGTGTTATTCTACGCGCTCATCCCGTGTATGGCGAATCGCACATTCAACGCCACGCTAACCCAGAGGTTGCAACACTATATTTTATTCTCTATCCTTTTTCCGATTTTGATTGCACCCAAGAAAACCTGCCAAATGTGGCAATTTTTGCTGAACATAGTTTACCTACTACAAAATCCGCCTACTTGACCACGATCTGCACTCTTGCTGCAAGAGTCGCTGCAGCATTAATTTTATTCAACACCTTTCGACCAAAGCCAGGTGAAATTCAAAAACAAAGAAACTGCCAAGATTTTTTAAATTCAGCGTTCACTTTGGAAAATTAGACCTCTTCTTAACTTAGATAACATTGAAGGTGAGGAGTAACATCAACTCATGTAGCCTTGATACATATTTGTTCTTCTTCTTGCTTATGGGTTTTCGAACACAGCCTAATCAATGTCTTGGGAGTTTTGTTTCCGGTTTTATTAAATGCTTCTATTGTTTCACAGGAAAAAATGCTCACAGAATTCTTGCTTTGGTAGGTTTTGCAGAATGCTACGCTCATGGGGATCCACACTACAAAACATTTGACGGGCGGTACTTCGACTTCCAAGGAGCTTGCACTTACGTGTTAGCCGAAGCTACGCATCCAGAAACAGGAGAAACGTGGAGAGTTTT
>Ga0210059_1008805_pt1 | contig 15852 bp, 8 predicted proteins | sample Ectturendosymbi2_FD_188042 | JGI IMG/M metagenome (GOLD analysis project Ga0210059, IMG submission 188042) | Ecteinascidia turbinata endosymbiont from Florida, USA - Sample 2 (SPAdes) (version 2) | ecosystem: Host-associated > Tunicates > Ascidians > Unclassified | place: Key West, Florida... | reverse complement strand
CCACACGTGAATGACTTCAGACATGTAAACCGAACGGTACAATGACGTCAGAACGGGCTGTCTTGTTGTGGCGGACCGTCGCTTGACATGTAAACGTAGTAATTGTGACTTTAATGTTGACGAAAATACTGTGGCGACATCTGCTGGTAGTAAATCTTGTCACTACAGTTCCGTCAACGAAGTTCATTTGAGGCCAAAAGAGGTGAAATTATTGCTTGGGCTTAACAATGCTCTCCGTTTTCCAAGTTCCTTTGCTCAGTCATACTGACCATCCTCCGTCATCCTAACGTAATTTGTATGAGCATTCTTTTTGGCAAGTAACCGTGAAACCAGCCTAGACGGGGTTGTTGCAACTATTACAAGTTATTACAGGCAGAATGCAAGAAAATCACACAGAAATGGACAGGAATAGAGTGACATTTGTAGAGACTAGTGAACCTTGTACTACACCGTGTAAAAAACAGATTGAGAAATTGTATTTTTAATAAGTCTTTGCTAGAGATCGATGCATGCAAACAATGGCTCGCCCAAGATGAGAATCCTAATCAAGTTTGCTGTGTGTTGTAGCCGCAAATCGTTTGTGGTGAGATATCATGGAAAAGATGCATTAAATCATTATGCTAAAATTGAAAGACACAAAGGCTGTTAGGGCGCAACTCGTATAAGACTTCCACTTCGACAGGTAAATTTTTTGCTCCGAAAAGATCTTTGTTAGAAGACGAATAACAACTGAGATAATGAAAACTTTAGACGCTATCAAGGCATCACGGCAGTTAAAACGCATCAGTGACAGCAAACTTGACATTCTGGTTTATGCAGATTCCATCGTATCAATTTACATTCAATTTGGCGAAAAAAGATGGAAAAAATAACTAGAACGTTCTTGGGACCGCTTGCCATTACAACTGTTGCAAACAAATTACCCACAGATCCTCCATGCCCAATTAAATGAATTTGAGATGACAAAACATTTTAGTTGATCAGTAGGGCAAGTTTTTGCAACTTTTTTTACAGCTTCCCAGAGCTTCTTACATACTCAGAATTTATGTAGTACGATGTTTTAAGCTTGTTCCAGGATATTTATACTGCAACGTCTTGCAAGGTTTTTGTTTTTTACATGCAACTTTTTAGTGCAACTTTTATCAAGTATTTCACAAAATTTGAACGCCTCCGTTAACATTAAACACGCAGTTACCGTTTTTCATTTAAAGAATAGGTTACTTTAATGCTAATGCCCATCATAGGGCTGTAGACTCAGCGCACAAAAGATACGTTTACACAATGTCTGAATTTTTCAAAACTAGCATTGTGGGAGCTTCATGAAATTGAACAAAAATAACACGAAAAATAGCTACATTGCCAGTAAAACGTTCTTTTTTTAAAAAATGTTATTCCAGAATCCCGTACTAATAAATATGCATTTACAAAGGACGACACAGCCTGGATTTGTCGCTGCTGAAAAAATGGCCGGTATTTTTACAAAACGCATCTGACAACCCTACAAGCGCAAAACGATTAAACAATGTCGATAAACCAAGTTCAAGACCACTGTGCTAAATATTATTACAGTACGACTTCAGAAACATTTGTCATACTACTGTAACTTCGGTCGACTTAATCGAAAATCCATCATAGCAGTTGCATTTACTTGAGGACAAATACTTCATGCTTTTATTACCTGACATGCAAAAAGCGTGGAAAGGTAGATGACATGTTTCAAACCGGATTCTAAAACTGCAGTTAATGCGGCTACAGTGATGTTTTTTCAAGCGTTCTTGCACAACGTTTGACGCTATAGAGTCATCAAATCATTTGTAGAAAATGTAATTCCAGTCAAGTCATGTAAAAAAATCGTGACTCAAGGCGATTCAACATCCAGATTCACGCAATCTTTGCTGTGATTCAATGTCTTCTTGTTAAGAGCTTATTTTCAGACAACTAAGAGGAACGTGCTCTTTGGTGATTGTACCACTGTTCAATGTCATCAACACTCAAATCCTTTTTTCACATAAAGGCCGACCTTGGGCCAGTGGTGGACTTAGGTTTGAGGAGGACCGAAGCAAAGCTGAAAAGGGGCCCTCTGATGACGTCATCATACTCAGCCAGATATGACATGTTCATCAAGCCTAGGAAGGGGATATACAAGCCACCCAGTGATACGTTCCCGAGGCCACGGCATGACTGACATAACAGAATATGCAAAAGGATATTCATGATGCACAACTTTAAAAACATTGAAAGCTGAGAAAACAAAACTAGCAACACAAAAGTTAAATGATAACAAGCTGGTATCGCACCCCACGTCTCTAGTTTTACAGTTGCTGTTGTGGCCCCATTGCAAGAAAAGCACTTTAACATTGCAGTTGCTATTGGGAATCCCTTTGAATGCGGAGTAGCCCACTTACGCATCACAACTGCGATACTAATGGCCCTTTGAAAGCAGGAGTATTTGCATTTACACAATGCAGTTGCTGTTGGGGACTTCTTCAAAAGCAGAAAAGAGAACTTACGCATAGTGGCGCAACGAGAGGCTTGGCCCAGGGGGTAGAAAACGTATTTGAAGGGGGCCCACTAGCCAACAATCAGAAGTAGGAAAGTTAAGAAATGATACTGAATTCGGATGTCGTGAATGTCTACTCTAGCAAAAAAAAACAACGAAAACACCAAGCAAAACGCAAAAAACAACAACCTACTGCAAATCAAAAGAATACTAAACATATAAATGTCAGCTGAAGGGGACCCAGTTTTTATATTTAGCTTACCGGGAGGGCGGCTCGCCCCGAAAGGATCAAGGGTATCTACATTCCGCATTCATTCAGAAATGTACAAAACCACTTTACCACTTTAGGATTTTTCAAGCAATTTTCGTCAAATGAGCGAGTAATAGGAAAAACTGTTACGCACTTGAGACATGGCTTCAAGTTTTTTAAGCTTCAAAGGGAAATCCACAACTATATCAGTGGCACTTGGTCTGTTGTCCGCATCTTCTCGGCACCGAAGGAACAGCTGAACAATCCCAGCATCCTGAACACAACATCGACTCTTAAAATGAACACATCGACTCTTAAAATTGACCTAGAAATTCTAAGAAAAAATTTTGATAACTTTTAAAGTTTCTGTAATCAAAATTACTTTCAATTACCCTGGTTAATGCAGACTGTGAATTAGAAAGAGACGCGTTTCAAGGGTATTTCTGAAAATTTGACGTTTTGGATATTGCATTAAGGCTTGATGTTATTTCCAAAAATTATTGTTGATAACGTTTCTTTCAAAGTAATCTCCTGGTCGGTTGTGTAACTGAGGGTGTCAAGGGTGCAAACCTCCCCCCTGGCAAGCTAAATCTACAAAATGGACCTCCACTTAACTTATTTTCCAGTAATCAGTATTCCTTTGGTTTTCAGTAAGTTGTTGTTTTCGCGTTTCCGGAATGTTTTCTGGTGATTTTGGGTTTAGTATAGACATACACATTCCGATTCACTTTCATTTCTCAACTTTTTCTGAGTTTTCATTAGTGGGTCCACTTCGGTGACTAGTAAGCTCCCTTCAGCAAACTTTCCACTCCCTGGATGAACCTCTAGTTACACCACTGCTCCTGGTAACATGCAGTTTTCATTGAAACGGTATTCTTTTATTCGAGACTGAATGATTCATTAAAGGATTCTCTAGACATTATTTCAATGTAAAGATTGTTGCATCACAAAATTAGCAACAATATGATTGATGCTTTTGGTTTGAAAATCGTCGATGCCGTAAATTTTCTACAGCGGGCTTGAATCAAGACCAATCAAGACCAATTGGACGCAGTTTTGTGAAATATGCTCGCACTCTGGGTTCAGCTTGTGTTTACTCCTTACAGTTTCTGCTTGCACGTTTTTGTAAAAGTCTTTACACGTTTTTGTAAAAGTCTTTACAAAAACTTTAAAAAGAGCTATTTTAGAAATCTGTAGAATTAAATGTTTAGTTCTTTGTGAACCTGCAGAGCAACAGCTTCAAAATACTTTTGCGTTATGTAATGGAAAATATCAAAAATCACAAAATTACCAGCACAATCACCTCAAATTACTCTTAAATGTTTGGGCAAAAAAGTGATGAAGTGGCGCAACTCAAAACTGTTTAACTTGATCGTAACGAATGTGCTAAACTCTAACAGTCATTACGACTGGCAAACGTCAGATTTTCATTTAAAAAAATTACCAGCATTTGCAGGGTGCACTAGTTTAGGCAAAGATGAAGCATGGCGGATCTCACTATTTGTTGAGTAAATTGTTTCATGCTGATTAATTGCAAAAGTATTAGCACTAACGAAACAAAAACAAAACCCCAAGTGACTCGCTGAAAAAACGGTTGCATTTGGAACTGTAAACCTGGTCTATAAGCTGTCATTTTGACCAGGTTATACTGGGATCTTCGTGACTTTGCAAGACTGAGGCATGACTTTGCAAAACTCAACTCACTAATGTCACCATCGACACATGTTAAGTTTTGAATAATTTTAAGAACTAATTGATTCGAAGACAAATTTTCGGACCACTGAGAATAAACGCACATTTTTACCTCTTTTGTTGGCTGAAGAGGCGTTGAAAGTTCTGCTCGACTAAGTATAGCTCGCTGAACTTCTTCTTTCGTCGAGCACCAGTGGTAGGGTTTGGTTCTTCTCCACATTTCCCACACAATTATTCCAAAGCTGTAAACATCGCTCTGCAAAAATAACGTTATGGCTAAAATTAAGCAGCCTATATTATGGAAGTTGAAATTTTTTTTTTCTGACTTGCATATGTGATAACGTTTATCCGCATCTTGTCACAAAAACGAATATTGTGCATAAGTGTAATTTTAAATTGTGGCTCATATCATCCTTTCCAATGGCGAATCACAGAAGCTAAAAAAACAGAATCCGCCAAATGCTCCAATTTTTCTTGACAGCTTATACCACTGTATCAAACAACTGCACAACCCTGGACTTGAATTCCTGGCAGTATTGGTGTTTATATGAATGAGTGTTCTACAGGATCCAAAAGCACAGTTCGGTCACAGGCTAAAAGCGATAACGCGATAAAAAATCGTTCTTATTTAGGTTTGGCTATTGTTGCAAATCCTCAAGGATACCAACTTTTTGTTGAGGCTCAAGTAACAAAAATGTTCCATTTACGACGCTTAAGGCATCTAACGTCTCACAAAAGTGCTGCAGAGCCGGTTCAAGATTTTGTTCACGGCATAACATGAACAGGCACAATCAAACTGACGTACATTTTAGTGATGTTTCACATAGGGTATAGGTTGGTGCTTTAAATAGCAAACACAACTCTTGAACTTTTGGCAAAAAAAGGTTTTCAAAAAGCAAAAAAATTCTCTATTAAAGCGATTGCAGACACAAATGTTTGTAGACAGAGGCAGATGCCATCTTCAAGGGGTGGCTGGGGCTTTAAAGCGAAAACGTATCAGTGCAAACACAAGAAAGCTGACGATGAAATGCACACGTTTTTGTTGTCGGCATCGAGCAAGTTAAGACCAGCAAACAAACACATCAAGTGTTGTTGCTGAGTAAGGGTTTTCAACCCGATATTTCAAATTGTTTCAAGGGCTTTAAACAAGAAAAAAAAAGCTTCACAAGAATTGCTGTGTTTGATTGAAAGCTTCCAAATACGTGTAAACCTTTTCAAAACTAATTTTTACATCTCTTTCTCTGCACATCACTGTTCATCTAAATTCAACAAAAACAAGGGCATTTCGTCGGCCAACCATGCGAAACCAATAAAAATCTTGTAATGTCAAAATTAATTTATAGCTTTCTTCCATGGCGTTCAACAATTTATGTGTGTGTGGCAGGGCCGACGTTAGATGGCGCCCGGGCTACGAAACACATTTGGCACACCCATGTTCGTACCTAAGATCTTTTGGGAGTAAATGTGCTGTATTGAAGAAGGTACTCGCGACATTGTTGGCACTTTTCGACGCCTCCAGTGATTGGGCGCCTGGGGCGTTGTGCCCCTCTTGCACCCCCTCATTACACCCCTGGTGTATGGTGTATGTGTCCTTGAGAGTTGCGAGTTACAAACAGACGCGGATGTTTTGAAACAGTTAGGCTATTTGATAAACATAAAATTAAAAATCCTTATTAATTTATGTTTCTTACCGATGCCCTTTTTTTCCTGTTGGAGTAAGAAAGAACTTCTGGAGCTGTGTATCTCACACTGATGACGTTGGTGTCTCCAACAGGCAATCTACTGGTTGTTTGTTGCTGAGTCAATGTTTGAAGCTTCGTACAACCGAAATCAGCCAACTTTGCATGTAGCTCGTCAGACAGCAGTATGTTCGATGGCTGAATATGAAAACGACAAAATTTAATGAGAAAAGCAAAGGAGCACGTGCTTTGCAACACTGGGTGTGTCTTGCCCAGAGTACAGTTACTGCAATATCGTACGTTCCTACAAAAACGTGTGTCACGCATACGCATAGAGCGGATGGTCTCTGCATGATTGTCCGGCAGTTGACTTTAGTCTAAAGGTTTAGGTTGTAGATGAGAAAATAGCGCGGGGTCAGGTTTTAGTGGATGGATGGGGCAAAAGTCACCCACCCTTTGCCAGGAACAGCGCACTGATCGCAAAGAGGCAGGCCTGGGCTGGACGGATGTTTGCGCTGTCGAGTACATTTGATTGGCAATGAATACTAGCGAAGCTTATGTTCTTTTGCTAAAACTTATTCGTTTTGTGAACGCAGCGTCTACTGTTGCTGCGAAGGAAGCAATTGCTTGTCGTGGCAGCTCGCGTTAGCTTCGGTTGAACTGCTCAACAACCGCAGTTCATCGTTTTTAACTGATGAAGCCAGCGTCGGTCTGCATGCTTGTCAAGAATTTTGTTTTAGGCGCAAAACATGAAGAATAACCACAGTAAAATCATCGTCTCATCCACCCGGGATCTGAAAATATGAGTCACAACCTATTTCCCACAAAGTATGTATTTTTGCTCAGCCATTGTGAAGCAGGCATTCCACCAACCACACATCCTTAGTCTTCAGACTGTAAAGAGAACTGTAGCAATTCAAATGGCCTGAAATAACGTGAGCTTTGGTTTAGATTGTGACATTGATTGGCAAAAGTTGTTGTCAGCTTATATAACAAGGCACTGCTTAGATTTCTCACTCATTTCCCTGTATTTGTTATTGCTGGGTTGGTAGTCCAAATTAGGTTTTGCCAATGGAGCTAAATTTTTGTTATACTATAATAGAGCTTTGGGCGGTTGTAAACCAGCACTAATAATTTTGTTGAAAATGCTCTTGAAAATATATTGAATATATTTTTGCCTTTTTACTGTTTATCCATCTACAAATGCCAATTAGTACTTTAAAACTTTGGCAAAGTGTGACTGCTTAGAAAAAAAAGCAAAACATTTTAAGATGCTATAGGAAAAAATGAAAAATAGATTTGGTAATACAACAAACAGAGCTTACTTTTAAATCTCCATGTATTGCTCTTTGATCGGTTCTGATATTATGCAAATATTGAATGCCGCTGATGATTTCGTGTATCATTCTAAGGGAAAGAAATATTGGTACAAATTTAAGAAGCAAACAAATAATATAACCTAATTTTTTAGCTTGACTGCTTTCTATTCGAGTGACATTTAAAGGGTTCGTTTTTTCATGTTTGGCAAACTAGTTTGAAACTTATTCCAATCAAACCATTTTTGGTTGAATTCTTTGAAATCCGCTAGTCCACTTCGAGTAATGAACTTGTGACTTTGCTTTCAAGGAAGAATATGTCTTAATGTGAGAAAGTCAATTGCTGAAGAATATGCCATTTATATCCTTCTCAATTGTTCAATTGGCTGCAGCACTTACTTCTCAGCAGATAAAACAAAACTTTGAAATTGGGATTATGTAGGTTTACGTAATTTGTAAACCAGCTGCTAGGCAGATGTGATGAATGTTTTTTATGTTTCAGTAAAGTCATTTGCGTTTGAAACCATTAAACATGGTCGAGTATTATTAAAAACATCTAAAAAGATTTCAACTATCTCAACTTCATAAGTGTTTTGCATTTTTTTAAATAAAATCGCTACTCTATTTTGCAAAGATTGGGAATTTATTTACTGCTTGATCGTAAACAGGCTTGTAAAAAAATACCGATTTCTTAGGCTTGTTCCAACAGCGACTCTATTCCGGTGACCCGGTTCATAGGTGTTGTGAAGGAATTCATGCAAGTTTCCACACGGCGCATACTCCATAACGACGCCAGCAAATCGATCGTGCAAATAAAAACCCAAATATTGAATGAGAAAAGGAGAGCTTCCGAGACTGGAATGAACATCCATTTCTTGAAACAAACAATATCAAAATCACAATGAAGTTGCTTCGATGTAACATTAATTTACAGTATATAATGATATATTGACCAGCGCCGAATTTAGGGGGGGACCAAAAGGGCCCGGAGCCAGAGCACCCCACCAAAGAGGGCCCCTACCACGTTAGTGTGCTTAGCCATGCTTGCGACATGTGCGTGCCAATTAGTCAATTTTAGCGAGGAAAGTTTGTTTGTAGACGCTATTAACCATCGACCGGCCAAACAGCAGTGGTTGACTTGAAATATATTTGATAATTTGTGACGAAACAACTATTACACTTATTGGTTTCCTGAAAGTCGGTCAGGTATCTGAATCTAGTGAATGCAAGGCCAAGCTGCGTAGAACACGTTCGCTTACGTATCTATTCATTTCTTGTAAACTTTGCGTCGGCTTTACTCAGATTTTCAAAGGTCGCATATGAGTAGCATTGCTAGGCATGGGTCCAATACGCCCTCTTTTTGAAGTACATGTTCACGTTTTTCATTAGAAATGAAAATTCTCCGAGGACGTTCGAACATGTCAAAATGTCCTCATTCTTGAATTTCTTATTTTACATAACTATAATCAGTGGCGTAACTAGACCTTTGAGTCAGGGTGGAAAACTTAGCTGAAAGGGGCCCACTGGCCACTGCACAGTAACCAACACTCGGAAAAACTAACCAACACTCGGAAAAAACTTTAGAAATGATGGTGAATCCGGATGTGGATAGCTATGCTAAAATCCCAAATCATTGGAAAATAATCCAAAAAACACAAAAAAACAACAACCTACTGAAAACCAAATGAATACTAAAACCGAAATACCACTTAAAATGGCGGTCCGGTATTCACATTTTGATTGCCACGGAAGGGGAATTCGCCCCTCTGCCCCCCGTCACTTACGTCACTGGCTGTGATATATTGTTTTGGCACACAGTAAGCTGTCTCTACTGCAACAAGATACGAGCTGGTGGCGTAGCTTGGTTTATGGGCGGGTCCGCGAGTTGTTTAATTAATATATGTTTTGGTTGAGTTAATTCTTGGCTGGTAAGGCGGGAATCGTTCCACAACAGCGGTAAATCTTTTTTCAGTATCTCAATGACCTTGGCATTACAGTGCGGACTGCCGACGCCATTACACCATACTAGCTTTGCTGATGAACCATGATGCGGTGATCAGTGTATTGTGCATAGCTGAGTGTAGTAGTTTCTCGTTATTATAGTTAATCCGAGGGTTGCAAAAATGCAGTCATGCACTCGCGCCTCCGTTTGCAAACAACTAATATAGCAAAATGATGAAACATGTGAGTAGTATCTGCTTGATACAAATGTTTCTATTGATGAAGCTGAAGAAAACTGTTTAACCAATACCAAAACGTGTATAAGTTCGTGTAAAAAGAGCATCAACCAAATTCAATTCGTTGTAAAATTATTGAACATAAAAGATGGGCACAATATTTTGCAACTTGCAATACCACTAAAACGCTTCGAGAACTGATAAAGATTGCTCAGTTTCACTTGAACGTAATGGCTCTTTATGCTGATGTGGAACGATTTTTTCCTTGATACAGCCACAAACCAAAAAGAAAGAGAATCCTTTCTGGTTGAACCAGTTTCTAGTCTGAAGTTGGTGTGCAATTTAAAACATCTTTCAGGCAAGCAGTTTCATAAAATTGTAAAAGGCGATTCTACATTTTTAGGAAATTTGAGAAATCTGCAAAATATTCATGGGCTAAATAGGTTAAGTAACTAAGGATTTTGTTTTGTGTGTTTTGAATGAAACATTGTCTACACTGGAAGTTTTACTTCAATGCTTAAAACTAATCAACAGGCCAATTTGTCATTTCACTTGTTAAGTGTCAGTAATACACTCAAGTAACTGACGGTCGTAAATTGTCCTCCTTTTTTGCGCTGAAAATATGGCAGCCCTGCAGAGCTTATTAATAAATAAACATGGACAAAAAAGTGTAGAGCTTATCCAAGTGGTTCTCAAAAAACATTAAAAAGCAAAAGGGGCAAAAATGAGAGAGGAAGAAGTACAGCTAAAACAAGAAACATTCAAGTTACTAGTTTACAGTTGCAGTGAAGTCCAGCGGAGATATTTCTACGTAAGCTGTAAGCGGACGGAAAATCGAAGAACATGTTGTTACAGACTAAGATGTACGTAACGATGAGAATAGACCTAGTTTAACCAGCGGTGCAGTTGCAGAAGAAAGTCAAGAAGTATCATCGAAAAACATGACAGATGAGTTGTCTGACGCTATCACTGGATGCAAAGATATCGGTCTAGTCATTCAATATACCGGAGAAAATGCGGGAATATTGGTTGAAAAACGAAAAGTAAGTTTGAAAACATGATGTTCCGCAACACAGAAAAGACAGATACTCGTCACGGAAATGTACCACAAGTCTTATTCGGGGCCAGAATCACAACGCCGAAGTCATGGAAAGGAGCTGGCTGTGTTCTTCTCCTTCACGAACTTGTGTGTATTGTTTCACGTGTAGACTGATGTGCGCGGTTACGACTAAATGAGCGCATTTCCTTATTAGAAAAGGATTCTGCGACTGGAAGCACGCTGAGGAGCTACGAGCAATCAATGGAACATAAAGATGCCACGATTACGTTTAGTCGCAGGTGTAATTACAATCACTATGAAGAAATAATGCAGAGCTAGCAATAGTCAGGTCAATCAATGCGAACAATATTGGAAATCGCTTCTGCAACGTTTGGTTTCCGTCGTAAAATATAATTCTGGGCAAGGACTGACGTTTAGAAATGATGAAGACTTTGGATCGCCCGGAAACTTTTTTAAACAAAATTTCAAAAAGAAAATACAGTATGATGCTTCTGGTGACCGGTTTTCCCACAGTTTCACAAATCACTAATCATAGTCAATTATCATGTTGCATCACAAAGTTTTGTTACACTTGAGTTTAAAAATGTGACGTCACAAGATTACGTCATAAATATTAATGATCCGTTGAAATACTAGTGGCTTCATCGGCCATCCCATTCCTAAAGATTCTATATCCGCACATGGGGCCTACCACCACGCCCGGACCCCCCACCATCTAAATCCGGCGCTGTATTTGCTTTTCAGATATCTTTCACACAAACAATTTTCTTTCCATTCATCTATTTGCTTACATCAGGCTCAAATCTACAGCCACAATAAGCACAAAAGAAGCAACTTATGAAGGCAAACACACCGGAAAATCAAAAAATAACAAACGCTGGATTACCAGCAAAGGCACCAACGTTTCACCATCAGGCAGAAACGTGCAAAGCTAATTTTTATAGTTTTTTCCTTTTGATCTTTGTAAACACCGAATTTCCGAACTTTTGAAGTAAAGGTTATGAACTGTTGAAACCAACCGTCAGTAGCAACACAAAAAACTCATGAAAACTTACAAGCGTAATGAAATATTTATCAAAAGTGTGTGCAGTGATTTCCAATAGAATTGGTGCTCAACTGCACTAATACTTAGAGTTTAAACGTACATATCCTCAACTTATTACTCTCACGTTTGCCAAACAAATATAAACATCCTAACCCTGCACTTTCTGAATCATTTCAAACACCTCTCGTGAGCTGATGAAATAAAATCAAACCTGATAAATCACATTATGTTTTGTGTTTCAAAACGCAATAACCAGATGATAAAAATGAAATGCAGCCTATTGATAGATTCCCAAGTACCCTTTCGTGAATGTGTTTTTTTTTAACATATTTTGTTTTCGTTGCTTCGAAAGTGGTTTGAATTGCAAAAAGAACAATTTTGGCGAAACTTTCACGCCAGAAGCTGTTATAATAAACATTTTCCATATGGCCCTAAACTTTACATTGTGCTCAGACAAATCTACGTTTGTCCATGACAACAAAGGAATTCCTTTCTGGTGTTCTGTACATTTTAAAGACTTCAGCTAAATTGCAGACATTTCCTTTTTTAGTGAAGAAATTCAAGGAATCTATCCTCATTTCTGCCCCAACCTTTTAAGTCCCGCGTAGGCCACTATACTGGCCTGCACATTTTTGGCCATAACTCGCCAGTCGCTAGAGTTAGAGAGCTGTTCAAACCCTCTGCGGATTCGAGAAGTCTTCTAGCTTGGACAGAAAAAAATTTGTTTTGGGTTTAGGTTTTCTGTGGGTTGCGTCACAATGGGGAATGTTTTCGCCTTTTTGTCCAAGTTAACTTGTTCCTGGGCGCCAACCCACCGAAGCATTTTTTGGATCAAGTTTTTGTGGAAACTATGCTATGATCCGCGTCTTTAGAGCCCATGATTGACTTTCTTACATATCTGGAGCCATAAGTATGGCTCAAAAATCCAGTTATTGACAAAAATTAAAACGTTTAACGAAAGGTATAATTTTTCCTCTCAGGCCAAATTTTGGCCCGCCATGATAAGGCAGCAGATTGAGCAAGAGAGCTGTTCAAACCCTCTAAAAACTCGTGAAGTAATGCAGAAACAAAATCGTAAGATTTCGATTTAGGGTGTTTGGTCAATGATATCATGACTGGGGTATGATTTGCGTTTTTTACGACGCCATCGGCCGATCCAATGAATCGATTTTGTAACTCAAAGTATTATTGGATTCTAGGCTATAATAACAGCTCTCTAGGGGCCGGCAAGTTATGGCCAAAAATGTTCAGGCCACTATCTGAAACGTTTATAAGGCTTCCCAGTGCATGAATTCCAACAAGCCACAGACTACGAAAACGATCTGGAGCGGTCGTGTTTCTTCTTCAGGTGTTGTTGTGTTTCGGGTTTCACATAATTTCAAAGCTGGTTTCACTGTTTCCACAACGTTATTAAAAAAACGTCGGCAGCCCCTTTTTAATGAGCACGGGAGGTTTATTACAAAAAAGTTCTACTTGTTCGCATCCAACTTTGAAAATCTGTGTCTAACCTGATCGAAATTCCTCTTGAGCTTTCTGAATATTTCCATCTAGGCGGATTATTTTTATTGCAACTGGTTGCTTCAAGTTGTTGAAACCAAGATAGATGTCGCTATATCCCCCGCTTGCAAAGTATCTGCCACTCCCATCCACCACAAAGTCATTGCCCCCCACAAGCGGAGACGCATTCTGTGGAAAAAAGTTTGAGACTGCCATGGCTGTGCCAACCACAGAGGATCCCCTACTCATTTATCTTAATTCAGTTTGAGCCATTTGTTTATATACAGTATCTCAAGCTGCGTTTTTCAAAGAGAAACAATAGTAGAAGACAGAATTAGTTTTATCAAACACACAGCGATAAAGCAATACCACAAAGCCTTTCAAACTGAATAGCAAAGCTAAATAAGACTCACTTTGAGGAAAAGTCCCAGAAAATGTAACTGTCTAATCGTAAAGTACAAACGGAAAACGACACTGAACTTATCACCTTAAAACATAAAAACGGGCGAAACGTTAACTACAAAAGAGCACAAAATATGGAAGCTTTTTGGTTCCCTCATGCAACTTCAATGTTCTAAATAATAACAAGCGAGCAAAACGCAACCTATAGCTACTACGTCCCTTTCAGGTTTGAAAAAATAAGGCAAAATTCTCTTTAAACGATTATTATGCAACCAATCCCTCAAATTAAACCATTTCTTTTACTACCACAACCCCATGCGATTGAGAACAAATGACAATAGTCATGCGTGGCATTACTGCAACTACAAGTTTATGCGGTTTTGCAAGTTTCGGAAACATAGATGCAAAACCCATGCAGTCACAATGAACTATTTATGCTGTCTGGCTTCGCAAACAAAATTAGATGTTACGATAACTAGAAATATTCTAACCTGAAATTCTACAAAACAATTTGTGCAATGGCTAAAACATTAATGTTATGGCGATATACATTTTTCTGTGGAAATAATAGTTTGAAATTATCATTGTTTGCAAAATCAACGTGGTTTTGACAGTACACTCCTTAGACAAACGCTATACTGTACTTGTTTACTAAACATGCCTCACCACACCACGAGCACCAAAAACTTAAAATTGTGTTTCCCCTTTGCTTCTTCAAAAAACGCAGTCATAAACAGTGCAGCTGATTGAACATTTATGGCGTTTGTTTTAATCATGTTAAAAATATTTGTTTGCTTCAAATCACAGCACAGTTTGAAATTTCTCTAACTCAGCATGGCTTTGTTCAAAGTGCCGTCACGACAAAGAAAAAGGATTGAACCGATATTCTTCGCTTGGCAGTGCTCATTGCTGTTTCATTTGTCCAGCTGCGTCATGAAGCCATATGACCTGCTGCAATGGACTGAGAAGAATCAAATATTTCTTTAAATGGGAAAGATTTACAACGATCTGGGAATAGTTTCATGTTGTTGATGTTTACATTTTGTTATGTTATTGATGTTTGCAAGGTTGTCTCGTCGAGCACTTTTTGACAGTTGGGGAAATTTTTCAGAGCTTGGAGTTGACGGCCGAATCTTAATTGAATGCAACGTCGTTATGAAGTTACAAATGTAAACGAACGGGGTTAATGTCGGCTTGATGATCCGCACAGTAAATGAGGCTAAATAAACTTTTTTCTAAGCAAAGCCTTACAAGTTGTCGATGGGCATTAGTTTGAACAATTTGATGGGATTTTCATGACCTACAAGTGTGTTTTCATTTTCCAGTAGCAGTAACAGTTTAAAAGTTCATCTAAGTTCAACGACCAGGATTAACTCGAATAAGTAGTTTGATTTGTAAAACAGGTGATTTTTGCATAAACTTCTTCTCATTTAGTTTGTTCCGGAAAAAATAAAAATGGAAGAGTTTCCAACAAATAAGAAGCAAATTGTATAACTACCCGTCAACGTTGCGCATTGATAAGCAAAACAACCGCATGGTCCTGAAACCGGCACGACATGAATATTACAGGAAAGAGATAAGTTAAAGTAATTATTTCCTGTAGTTCGTAGACATTGATCCCTGCGGGGTTTTCTTACTTGTTAAATTGCTATCTTTTGCTAACGTACCCTGACTAAGGCAAAATATCTTCTGCACTTCAGTGATAAATTCCCTTACGGTCGCAGTACTAACAAAGTAGAAGTTGAAGAGTCCTGGTCGGTCTTGTAAATCGTTTCTTGGTGTATAAAAGCTGAAGAGATGTGAGCAGCAGCTTTGCTTTCAGATCCTTATTGTATTTCTAGTACATAAAAGAAGTGCTCAAGTTTTTAAGGAGACTGTGCAAGCATGATCACATAGATCAGGGGTGGTGAACCTGCGGCCCGCGGGTCAAATGCAGTCCACGTGAATGTTTGATATGGTCCGCATCAGAATTTTCGTTACCCAAACTAGAGCACAACATCGCCTCAAAAGGAAGCTCCATGATAAGCAGGTACTCAGATAGTAAGTCAAGAAAAAGCATTTTTCCTCATAGTAAGATGAAGGTAGCATTTTAAGATAAAATTAATTGATTTTACGGCCCGACAACGTCAAAGCACATTTCATGCGGCCCGCGATAGTAAATAGGTTCCCACCCGTGACATAGGTACTTTTTCCCACCCGTGACATACGTTCCCACCCGTGACATAGGTTCCCCC
>Ga0210059_1008804_pt1 | contig 15852 bp, 9 predicted proteins | sample Ectturendosymbi2_FD_188042 | JGI IMG/M metagenome (GOLD analysis project Ga0210059, IMG submission 188042) | Ecteinascidia turbinata endosymbiont from Florida, USA - Sample 2 (SPAdes) (version 2) | ecosystem: Host-associated > Tunicates > Ascidians > Unclassified | place: Key West, Florida... | reverse complement strand
GAGTTTGTTTTTTCTCTGCTGTTACTTCAGCCTTTCAACTTTTCACCTGTAAGCTTTGCTTGCAATTTTCAGGACTGAGGATGCGTAATTTTACGTGAAATCGATTTCCTATTAAAAATTTGCTGATAGATTCCTTGCTTACACCCATCCTGGAAAGTACATACTTGAATAGAGATATGTGCAAGTTTGAATCATCGCAAAAAGACGAAAGCAGATGGCAGTCGACTGATTCCTCGAAAGCATACAGAAACACTAGTGCTTTTAAGTATTTGAAACCCTTATAACCTCATAACAAAATCGAGAACGTTCGTGTTTCTCTTGCAAACTGTCATATGCATCTTCGTATGCCTGATGCGTCTGCTGCTGTTTCTACAATCATAGCACAGTCTATTTAGAAAAAACGTAATGTTGTAGCAAAATTAGTTGTCCTGTTGTCTGACTCACCAATGCTATGTTTTTTAAATGGCTGGTTTTCAAGACAAAATCTATTTAGTGAACAAAATCTATTTAGCGTTCATCCCTAATCAACACAAAATGTTTCTTAAAACCCTTTAACGACCGCGCCGGCTGCTTGAGTCGCCATTGCGGTAATGATCGGCCATAACGCCTGAACGGATTGAGCTACAGAGATCGTGAAATCATTCTTGCATGCGGAAGAGAGCAAGGAATCTAATGAACTTGACAAAAAAGTACCCTTGCCTTTGAAAGTTTTGATGAAAGTGCATATCTGTGTATTTGTCGTACTGATTTTTTGGCAATTTTCAGAGAAAATCAAGGAACTCATTCCCCGCATCCAGTTTAGCTTTTTGAATCCTGTTTATGCGCTTCGCCGACGTCTCAAGAACCAAATAACACAATATTCCCCAAAAAGTGACCTCGGGCTGCTTTGGCGGAAAAACGTTCTGTGTGAAGTGGGGTCGATTGATTTTCAAATGATGTTATGGAGTTTCTGATAAAAAATTGCAAGGGTATTTACGTTGGTTGTCTTTTGAAATGATTTTGGATCAAATCCAAAGTTTAGAGACCTTGATTAGCCTACTAGCCTAACGGGTTGTGGTGTTATGGCCTAAGAAAAACAAAAATTGACTACCTGGTTTAGTTTATGATTTTCCTCAAGAATAATTCTTTCCTGTCACTGTTTTAGCTTGCAATTTGGTGGGATGTTGTAAGACACCCTAAAACACCTGTTCTGTAACTTTGAGATGGTTCGTGAGTGTTGACTGGCAGAAAAGTGGCTTTAACCGCGAAAAAAACAAAAAATCCTTGGATTTTTCCCCCTTTGGACCACCACCAAAAATCTCATGTTTTTGGTCATTATCGCAAATCTAAGGTCATTACTGACATTTTTTGTATGGAAAGTTTATTTCCAACGTTATTCATTTGAGCTCTGTGGCTTTGTGAATTGAAGCAGCTCATTTTTCTTGCCATCGCGAAAACCGTTTTTCATCTGAAACTACGTAACAATGACGTCAGAAAGGGCGCTCAACCTACCTCAAATGATTTTTTGCTGTCTTCCGGATCCGACGATGCTTTCACTATCTTTACAGCTCAATGCGTTCAGACGTTACTGCCTATGATATCTTCGCCAGCCACTATAGCGGCCGGCGCTGGCATTAAATGGACTTTCCTTATTCGACCAAAGGCATCTCCAAGATATTCTTAATTTTATCATTTTGCGATTTGTGCTCATTTCTCCCTGTCCTGCCTGTGATGTTATAACAATATAACAGTCACGTGGTTTTCGCCACTTATTAATGTGTTGCTGCAGTAATTGTGATTTTGTGGCATTTTCAGCAATTTGGTGAACCAAAAAACCATAGCCTATTTTCTTCATCACTTTAGGAAAGCAGTGGCTGTTGTTCATTCCCAGGGTGATGGTTCTAGAGTTCAACCTTTTCCCAATGGATCGGGATGACGCACTGGGTCACAACATATTTTAGTTGTTCGGCGCCAAGTGTCTGGGACCAATACGTTTCTTTCGAAACGTTTCTATTTTGGTGCCGCAATTCAGTTTAGCTTTTCCGCAATTCAGAGCAAACGGCTGTTTTGCGATTACCCTGCTGAAAACAGCAGCATGTTGCATGAGAGGAGCTATGTTACGTAAGTCTAAAAGTCTTAGGCGTCGTTACATCATGATGTCGTTGAATGAAGAAGTGGACAAAGTGAACATTTTCATGGGGGAAACAGAGGAAGAGGGTGCCCTTTGGCCAATACTTAGAAAATGTTGATAACGTAACCCGTATGTGGATGGCTACAGCCTATCCTAATCCCGAACCGCCAGAAAGCATTCTGCAAAAACTTGCGAAAAACGCAAAAGAGCAAGAACGGAAAACCAAAAAATGCTAATAAGCTAAGTGGGGCCCGGTTTTTGCATTAAGCTTGCCATGAGGAGCGTTTTGCACCACATTTACGCCACTGATGATGATAAATCAGATTCGAGGATTACCGCTAAAACGAAGGATCTTGCTACTCGAAGTGGGGATAGTTACCATTTCTTCATCCGTGCAGGCTCAAATTCAATTAAAACTTTAATATTGTTGGCACAAATCTTGGTGAGATCCAGAGCAAGCCCAATGCAGGTGTTGTCTAATATCAGATATGCTTAAAAGCGAAGCACCAGTCATCTTAATGTCAATTTTGCAACGGTAGTCTACGCATTAAATTTCAGCAAATAAAAGTCCTAAAAATCTTACTTTTGACTTGATAGGAGAACATAAAACGACCTGTACACTTCGTAAAGTTATGTGAAATAAAGGTAAGTTTCATGTAGTTGGATGGTGTGATAAAAGCTTCATTCACTGAGTACAATATTCTTTTGGGATACTGCAAAAAGCAAACAAAGCATGTTTTAATTCCAACGTTCGTCCAGATATTCCTTCGTCAATGTTTGCAGACAAGCAATCAAAACTGGTTTCAATAGTTCCAATACTTTTTCATCATATGCGAACGCTAGAGCTTGTCTTTAATTCGACAATGTTTCAAAGTCGTGCAAAGTGCCCAAAACGTCAATGCAGAGTTCAAAATTTCACTTTGATTAACAAAATGATCCATTTTGCGAGCACCATCAACAAAAAAGCTAAAGCGAATCGACTAGAAATTTTAAAATCCTTAAATTGCACAAAACAACAAGTAAAACCGGTATTACGCATTACCAAATACACAAACGAGCAACAACAGTCCGAACATCGTTTCGTTGTACCTGTCCTTTGCCCACTGCTACTTCAAGAGTGTCGCAATTTTTGTGACGACAACATAGCAAATCAAACTCTTCAAAATATGTTTCGATAAACTGTCAACAAAAAAAAGCAATCATGTTAACTTTCCGATGACAAACATCCAACAATCTGACCTTAAATCGCTGAGGCCTCGCAAGACTCAATTTATTTGAATACAGTGAGATCTTTACTTTGGAAAATGAAAACTGGTTATCGACTAGTAGCAAGAAGCGAGGCCCAATGTTGTAATGAAAACTAAGACGTTCCTAAATTTTTTTGTGCAAAGACGATTTTGCCCTAGAGTGACGCCTCATCCCAAGATATTTCCTCGTTGTGCCAAACACGAGTGTGACCAACACGACAAAGAAACATGACTTTTTCGTTGAACCCATCATATGTTTAATAGAATAGACTGGCGTTGGAGGATCCCCTTGATTAATTTTTTCTTTTGCTACTCGAAATTCATCACATCATGTCATCGATTTCATTAACACACCATCTTTCAACTATATTTCCTTCACAAATGTTCTCAGTAAAGTAGAAGAACCTTACTCTCACTAGACATCTGCATTGGTAGAAATTGATTCATCTATTTTTAGTAAACTTCAACACATTTGTGTCATCAATTCCTCGATTATATTGTAAAATGCAAATGTAGGATACGCTAAAATTCGCGTCGTAGTATTTGAATAATTGTTTAGGTAATAATTTCCAAAGCAATACTAAAACAAACTATGAATCAAGCTAACCAAACGTGTTTCGGAAAGGCTGAAAAGAGCGATAAAACATGTTTCCTTTATTTACGTTAATGGTAAAGTAATATAATATGATATGCTAAATCATAAGCGGTAAACATTATCCTGAATTAATAAATTATTTTGTTGTAAAATACCAAAAACGTAGAGAGATAACCCACCTGTCCAGCAGGAGCCGTCACTGTCCACTCGCAGTGGTCGCTGGGTTTGTAGTAGAATGGGTATCCGGGAGAAGATATGAAACCAGAAGATGCTGTGATATCAGTAGTGCCACAACTATATTCTGCGAAAATGTTTTACCAGTCAAAGGATGAACTTGCACTCTGTTTCATAACAAGGTGGGTGGAGGTTATGCCACGTATACGTATTTGAAAATTATTAAAAATTACTTCAAAATGCCTTCATTTCAAACAAATGCTCAAAAACGTTTGAACAATTTTCAAAATTTTTCAAAGTGGTTTTCAAATCTGCAAGTATGCCATAACAATGCATTTTTGACACACATCTTAGTTTTCACCTGATACATTAGTTGAGATTTCAATCATTTCTATCATAATAACTCGACTGAAATTAAATTCACAAAAAGAAATATTCCAAATAAACCATCCTACTTGCCACAACTTTTATTTGGAAGTATCGATCGCAAACTCTAGTTTTCAATTTTTCGCTGACATCACCAAACATGCTTTAAACTACGTCAGAATGGTGTTTACAAAAGAACGTTATCCATAACATATTCTTTTGTAAACCATGCTTTGCATGGTTTTCAGAACATATCACCAAACGATCTTTGCTGATAATGCAGTGAAATTTTACAAGAGTACCCAGTATTAGTGGCAATTAACATTTTATTAACCCGAGTCAGTTTTTTATACGATAATACTGCATCAAAGACATAACCGCCCAGGTGGTAACAATTGTTTGCAATTCAACTATAACAGAGCAGTAATTAAAAAATGTTTGCACAGTAAAATAAAGGTTTTGTCATAGTTGCTTATTGGGGCAGAAAGCATCAGAACCTGGAAATGCAACAACCAACCTTGGAAGAGTCAGTAAACGCTTTGTTTACGAACAAGTAAAAAATAAGTAAGCCTCCTCCATTGTTATCTTTGTTTGGTTCGAAGATACAGGGAGGATTAGGAAGAACTGATCAGGTTTATTAATTTTTTTTGATATGCACTAGACTCAGTCAGCTGTATTACAGTGGACTTTGTTAGATCCATCACAGGTTTTTAACCATATATTTCTCAAGGGTCAGAATTTCTTACACATTATCGGTAGAACCAGGATGTAGAATCCAACCACTTTTTCGCGATTTCACCAAGCAGCACACTGCTCTGTTTATCAACGCCAACCTTCTGTTTAGACAACAATGGAAATTTTAAGATTTTTCAAGAAATTCTTACGAATAAAACAAACAGTATGAGTCTTGCTTGTAAGATGTAGTTAGCATGATCTTCTTAATGGAAATCTTTTGCTCAAAATAGATTGTGGTGCAGCGTGCGTTTGAGGAAGTATATGAAATAAATTCATCTCGTTCGCATGTCCAGAAACTACTGCATATAATTGCAGTGAAATAAAGCGAAAAATGATATTGGACAAACTGGTGAACAACACGATCATTTGTTGGAAAATTGCTTTGCATGCCGACACGTTGTCCGCGGTGGAAGGAGACGTTGCAATTAATCAATGGATGCAACACAGGTTTTGTGACAATGTTTAATGATTTATATTTTATATACGTACATGCCCTGAAGTTTCTTAACAGTTGTTACAGCGGCTGGATACAACACAAGCAAGTTGGAATGGGCCTCACCACGCAAAATAAGTTTTAGTAATCGACGCGTAGGTTATCGGATTGGGTAGTTGGAATAACACTGCTTAAACATGAACGTACAATGGCTTTATGTTCAACTCTGCTTTATTTGCAAACAGAGAAAGGCATTGGAAGGTCTCAGAAGTTAAGTATTGACTTACTGTACATCTAAATATCAACCAATTTTTAAATTTTATGCAAATGGACTTTATTTAGCATGCAGGTTTAACCTCGTAGAGAAGCACAAAACAGAGCTGTCTGGCCCTGAGGTTGGAGTAAACGGGAATTCAAGGTTAAAACTCCGCTTGTTTTCTGTCTTTCCAAGCAGACCTCGTCGAATTCATTCCTAGCAAGACGTTACGGAGGAATAAGCTGTGGTTGAAACTACTTCGTGGCAGCGAAATCTGTTATACTTTGCACTTGCAGTGTACAGATATGGTGCCAGTAAATACGTAAACGCCACCTCACCAACAGATAAATGCCATCTACCCTCGGCAGTGCAATCGATCGCGCATAACAGTATGTATTCGAGCACGAGACTGGTCACCTCAGTATTACTATGCATTTCGTATTATTGCAAAACAACACTTTTAGTACTTTTACCAAAAGGAATCATTTGCGTGCGCAGTTTTTCACAACAAATCTCATGCTTGTGGTTTAAACTTCTTGACAAATCTTACAGAGCAATTATTAGCTGGCTATGAACTGATCTTACCTTTTGCATTTCCGCTTGAATCTAGAAAAAAAAAAGTTTTGTGAGGCCTTCAACAAATATTGAATAACGTCGCAGAACCAGCCAACAGGAAATGGAAATACAAATAACTTTTGCTCAACTTTCAATTAAAAGAATGAACAGTTGAGGAAAAGTTATTTTTATTTCAAATATTGAAGAAATTTTACAAATAAACGTACGAAGGTCAAGCAAACTGTGAGCATAATTTTTTGTGCTAAAAGTATTTTACTGCCCAAACAGGTGTCAGATACTGTTTGGGCAGGAAAATACTTTTCAAAATACTTTTAACGTATTGCCATATTCATGTAGATACATTTCGTCTCTATGTTAGGCACTAAGTCCTCACGTCAGTCTATCTGAGACAAATTACATCAGTTCGCTTTTCTTCTGTTAGGTTTGCTATCGACATAGGCCAGCAGTTCTCATCCGAGGGATACACATTGCAATACTTAGTTTTGTCACGAATTGTTCTTGGTTTGGTTTTAGAGTGCTTATAAAACTTCAAAAGGTCATTAAACCTTTTAGAAAACTGTGGTATAGATTCACCATTGGATGTTCCAAAATAATTGCCTCTTCGCAGGCCGCTGTCATTATAAGTTTGATGGGAACCAATGATAAAGGCTCTTCACGTTTCTTGCCATTCAAACATTTCAACTTCAAGCTTTGCATTTCAAATGCTAGTATTGCGTCGTTGCTTCCTGCAATCTATAAGCGCATTTTACGGATACATGCTTTGCTTATACAGTTGTTTCTTCACCACGTCCTAGGCCATTACACTATATTAATTTGGAATGGCTTCCCAAAAACTGCAAGTAATGAGACTAGTATGTTTCTTCATCATTGTTAGCTTAACCCTTTAGGGACGGCCCATAGACCCAGTGAATATTTTTTTTATGATTTTTTGAAACTTTTGTCTACTTACCGTATAACGCCATGAATAGTTTTCTTTTTCAAATTTTGCTTTACTTTGATTGTTTCATGATGTTCCCGTTTTGAAAACGTTGGGGTCTACTGCCACTTGAAAATACATAAAACTGACTACTTTTCTCTCTGGCAAAATTAATGAGAAATTGCTTGCATTTCTTTAGTAATACGAGTATTTACTAGTGTTTGAATTGCCTTTCTGTAGATTGCTCTTCAGACATATGTTCATGACCGTAACCAGGACCCCCCTGCAAAATTTTTCGCCTCCCCTGGAAAAATGTGTTGAGCATAGGTCAAAACTATTGGACATAGCTTAAAAAATTTGGGCCCTTCCCAGAAAACTCTTCGCCACCCCTGGTGTCCCAAGCTGGTTACGGACCTGCGCATGTTACACATAAAATACGCTGGTTTTCTTTTTACAACATGACAAAGCCAAAACACCAACTGCAGAAAACAGCCACGCATGTCAGCGACTCGAGAAAACTTACAAAGACTTCACCTCGCTCTGTGTGGAACATTGTACTGCATTTCTTATGAAGTCTCTGTTCAAATTTGTCACATTTAGGCCTAATGGATTTTTTTGGCAGAAAACACACCTTGTCAGACAGATTTCAGTGTAGGTTTCACGCCGTCGTATCTCATTGTTTTGTTGCGCTTTAAGGGCCACCCACACGGAGCCTTGCTTCTGATTTTACCAAATACCTTGCGATTTCTCTTCAAAATTAGAGATGAGTAGCCTTAGTGTGATTGGCATAGCTGTAAAAGCGAAAAGCCGCCACAACAGAAAGATTCAAGCTGTTGCTAAATAGGTTCTATACCCCCAATTTGTGATCGCAGCCGCGGTCGGTATGATGACAGCATACGGTCGCAAACGTCCACGCCACCCATCCTTGACTGTACATCTTTAAACACGTGTGGCTGTTCTACTGCTCTTCTGTGTTCGTTTTTAAAACGTCTTTCTCTTTTGCTGATAGGTGTCACAGTAAAATAGTGGCTGGCAATCGTGACTGAACAGTTATCATTCCATCTCGCACAAATAACACTGCCATCAGAACCCGAATCGTAAGATCCTCTGGGCTGCTTCTTACAGTCCTTGTTTGCAATCAAAGGGCAGCAGCCAGCTGGATTTTCTCTAATTGTAGCCTACCACAAGCTCTGCTATCTTTGGCAACCAGGTCACACAACAACTGGTGTCTGCAAAAAAAATTATCACAGAAAAAAAATGTTGTTTATCTCTGCTTACTGGACTAAGTATGGTGGATGCAACGTATGATCTTAAGGGGGTGGTTCTCCGAGAATCTTTTCCACAGTATATATCCAGGTTATACGGAAAACTGTCAACACTACACAGCATCCACATTATATGTATATCCAAATTTCACTGGTTTTCTTTTCATAAACTGCTTAGCGCTGTTAAGGCCTCAATGCGGAACCATTGATTCATCTATACTTAGATTTTTGTGAAACACACCAAACTGTTGACAGTTGGTCTTCAGTTTTTCTAGCAATGGTAATGCTTTAGCCAATTTAGAGAAGGCTAAATTTTGATTGTCATCTGGATGCAGTAAGACTGTTTGGAAACCAAGAGACAGACGATTCGACGACCGCTACACAGCTGTATCAGTGAAACCCTCCCCCAGCACAGTCAACACCCCCCCTCTCACGCATACACACAAGCCGTGGTTTACGCACTAATTATTAAAAATGTTCAGGCAAAACACTATTTCAGAAAAAATGCAAGTTTGAATGCCTCTTGTTTATTCGATTTCGCTGAAATGCTCAAGAGGTCTTATTTTTTGCCCATGACTGCAGCACTCTATCATCATGCTGGCTGTTCTGGGGAGCAATTTCACTGCATATCTGTAATGACATAGATTGGTGCATGTGACAAACTCTTTTCACGTCTGTCCAACAACGAATTATTTCAGCAGCGCTGTAGTGTGGAACAATAATGAGATTAATATTTACCTCAATATTGTCCTATTGCTGATCGTCTGTTGCGAAACATGGATATTTCTGTACTGTAAAGGACCAACGTTCCTACTTTGGGAACATCGTTTTCCAACTCTTTGTGAGGAAAGAGATGGACACAAAATTGTAAACTAACGCTTGGATCAGTTAAATATAACTATAAAAATTTTTTCATGGCATATTTCCTTGACATTTTTTCGAGCTTACAATAAACAAACAACGATTAGTTTGTCCAGCCGAAAAACTACGTTTTAACTGAATATGAATCGCCGTTGAAGCAAAACGATATTTTGGATTTCATGAAGTGGGTGTATTTTTAATAGCACCATTTAGAAGAAATTTCTGAAGAAATCAGGATGCACATCTTTAATCCGTGAAATAGTTACGAGCATTTGAAAGCATGTTCCCATTTTGCGAACGTTGGTCTCTAAAGGGTAATCATATGTCAAGCTCGAAAACAAATGCTTCGAAATATTGCTGCGGTTCAAAAATATTAGAACACCGAAATAGTTATATACGAATTCTATGAATAGTTTTGAAAAGTGAACATGATGCTAGCTGCCTATGCACGGGATAAACGTCGATCGTAATCTATTACTCTTTTTTGAATATTCGTGATCGTAATTGATTAAACTGATCAAAAATGACATGTAATCATAATCCAATTTAATTACCAATTTGATCATATTTCACGATCAGTTTCGCGATTTGGAAATCCTTATGCCACGTCAATGCCCGGTGAACGCGGTTTTGGAGACTGATTGTCCTCCCTGATAATCGGTTGTTATGGTTACGTCTCAAGGTAGGTCATGTGTGCGTGTTACAGAGATGATCACGGAGCTGGTGTATTCAAAGAAGAAAAGGTGATGGGGACGGAGTTTAAAAAAGTGACTCCGTTCATCTCTGGTGTGTGGACGCTACATCCAGATGGTCAAGCGGCAGGAAAAGCGTTTGTAGCGAATTCTCGCATTATTGCAGATGGCCTTCCTGTTGGCAGTCAGAAGTCATGTAGTGAGTTTAGTGAAATGTAACGACGAAAGTATGAGCTTTAGTGAAAAAACGGGTAGAAACTTCGGCAACAGAAGAGATGGCGGTACATTACGAGGCAAGATGTTAGTTTCATTTGTATATATTCAGAGTGGTTAGGCTATGTATGCAACTATGTACAGTACTTTTACTACTATTAAAAGCTCTTCATTCGCTGTAAGCTTTCGAGGAATCATCCGAATGGGATCTGCTTTCATCGTATTGGAATGGTTCACACTTGCACCTATCGGTGTTCAAGTAACTATTCTCCACATAGGTGAAATGTTTTGAATCAATCGGCAAATGTTAATACAAAATTGACTTCACATAACACTACGCATCGCCAGTCCTACAACCTGCAACCAATGCTTACAGATGAAATGCTGAAGAGCTAATGTTAGAACAGAGAAAGCAAACACACTCGATACTAAACCAGAAGACAAGCTTCGACAAATAGAATAGTTGAGAATATATCTATCTCAAATAAATGTTATATTTTCAAGTTTAAGTTTTCTATTTGTCAAAACATGTGTTCTGATTTAGTATTGAGTTCGTTTCCTTTCTCTGCTCTAGATTTATCCCTTCAGCGTTTCACCCGTAAGGGTTGCTTGCAGGTGGTAGTTCTGACGATGCGTACTGCTACGTGAAATCGACTTCACGCAAAGAAAATTTGCGAATTGATTCAAACTCTTCATCTGTGAGGAGACTTGTGGTTTCCATATTTTTTTCCGAGGAAATGAGCTGATTTAACTTTTGAATTGCCGCAGTAAAAACGTTCCCTTCCATTAGTTCCATATATGTAATGGCAGCAATGTTAATTGTTTGTGACCATTTGGATTCTAACACAAACCGTCTTACTTTGTCAGTTTTGGTACGAAGAAGTATGCATTAAATGATAAACGCCTGAATCGTATTACCATCGGTATAACTTCTTTTGTGCCTGGTACACTGCAGTTTCTTTCTGTTGTTGAGGCAAAGGAATTTAAAGATGGATTTCAACTCAAGTCGAAAGCGCCTTTACACAATGATATAACTGAAATGTTAACAGATATCATCCACACAATGGTAAAAAAGTAACGAAACCAATGAGGTATAATCGAACATTGACATTTGGTAAAATGGACAGATGCGCAGCTCTGTTGGAATCACTGTTCATTTCACTTAACATCGGAAGCTACTGTACACTACGCTATTCTGGCTTGCAGGCGATTCCAGGCCATCACACATACGCTTACAACAAACCATGCAAATGGGTTTTGCTTTCTTTCTTAGGATGTTTCAGAAATGCAATCGCTATTGTAGTCGTGATTGCTTTCATTGCAATCGTAATCGATTACAATGTGATTTGTTTGTTCGTAATCGTAATTGTGCATGTCACACGTAATCGCAATCAAATACGTTTGTTATGTAATCACTCCATGTCTGCCAGCAGCAAAGACCCAAAGTTTTTTTTTTCACAGCAAACTAATTTGAAGTTTCAAAAATAATTGAAATTTCAAAAAATGAAGTTTCAGAAAACATTAGTTTTTTGTCATGAATAGCCTCACAATTCCTGTAAACGTTTTGAAACCTCATGCTTCCAAACATTTCTGGATATGTTCGTGACTATTTTCACTGAAACAAATATTTGTGTTGTTCACTAGCCCAATATATAGAACACTGATTCTTTTTTCAAAAATTTAATTTCACAAAATGACTTTCAAGCATATTTTAAGAATTCTCGTACATACCTCCATGCGCATAAACCAACCCAAAACCACGCGCTTCAGTATCGTCGTCTGAGCGAAATAAAATGCTTATATTTTCATTTGAAGTTCCTGTAATCGATCCGTAACTGCAGAACTTGTATGGTTTCTGCAGAGAGATTCCGAAGCATGAATAAAACTGCAATAAAGCAATCGCTCACAACCTCGACCGGTTTAATTAGATTTTGCTTACAGCACGGAGTCCTTCAATGTACAAAAAGTCCCACATGCATCCAAAACTTGGTTCGATGGCTGCATACATCAGGTGGAGTCTAACAAGCTAAAAAAACAGTGTTAATAATAAAAATCAACCAGCAAAATATTATACGTTTTGTGCAACTGTGCAATGTTCAGTGGAACTACGCAAATACTTTCAAATTTAAAAAAATATTATAACACGTTCCACTGGACAAAACAGATCTACAGAGGAATAAAACCCGACTGTAACCGGTGTGATTTGAAAGCTGTGCGGCTGTTGAATTTTCAATTTAGTTTTCCATCTATTAACCAGATTTTCTAGCGTAAATTATTGAAAAGGCAAGGTGATATATAAAGGTAGTTTATTTGACACCACTACCAAAAGATCGAGTCAGACAAGGAAACGACTGTTTCATGGAATTTCAGTCACCGATGTTAGTTGTGGAAATTTCAAGTCATAATTTTAAAAAGTTGTCTGTCATTGGTAGTTCATCTGCGTAACATTTGCATGTTACAAAGATTAAGTGTGGCGGCCGAGACGTACTCCAACATTAAAACAATTGCACTTTTGCTTTTCTGCAAAGCAGGATTTGATGTACCCAATGACAAAATCTACTTTTAACAAGCGGTTTTGGCATATTTTTCTGTGGATTAATTTGATCATAAATCTGCAATTTTCTTGAATTGATGGTTTTAAATATTCTTGAATTGATAGTAGTGGTCAATGTACTTCAAACTTAAAATGGTAAGCAGCTACGCAATACACAAAATTTAAGTTTGCTTTTCGGGAAAGGAAGACAAGACAAGTTAGCTGAAAAAGGTTAAAACTATTTGCAATGCAAAAGTCTTTTCAAGTCTGTAAAATTGTAAACAACGAAATGTTTGTCAACGCAATGCTACTCACATTTTTATCAGGATTACTGATAACCCAACGTGAATTAGTGTTGCTAGAATAGTTTTTCGGATATCCTCGTGAAGTGATGATGCCTCTTGAAGCATTCAAATATATGGTGTAAATGTCTGCAAAACAATACACAAACAATTTCTCAATGCCTGAAAAGTGTTTGTTTTTCAGCTGCAAACAAACTTTGTTTTGAAACAAAACAAACAACTTTTCAGTTTTCCAAAAAAATTGCAATCAAATCAAATTTCCAGAGAGTATATAGCTAGTGAGCAAATCAGCTACTTACCTCCAAATTCCTTGTCGCTTGTTTCTGAAAAAATGATTGACATTACACAAAAATTGTACAGTTTTAAATATTTGGCAAATACTTACAAATCTTGCATGCACATTTGTATGTAATTTAGCAGAATTTTTTATTCGTAGTTGCAAATATTTTGTATTTTTGAAGCAGAAGAGCAAATATTTCGTAACGACATTTATCAAATATGTCGCAAGCTTAACGATTTGCTAAAGATTTGTACTACGCCAAAATATTAGTACTATTGTTAGTTTGTGTTAATTCAAAGTTTAGCAATAATTTACTTCTCGGAAGATTCAGAAAAGCTATTTTCAAAGATTATTATGTTTTCTTACGATTCGTTTTATTGTATGTTTGTCACTTTTCCGTAAAAATCAAATTTGAGAGGTATGATTGCAAAATGTCTAGAAAGCAGTTTCCCTATATGCAAGCTTTTCATAGGTTTTTCAATCATACCGGATGTCCACGAGGCATTGAAGGAATAATCGTTGGGATTTCGAAAGTAGTGAGGTTGGAAGAAGATGATGACAGAATTGAACAAAGATCGCAAAGGTTTCCGATCGCTTTTTCCAATCATCTCACGACGATGCTGAAGAAAATAAAAAATGAGTGACGAAGGTATATTTGTGTTCAAATCTTCACATTGCTTGAATTTAAGAGTTTCTTTCATGAACACGTTTCAGTTACTTCTGATATGTTTGTTTTCTACGCCTGCACAAAATTGTGAAATGAGAGTATGGTAATTCTAAAAGTTTTCTGTGGAAGCATTATATAAAAGGCTACAACCTATCTTATATAAGATCACTTTACTGAACTATTTCATGAATATCACATAGCTTTGGTCTTTCCTTGTAAACAAATTTAAAATACTCTGTCGACTTTCATATTTCTTAAACTTAACTTCCTGTTCCAGTCGTGTGAATATCATCGTATATCGAACTATCGGTGAGCAGTACTATCAGGGGAGCAAACAACCTGTGTCCTCACGTAGCAAACTTCCTTGGACAAATACGATGAGCACATCAGCAACTTCGATTAAACGACAGGGTGACAAGGACCAGACTTATTATTCAAAACGTAGTCAACAGACGAAAAATAGTAATACTAATCATAACCATGAATAGTCTTTTTTGCGCAAAACATCAACTTGCCGCTGTTCGTCACTAAATTGCGACCAACGGCTTTCCAGAAACGATACACAAAAGACCTCAAAGATGCTCCTAAGTGTCAAAAAATTTCCGAATCAGTTGAACTAAGGCAATGTTACCGTCACATCAGCAGCAGAGTATGACGATGTTTATTTTCGCATGTGGGTCTACGTCAACCTATTATGTTAATTAGTTTATGTTCTATATGTTGCAGTCTTATGTGCATGGTGTGCATGCTTTTCACGCAAATCTACAGAACGCACGTACAAATAAACACACCTTTTTGCACTAAGTACTTTGTGCAGAAGCACATTTTTACCTTGAGGTATAGCTTTATGGAGATAATTTTTGTCGTTGAATCAGTGTGATGTATTTCCGTTTTCGGAGATGCGTAAACGTTTCATTATTTAAATAACAAAATGAAAGAACGTAGAACACAGGAAAGCTAACAGAAATATTTTCGTCTTGTCACAAGAAACTGTCCCAAATTTCTAAGCATCCTATTAATTTGGTAAACACGGCACCATTTCTATTCCTGTTTCCTCAATATCAAATACGTGGCTCCAAGATGGACGACGTTCAGTTCCATTATAGAAGTTCTTCAAATCCAGTTTGACTATCTGAAAAAAGAGTATGTCAATTGGAAAATGTTTGCATTGTAATGCAAAACTACAAATTATTGTTGCAAAAAAAGTACAGTAGAACTCCGATTATCCGAACGCCTATTATCCGAAACGCTTATTATCCGAACACGACTTTAACAAAAGTATTTGAAGTTTGCAACCACTTTAGTCACTGCAATATGTCTTCAATGAAAAAAAAAGGAAATGTGCTGACTATTGAGACAAAACTTGAGATTATAAAGCAGCTAGAAAAAGGCGTAAGTGGTTCTTCTCTGGCAGTGCGCTACAATATTGGTAAAGCAACAGTATCTGACATAAAAAAGCAGAAAGAGGCAATTCTTCAACATGCAGCTAAACTGGATAGCTGAAATGCTGAAGCATTTGATGCATTTGAAACTGCCATGGCATGGTGTGAACAACAGAATGAGTGTTGTTCAACACAACTGTTGTTCCTGAAAAAAATGAGAGACTTGGCAGCGAATAAAAGAGTGACAAA
>Ga0210059_1008802_pt1 | contig 15855 bp, 12 predicted proteins | sample Ectturendosymbi2_FD_188042 | JGI IMG/M metagenome (GOLD analysis project Ga0210059, IMG submission 188042) | Ecteinascidia turbinata endosymbiont from Florida, USA - Sample 2 (SPAdes) (version 2) | ecosystem: Host-associated > Tunicates > Ascidians > Unclassified | place: Key West, Florida... | reverse complement strand
CACTAACAGCATCAAGAGATGGTTTAAAAAATTTATGGAAACCGGCAGCATTTTGGATGGCAAAAGATCGGGTAGGCCAAGCATTGATGAAGAGACTGTTGATGCTGTGCGTGTAGCATTTCATCGCAGCCCAAGGAAATCAAATATGGCTATTACTTAAACTACTCCAAATTTTTTAATTTTAAACTTTAATAAACAAACTTCACTTTGCAAAAAACTGTATGATTTTATCTGCTTTAGTTACTTCGCAATTACATTTTGAAATGTGTGCAGGACTTTATGGACACCCTGTATGTCCAACTGGTTCAGTTACGCCGGTGACGGTAAGTGGTAACGTCTGGTAAAAAAACTTGGTAAGCCAAAGCAATACAGTATTGTCAAAAGCTTCGACATGTATGCTTGCAAGATTTAGAATTGGAAATTTGGCTCGGTGCTAATTACTGTCTGTCCTGCTGATTCAAGAAAAGCCTATTGCAAAGTTTTCAACAATGCAATCATAAATAGATTCTTCGCTTTCAATTGTTGTGAAAAAGAACGAAATAATACAGAAAATTTGTCAGAATGAACATTGTTCCGAGCTGTTAAATACACTTCGGCGCCAAGGAAGTACGATACCGTTCAAAATACACCATCTTCTTTTAAGCAGAGCTCCAGCATGAGAAACGCATTTCACTTTTTCTCGTCAAAAGTACCATGCAAAATTATTTTCACAACGTTCAAGTGTCTCGCTATTGTTGCGTAATGTGGTACGAGACTCGGACAATTTTTTCGCTTCTTTACTCTCACTTGAGGTGAAGCTTTTGTGACGTAATGCATTTGCATGTGGCAAAGGATTGGGCAGGTAGTTTTGCTGTGCTTATGTTTTTACATTCCTCAATATTAGCATTTGGTAGGGGGCATACAATCAAGCAGTTGCTCCAGGGCCCCGGCCAAAGCCGGATTAAAGGGTACGGGGGCCCGGGGCAATTTTCCATGAAGGGCCCCTATGACGTATTTCATGATGTCATCGTTTGTAAAATTTGTTTTCGCTGATTCGCAACGTTCTCGTTTGCTTTTTCCGGTAGTCGATTATATGCCTGCCGTATTAACTCGATTTTTAGCCGCCTTTGATGGTAAGTCGCACAAAATAGTGTTAAAAATTAATGTAAGCTACCTTGATTGTAAACCGCTCTTGAACATAGGCTACCTAAGCCTCTGAGATGCATTCGCGACGTTCCCGTACTCGTGCGTCACTCGTTTAATTGGCAACTCTGTGTTGACACCACTGCAACTGCCTCAAACTACTTTTGACCTACGGGCCATTTTACAAAAACGTGACAACTTGCGGGTCACTTCCGATAAAATGAAGTATGAAATAACGGCTTCACAAGATTTTAAACTAAAAAAGGGAAGATAAGTGAGTGCTTCATTGAAATTATTGCACAATAACAAATAGCAATTTATTGCAAATCTGTATCAGTAAGATGCCTGTGGTTGAGGCAGGGGCGGAACCAGAGTGGGGCGATCGCCCCCATAAAACCTGTTAAAGTAATTTTATTCACCATGATTTTGTATAATTCGGAAAACAACATTCGCGATATAAGGCCATTTTGTCATCCATTGTTTGGTCACAGCATTGTTGTGAAGTATGCTTCATTTCTCTTACAGTAGGGAAGTCGTTATGAGACTTGACTACAAAATATTTCTGAAATCGTCCTCCCCAACCTTGCTGGCTGGATCCGCCCCGGTCGAGGCTTCTCTGACACTATCCTTTATCAATAGGCCTACCAGTATTAGCAAGTCGGCGACTATCGTCCAGTGATTCGACGGCCATTTGATTTCTGTTTTTAGATTTGACTTGCTTCATCTTAAAAACTGCACTGTTACACTCGTATGTTTTCCAAACGTCCAGTGCATTTATACTGCAAAATCTTTCAGTTTCGGAAATCTATCTTTGCTAATTTCCAGAAGATCTCTACAGTCTGGTCTAACACCGTTAGTATTGTGCAATGTTATTCAAAGGTGTTATGCTTGTTCTAAGTAAAATTACATACAACAGGGATGAGCAATTAATTTGGCTCGGGGCCGCTTTGAAAATGTTGCGTTTAGCGGATAGTTAAATATATTTATTTAGCAGTATTGAGTTCATTGCGCCAGATGTAGCCTACTCGTCAAGACAACGAACACCGGGGCACGAAAAAACCCGGAGATTATCGAGGCTTGCTCCAGTGGAGGTCCGTGCCTATTCGAATTTGATTGTAAAATAAATAAATTGAACAGAAATGGTACACAGAAAAGGCTCTGTTCATTGTTCTTGTACAAATGCACTTTATCCAGCGCAAGCAATTCAGTGAGACAAATTTAACCTCACACACTTTTCAACAAATTTCACAGTTGCAGATTTTTCCTGAATGCTTATGCGGGCCACTGAAAATGTTGTGGCCCGCGGGCCTGTAGTTGGACCACACTTAGGCTTACCATACGTCCCGTTTTAGCCGGGACAGTCCCGGTTTTTAGGCTTTGTCCCGGCGTCCCGGTCAGTCAACCAAAAAGTCCCGGTTAGGCATTCAATCAGCCAGCATAGCCCTACCTACACGAGTATTAGCATGTTGTGATTGGTCTGTTTAGCTTACTTGCAGAAGTGATATGAGATCTTCTTATTCTTGTTTCGTTATGTTAGATGTAAAGGTAATTGGCTCGTTGTTCTGAAGCGTCCCGATTTCCAATCACAAAAATATGGTATGCCTAGCCAAACTGATCTACACCTTTCGATAAAGCAAAGAAATAAAAAGTGTAAGCCGCCCTTGATTGTAAGCTGCATGAAATGATGAAAAAAATTTATAAAATCCGGTACTCAACTGCATATACAGTTAGCTGCGAGAAGAGAGTTTATGTATAAACACTACAGTGTATTCTTACTAAGAAAAAATATTTCCACAGACTAGAGAGTGACTTGACAAGAAAGAACATTCACCCGAACAATAAGCGAAAGCCAAAGATTGCAAACAAAAACGCCGGAAAAGTAACATGTCAATACGGACAGCCAGTCTGAGTGTAAAATGTGATTCGAAGCCAGTCTGAGTCTAAAATGTGATTCTTGTGTTATGATTTTCATCTACATTTTCAAGTGCTCTGGTTAACGCCACTGTTTTAACGTTGCTGTTTATGCTTTGCTAGAACAAAAAACATTCAGTCGCGGCGTTTTAGCTTACACTGCCATGATTTTTGCGCTTTTTCTCCTTAGAAACTTTGCCATTTTTATCTGCTGATGGCATTACAGATTTCGGCATGGCGTTCGCTAAATACTGCAATCTCGTTTTCTGCTCTTTCGTTCCACACAAATCGACTGATAAAAAACCTTTTCTGACGGAGCACGCAATGACATGTGGTGTATATGGCTTGACCTGCTTCATGCGTTTATGATGTAACAAGAATAGCAGCCAACGGAGGAAAAGTGCGTTTCCACCATACGTTACTTTTTATGACGAAACAAAGGTCGTAGTTCGGCTGCGGCCACCTCCAGACAGCACAAGAAGTTACGGAATCATTGATACTAAACAGCAACCACAGCAGAACTAGCATTGCTGCTATCACGCAAATAGTATCGTTTTCGCGACATTTGTGCAGTAGGCGTGATGCACGAGTAGATAAACCCACGCCAAAAGAATGATTATTAGGAAAAGTTACAAGCAAAATTCAAATGTATTGCATTGAACAAAGCCGAAAATATTTACATTCAGTAGCAATTAGCCTACTAAAACTGGCAGAAAGTCAAAGTTGCAAAGGAATCATCAATGATACTCAACGTAACATCGTAATATAGTGTTTGTATTTTAGTATGTCTTTTAAATCACGACAATTTTTCAAACGAATATTTCATTTAAAACAAATGAATGTCATCACGGAGGGCCCCTTAGAGCGGAGGGCCCGGGGTAATTGCCCCCGTTGCCCCCCCCCCCTTAATCCGGCCCTGGCATCACAAGACCTCTGCACGCCCCTGAACTAGACCAAGTCTACAGATCATGATGAAAGTTTGCAAGCCAGCGCTTCTCAACAAGAGCCGGTTTTAGGCCTATTTCACCTATTTTATCTAAATGGTTCCCGGAGATTAAAGAGGGCCCCGTGCAAGTGTTCACAGAGTTAACGTTGATTTTTATACATTTTAAATTATTGTAAGCAAATTTGAGGTATGTAAAGGGCGGCACTTTATTGGCCTGTCCCGGGCGGCACCTAGCCTCGCTACGCCTCTGTGTGGGACTATCCTGGCTGACTGAATGGCTAACCGGGACATTTTGGTTGACTGACCGGGACGCCGGGACAGAGCCCTCAAAACCGGGACTGTTTTTTTTCTGGAGAAACATTATATTCCACACTCCGCAGTATTACAGTATCGTTGACTAACATGCTACGTTTGTGCCAGATTATGCCAATGGTTTGGTCAAGGTGTTTGCTATTTTCGGTGTGATAAACCCTGTACCTGAAACTACACCTGCACACAACGTTTTTTGTTACTCCGCAGTTGCGCATATCTTAACTCCATCGACAAATTTGGTTTTCAGGCATAAATCGGGCTTCAAAAATAAATGTTTTGGCTCGGGCCAGGTTCGAGCTTGTGATTTCGGGCTGGGGTCGGGTTCAGGCTTCACAATGAGGCTCTTTTACAACTCTTGAGTGGGTTCAGGGTCTAACATGGGGAGATTGAAAGGATACAACCTCCACCCACCAACAGTAAAAATAGATTTAGGCTAATTTCAGGCCAAATGTTTTGCTGCTGGTAAGAGGACATCAATGGAGATTTTGGTAGGGGTGGGGCTGCATGTACGATGCCCAGTAACATTGAAAAGATTTGTAGCTTTTTTAAAAAACGGAAATGTGCAAGAAAAATATTTATCGTTTTTGTAACGTTAAGCGACTTGAACAAGACATCAAATGGCCCTGTAACCCACACTTCTTATGAAATGCATGAAAACTGAAGTGTTCTACTGTAAGAGTGATATGCACGTGCGACCAATGCGATTCAGCATTTTGTGCACTCCAATTGACAGCTCTGATTAAACCCAAATCATGTGTTCTACTATATTGCTGTGCTTGTTTACATCCAAATACGATGTTAATGGAAGCAGGCTGAACTATAGTGCCGTGTCCAGCAGCAAATTTAAGTACATTTATATGTAAATCATCTGCAAGGACAAAACAAATCGTGATTAGTGTTGCTCTCAAACACATCTAGAAATAAGATTGGGAATCTGTATATATAAAACGTCACTTCTGCATCGACCTGATGACTATAATGGTTTCACACCAAACTGTCCCCCCCACATTTTACAACAAAATTGCGCCCATGCATATTGTGTCAACAAAGTTCGCCAAAACGTTGGTTTGGAAACATGAATATGACGCCAATTTGTGACGTCACAACGAGCGCACACCAAATACAAATGACCACCACATGCCAATGAATGAAACACCACCCATAAAAATTTTCTGTGTACGCCACTGGCTGTGTGCATGTTTATATCTAATAGCATGCAGTTGTGCTGGACAATAGACAATATACCTCTGCCACTCGTAAGCAGAATGTTGTGATTAAAGCTCTGCAATGGAGATCCGAGCGGAAAGCGCAAGTGCAAAGTTACGTCAATCAAACCGATCTGACAAGCGAATCGAAGTTACAGTGCAATTACTTCACTCTTGTTGAACGGCAATTTTGTTCGAAGAACGATTGACTTGGAGAAAACTGCTAAAGCTGCTGATAGGTCAACGACTAAGTCAGAAAATTCCCCTAATGGCAAAATAACTCCAGCAGTGCTTTTACCTCTGATGCCAAATAGACACTTCCTTGTGAAAATTTTTAATGCCAAAAGGCTGTGTCTCTTTTACCTCATGAGGCAAAAGCACTGCTGGAACTATTTTGCTTTCAACCAATCGTATTTGGCTAACGGCAAAATGGCTCCAGTAGTTCTTTTGCCTCATGAGGCAAAATATAAATACATGATTTTACATTGGCGGATCAGGACTGCATCGGACTAATGATTTTCAAACATTTTGCGAACCAGGACTGGGCTCGGACTGAAAAATTTTACAGTCCGCTCATCTCTGGTGAATATTGTTGTGTTGTGGTTGGGTAAGTATCAGAAATGAGCGGAGTCACATTTTTCAGACTCCGACGCCGCTCCTGCTCCTGGCTTTAGGACTCCTGCTCTGACTCCGAAAAATTTTCAAACATCAACTCTAACTCTTGTTCATACTCCGAAAACTTCCAAGTAACTAATATAAAAAAGATAGTGTCTATTTTGCCTCACGAGGCAAAATGTGTGGTGTGGCTATTTTGCCTTCGATCCAACAAAATGGTTGTAGTGGTCACTTGAAAAGCACAATGCAGAGAGACACAAAAGTTGAAGTTTAGAGTTATGGCTCAGCTTATTTTTTATGCAACACAGACAAAAAGCCGCTAAAAACTTGCCTGCACTTAAATTAGGCGTTAGAGTCAGCTATGTAGGTCATGCATTCCAAACTGGTGTGGCGGCCTGAAGATGGCGCCACATGTAAATAAATGGTCACCGCTAGATGGTGCCCATGATTAAAAAGTCACTGTGATAGTAGTCGCCACAAACGAAAGATCGTAATTCACTTATCCCTATATAACAGGTTTTTTTTAAGGGAAATGTTAGGTACCCGGTATGGATCTGCAGGGACCCGATTTCTCTGATTCTAGGGACCCAATTTTCTTTGATTTTAGGAACCCGATGAAAATTTTCTCTGATTCTAGGGACCCGATTTGAAATTTTAGGGACCAGAATCGGGTCCCTAAAACGCCTTAAAAAAACAATTATATAATGTTAGTGCAACCTAGTAGTAGGCATACCATATTTTTGTGATTGAAAACCGGGACACTTCAGAACAACGAACCTCATCAGATAAATGTGGTACGCATCTTGCTTGGAGTATGCAGCTATTTTGGATTCCTATAGTTACGACACCAATAAAAACTAAAATTATGCATTCTGCTAAGAAACAAACAATGTTAATTTTACACATTTGCGCAATAATACTTTTTCGTAGACAATACTTTGTTCAAGAAGTCTTTGCTCGATTTTATTTTCTCGTAAAAACCACAGCACAAAAAGTCAGTAATTTTACAGGTGATAAAGGGTTTCACATTCCGCTATTATCAGAACACATGTTATTCATTATAGAAAAATTATCTCAAAGGGAGCTGATGTACCAGGTGTAGGACTATACTGGCTGGCTGAATGCATAACCGGGACTTTTTGGTCCCTGACCGGGATGCCGGGACAAAGCCTTCAAACCTGGACTGTCCCGGCTAAAACAGGACGTATGGTATGCCTAACACTTGTATGTAGTCTTCAAAACGACTAGAAACCACAGATTGCGACCTTCGTATTTCAGTACAGGAATGCTGGTTTGGTGAAATGTGTGTTCTGTACGTGCTGCAGCTTACATTGCTCTAAATCCCAACCCGTCGTACAAGTCTACAGTCAAAAGTCCGCAGTGAAACATGAAGATCACATTTTTAGGCGAATTCTCATTTCATTCGAAATGTTTGGAGCAGTCTTCATTTTATTTGGTGTGGGCATCTGAGCTTTGCATTTCAGTGATGCTGCTGCAAAAGTTGTGTTGCCGACCTAACCGAGCGTTTCCTTTCGATGCGCTCTTTCTATGAGAGCGTTTTTCTCTTTACAACACAGTGCTCGTCTCCCAACGCGGCTATCGCTTTCAAAGCAAACTTTCTGTGAGAGCATTCTCTTTGTGCGCGTGGAGACGCTGAGAGGCAGTGAGCGGCGCGTGGTGAGAATAGTGGGAACCGTCGGACTTACACTAGACGACAAAGGTTTACAGGAGCCGGTGTCAAGCGAAATTTCTGACTTGCAAAATTTCTGATTTCACACCATGTATGCACAGAGGTGGGCAACCGCTACTTCATTAATAGCGTCGCTATCGCTACCGCTATTTGTTAAATTTAATAGCGGCGCTACCGCAACCGTTCCTGAATAAAAATAGTAGCGAGCTATCGCTACCGCTATTCGCTACCGCTCCTTTTGCTGCACTTTAAAAAATTTTTTGCTCTTGTTTTACAGACGTAGGATCTAATTTCAAAAACCTAACCTTGAAATGTTTTTTTGTAAAAAGTTGTTAAAGAAAACACGTGATCTCAAAAAAATAGTCATTCAACACTATAACAGCATGTTTGGGTCTCTTCCCAAAGTGCTGTTTTTAGATACAGCATTATTTTTACAAGTGGGTTCGCGTCATTGCCGTATCAAGGACAGTAATAACACATCTCACTCGTTTGTTAAAACCGCCCTGCTTACTTCTGATACTTCATTAAACTTGTCAACAACATAAAATGCAATCTGTATTTTCTAGTTAATTGTATTTGATTTTATTTGATACACAAATATAAACAACAACAGATATTTATCAATATAAAATAAATGACCCATAAACTAGTTCTCTCGAATTAAATTCACGGTCAAGAACATCTCATGCAACAGCCTCCGCAATCAATAAATCTGTCCCATATGCTAAAAAGTATCATATGCTCTACTCCCTAAAACGTACTGCTTGCTAATGCAGCCAGTCAATGTTCAGACCAACCTTTGGAATAAGCCTGATCGTGTAAAAGTCTTATGACTAGAGCTTGATTATTAATTACAGAGTTAGCCAGTTTCCTATGTAAATGTCACGTTTTTCAACCCGTTCGTTTAGGAACGCAGTTTTAAGGTTTAATGTCAACAAAGTGAGTTTCCATGCTGACTTGGGTTTTCTCGAAAACTGGTGGAAACAGTATTTTGGAGTTTCCAATTTTACGGTCCTGAGTGTCATAAATTTACCCGGACAAAGCCACTCGTGTTGACTGAAGCAATCCTGTCTAAAGGACTTACTCAGTCAAAAACTCTTGATTGCGAACTTTTGGTATGACACAGTCACCACCCAGAGGTTCACAACTTAACCGGTCAAGTGGTGTGCTTGGCGGCAGAGTTGATTTTACTTCCAAAGCAAAAACTTTGAGAGTTTTAATACTCCAGAAGGAGACTAGTCAGTTAGTCAGAGACGAGGTCGACCAATCTGAATTTCTACGGCCAAAATCGCCTTATTTATACTGAATTTTAGCTCGGGAAACTCCCGAAAGGTTCATAAAACCTCATTAATCTAATCTAAGTGATATCTCTTGATAGGTTCTGCGTCATATTGCGTAGCAACGCCGCCATGTTTCTTCAGCTTTTCGCCGATTGGGGCGTGGATCTACGTCATTTTGCTTAGCAACGCCGCCATTGTTATTCCTTGTTAAAGCATAGCAGAACGTGTATGTAAATGCATGATCAAAGCAGGTTTAAAACATGCTTCTGTTAATGATCAGCTTGTATTTCATGCTTGACTTGTTTTGATGTTGGTCAGTATTCATTTCAGCTTTTTAATACTGATTTTGATTTCGTTTTAGGGTTCTTGTTGTACAACTTTGTGTGCTTTTTAAGTCTTGTTTTTGTTGTACAGTTTTTTATTTGTAGTAGGCAGTGTGCCTGCTACAACAGTTATGACAAAGGAAAGTTATTTTACAGTGCAGGCAAAGATAAATGAAACACAGACTACAGAAACGCCCGTATAGAGTGCATTTAACTGGTGCGTCGATTGTTGTAGGCTAGCAATCGCCTTCATCAATGCAAGTTTCGCGCTGTGTGTACAGTACTCAAGAGAATGGTCAAGCAATAGAAGATCAAATCTGTGTGTCACAAAGTTTAATGCTCGTGTAAATTGAATTAGGCCCGCAACCAGGGTGGGGGACAAACCAAGCATTCAAAGTCTCCCACGAAATTTTTATGCATTATTTTAGATTTTGATAAAAATGTTATGTTGATCTATGTTTCATGTGAAGCCCCTGAACAAATTGCCGACTATTTGTATTTTCAACTGAGGTCCCTTGTTTCTGCTTGGTTCAGTTTATTCGCGATTGTAGTTTTGTGCAGAACGTAGTTTATATAGCCTGCGTGCAAAGAATGGTTATTTAGATATTCGAGAGCGAATTGACCTACCACCGTTTCCTTAACATTCCAGTTTTTGAAAGTGCAGCCTAAGTGTTGAATGCTTTAGTTTCAAAGGTGTGCAACGCGCAAAGCAGCCGGCATCAACTCTGAAAAAATAAACCTAACATCAACAATTGAAAGCTCTCAATTTACTGTAAAAGCTTTCGAGGAATCTGCCGACGGGTCTGCTTTTATGTTTTTACGGTGATTTAAACTTGCACATATCTGTAGGCGTATTCAACTTACGGGTCCCCACCAGAGCCGGATTAAAGGGTAGGGGGCCCGGGGCAATTTTTACTGGCGGGTCCCTATGACGTAATTCATGACGTCATCGTTTGCAAAAGTTATGTTTTCGCTAATTCGCAAGGTTCCCGTTAATTTTTTCCGGTAGTCGAGAATGCACTTGCTCAAATCGCATACAGTTCGCTGCGAGAAGCAAATACTAGAGTGTATTTTTGCTAAGAAAAAATATTTCACAGACTAGAGAGTGACTCGGCAAGAAACAACATTCACCCGAACAATACGTGGAAACCAGAGATTACAAACAAAAACACCGGAAAAATAGCATCTCAATATGGCCAGCCAGGCTGTGTGTGAAAGTTGTTTCCAAGCAAAAGTCTTGATTTTCACCTTCATTTTCAGTTCAGGTGCTCTGGTTAACACCACTGCATAAACGTTGCTACTTGAAAGTTTTCCTAGAAAAAGCGACTCAGTCACGGCGTTTTAGCTAACACTGCCAGAACCTTGCGCTTTTCATAGATCGTGATGGCATTACAGATTTCGGCATCGCTCAAGCTATCTCGTTTTCTGCTCTTTCATTGTACGAATCGACTGATTAATACCTTTTGTGACGGACCACGCAATAACATGAGGTGTGGAGCGGCTTGAAGAGCTTCATATGTTTATGATGTAACAACGACAGTAACCATCGGAAGAAAAGTGCGTTTCCAGTACACGTTACCCTTTATGACGAAACAAAGGTGCAGTTCGGCTGCAGCTACATCGAGACTGCACCAGAAGTTCAGGATCATTGATACCAGTGTTGCCACTTCTGATATTTTAACATAACATCAGCTGTGATGTTCTCAGATAAATTTCTGATGTCTGATGTTTTGGCGACAAATCTGATGTTGACTTGGTTGTTGTTTTTGTTTGACATTTCCTCTCATTTTAGGACGAAAATAAGTTAGATTCGTGTTTTTTAAGCTCCTTTCATCAATTTCACACCCTAATGTGTGTTTGGTTATCGTTTCAAACTAAAGAAGCTCGCTTCGCTGCATTGAGACTAACATTTTTACATTATAAATGACTTCTCCATTTAATGACGATGATTCTCTCTGTTTTCGGATTCAACGTGGGTTACTGGCAGTGGCGTAACTTGAGGTTTGAGCCAAGTGGGGCAAAGCTTAGCTGAAGGGGGCCCACTGGTCACTGTAGGGAGGCCTACCAGTCAAAATGCAGAAAAATTTTAGGAAATTATAGTGAATCTCTGGATATGGTGGATGTCTATACTAGACAAAAACACACCTCGAAAAAGGTAAAAAAACAACGAATTAAAGAATACTAAATATCAAAATGTCAACAAAAGGGGGCCAGTTTTTGCATTTAGCTTGCCAGGTGGGGGGCGGTTCGCCCCCTTGCTCCTCCGTCAGTTACGCTACTGGTTATTGGGCTTTGTTGGGTATTGGTAGTAATAGAAGCATTTAGCTTAAATGAAACTGTAGCGTAAAAATTTGATGTCATGTGATGTTGAAAAAGGTAATAATCTAATGTTAACGAGACTGACCACAGTGGCAACATTGATTGATACTAAACAGCAGTCAGCGATCACTAGCTTTAGCACGCAAATAGTAACGTTTGCGTGACATTTGTGCAATAGGCGTGATGCACGAGTAGAGAGTCATACCCATGTGAAATGAACGATTATTAGGAAAACGTTGGCAGGGAAATCAAATATATTTGCATTGAACAAAACCGAAAATGCTTATAGGCTATTCAGTAGTGATTACTAAAACTAGTAGACAGTCAAACTTGTAGAGAAATCAGTTGCTGTTGGGGGACCCTGACACTTAACGCAACATAGGAATATAATATAGAGTTGTATTCTTGTATCGCTTCTGAATCACAAAAATTTTTCAAACGAGTATATTTTATTTGAAACAAATTAATTTCATCACAGGGGCCCACTTGCAGCGGGGGCCCCTGGCAATTGCCCCCGTTCCCTCCCTTAATCCGGCCCTGGTCCCCACACAGGTGACAAGCAAGCGAATCAGTCAACCTAATTATTTTTATAGGGCATCGATTTCACGTACCACTACGCATCCACAGTGCTGAAATCTTATTCATATGAAATATCCTATCATAAATTTCTTTTATTCCATTATGAAATTAAGTTTCCTTGTCAGTACATTCAATGCCCATACGTACTTTTTCGCAATATCTGAAAAACTTTCGCATGAAAACATGCAAAAAATTCTAAGAACCACACAGAATTTATTTAACAAACGAGGAAAATCAAAGCCAAGCTGTCAGTAAGCAGTTCTTTTCTTATGCAAAGTTGTAGCATCCAAAGTTTGGTGTTACATTCGGACAACGATCACATGCAAAAATCGACATCATGTGATTTTCGGCTCAGCGTATATAGGCGAATAAAATTTTAGCAAGATCATGATGATAAAAGAAATCAATCACTTGATGTTGTGTGGCTGTGTCAATTAAGAATGTTAATCAAAGAAAATTTTTTCTTGTTTAGCCCAGGCGATGGCCACTTGCAAAAAATTGCATCGTGTAATTTTTACCTAAACACATGGAGGCAAATAAAATTTCAGCGAAATTGCAATGATAAAAAAGCCCAACTACCTGACGTTTGGTAGGGCTATGTCAGGTTTAAACGTAGATGAACCAAAACTTTCGTCAATGTTAACTTTGCGTGTAGGGTTAAAAGAACGAAAATGTGAGATTCGTTGCTTTAAATTATGTTCAACCAAACTCACGATAACAAGTTTAACGCGAAGTGATTTTTCCGTCATCTCAAAGGGAACACTTTCCTGTAGTTTCCCCAGAACTTTTGTTTTTCAAAACCGAGCGGTAGAAGATTGAGCGGACGCGCTGTAGCATGGTCGGAAACCTAAACCCTAAAGTGACCCGGGAATTGTGATTTGGCAACGTCCACAAATTATGCGAACTTTTTCAGCAGTTATCACTAATGTTGAAAACTAAAAAATTATTGTGAAGCAATAAACATAGCGATTGTACGCACAACGTGAGTTTTACAGTAGAAAAAGTTTTGTTGTTTGGCAAAGTAGCCTTATTTGATTTTTGCTGAGAACAGCAGAATTTTGAATGAGTAGCAGAAAACAAAAATAATGCGCTTTCGGCGCCTCGTTCAGTGAATGTGTAAAATAAAATTCTTCAACGAAAATAGTTTCACACAGGAGACACATTTTTTTAGTGAGTAGGGAAAATTACTCGTTTGCGATAGGAGTACCAGGGAATTTTTCAACACAAAGTAACGCAGATGTTTCGAAATGTTTCAAGTGAAGAAAGAGGGGAGCAAACAAAATATATTGGTGAGTGATTTCAGGAAAATGTTTGCAAGACCACTATCAAAAGTACAACTTCATCGGCGAAGATTGCAAAGCAAAGTACGCAAAACCTTGAAAGTTGGTGCACAACGTTAAAAGCATGACAACTTCAACATTTGAATGTAAATTTGTTCTGCACATTGGATTCATTCTAAAGGCCTACTGCTCGATGTTCAGTGTTGGTTTGATACACTGTAATTAACATGACGAGATTGTTCGGTACAAAAAGTAACCGCAACCATTTAGTTGGTTTGCTTGCAAGCAGTGCAACGCATAGAACACAAAGAAGCTTTGCTTTCTATGCGCGTTAATGCTAAACCGTAAAAAAATCTGCATTTTCATCTTGGTCGGTTTTGAAGAGTATTTTCCCAGGTGCTTAGGTATATAACAGCTTCGTTGCAAGTAGGAGGGTAGCTCAGAGAGACCGCCGAATTATAACATTGTATCAAAAACATTTCGATTTGGGCAAAATACGTAGCGCAACAACTGATTGTGTTACTTGAAGAGAACAGTGGATGCCTGTAATCGCATAGATTATGTTGCTCACGATCGACATCGCTTAATAGACAAACTGGCGATTTTTATTCAACGTTGATGTGTATTTTTTTTGTTCAGCGCAAAGTTTGGTTTTTCACGGGTGTAAAATTTTTGTTGCTGGGCTTGTGAATGTTGCAAGCATAAAAGAAAATGCAAATGGTAATGAAAACAGACAATGCTATTATTAAGGTGGAGTAATAACAATGTCATTCACTGTTCTCAAAGATGATATTTTTTTCATAAGACTAAGGTTGTCAGATTAGAAAAAAGGGAATTATGTAGTTGTTGAGTTTTGTTAGCACAATCCGAGGCACGAAGCTCAAAGTGAAGACCCCTGTGACTACGCTGACAAAAATAGCATTTCCCCAAATTAACGGCAATGTGAAAGAAACGCTGTGACGCCTGTTAGAAAAACAACGTGCTATGTAACAGAAAAGCGACATTTCATTACAAAGGTAAGTTACAAGAAAATTTTCGTGCTGGTTTGAGAGAAATTAAATACGACTGCGTAGATTCCAATCAGAATTTTTATCTACAGTATAACGTAGCAGCAACAGACATGAAAGCACTTCGCAAAAAACAAACGACACTTCAGGCAGTGGCGTACCACGGGTGTACCGTGCCTGTGGACAAAATCAGTTTAAAGGAGACAATGCAGCTATGGCAATGTATGTCCTATCCACACGACCACTGATACAAGTATTGAGCAAAAAAACTGCAAATGATGAAGTGAAACAGGTATGGTACGCAGATGATAGCTCTGCAGTCGGATCACTGGCTGGAGTAAAAAAATGGTGGGAATACCTACAGCCTAATGGACCAGACTTTGGGTACTGCCCTAAACCTGCAAAGACAATCCTCCTAATAAAAGATAGCAGTCAAATGCAAGCCGCACAAAAAATCTTCAAAGATGATGGAATCAAAATCACAGACCAAGGTGAACGCCTCCTTGGATCAGTAATTGGGACAGATTCATTCAGGGAACAATGCATTAAAAACAAGGTTGAGAGTTGGGTAAAAGATCTTCAATCACTCTCAAAACACGTACAAGATGACCCTCAAGCAGCATACTCAGCATTCACCAAAGGTGTATCTTCCAGATGAACCCATTTCCAAAGAACAGTGCCTGATGCGAGTGAATTATTTGAACCACTTGAAAACGTCATCAGAGATGAATTGATTCCTGCTCTTGTAGGACGAGAAGTTAGTGATGCCGAAAGACAAATACTTGCTCTTCCTCTCAGGCATGGTGGGCTAGGTCTGACAGATCCTCGGGAAACTGCCAAAATGGAATACGAGCACTCCGCTCAGATCACTAATAAACTAACAGACAAAATCTACACTCAAAAGCTCGATTTTGACTACAACCCCTCGGACCAGCAGTTCACCAGACACACAAAAAACGAATACGACAAGAGAAAAATGCAAAATGCAAAAACATCCGTGATGAATTTTGGAGGAAATGACCCCTGAGTCACAACAACTAATAAAAGGAGCAATGGAAAAAGGGGCATCTTCTTGGCTGTCAGCCTTGCCAATCAAAGCGATTGGATATGCACTGAATAAACAAGAATTCACAGATGCGATCTGCATGAGATATGGATGGAAGGTGAAAGGTATACCCACTCACTGTGCTTGTGGAGAGACAAATTCTGTGGATCACAGCCTCATATGCAAACTAGGTGGTTACACTTCAGTGAGGCACAACTCAG
>Ga0210059_1008801_pt1 | contig 15856 bp, 16 predicted proteins | sample Ectturendosymbi2_FD_188042 | JGI IMG/M metagenome (GOLD analysis project Ga0210059, IMG submission 188042) | Ecteinascidia turbinata endosymbiont from Florida, USA - Sample 2 (SPAdes) (version 2) | ecosystem: Host-associated > Tunicates > Ascidians > Unclassified | place: Key West, Florida... | reverse complement strand
TTAGCTAACAATAGTGTTAAGAATGTGTCTGTAACCCTATGGTTCTGTCTTCAATGCAGTTGCAAAAAGTGTCTGTAACCCTGTGATTTCGCCAGCTTCAATGTCTTGTACTACGTTCTGTATTGTCTGATTTCATCAACCTGCGTTCTGCAGAGTGTGTGTGTTCATACTATGGACTTCGTGTCTGCTCACAAACAAATAAATTAAATTGGCAACTTTCTTTGAATTAATTTCTCAAATAATTTCATGTGCAGTACTCGATCGAATGCTTTCGAGGCATCTAAAAACACAGCATGCACAGATGAACCATGGGTTACAATGTATGAATGAGGCAGTTTGCTTTAACAAAAATGTACATTGATCAGTACTATGACCAGCCTTAAAACCAAACTGATTGTCTGTGGTACCAAGGAAAGGAGACAACATTTTATGCGAATTTTGACAACATTTCATGCGACTTGCAATCAAGGCTAGCTTGTAATCGGAAAAATATTATACTGTGCTTTGTAAACGTTTCAAATCATACCACTTAATTGGATTATTATCGTCACACTTGTTCAAGCAATTTTCTTTTGGACCCAAACAAATTTTCTGGTCCCAGCTGTTTCACCGAGCTCACCGACCTCATTAACTTACTCCTGAAAATTATACATGCACGATTCAATTCTGCACACGAAGCAAAACTCATGAGGCAGAAATTATGCGCTTTTGATTGTAACTTCAGCGAGTTATAGTTGCTACAAGCAGCAGCAACAACAGCGCGGGAGCCTTGAATAAAATAAACCAAACAACATCCAAAAAAAGTACGGAAACTAAAGCGTCTGTCCCGCCGCCATAGCTGGGTGTGCGGAGGAATATATTTAAGTGTGTTAAATATGGGTAGTTATCTCAAATACTAAGCAATTTTTAATTAATAAGTTAGGAATTACTTTAAAACTTCAAAATTTTGAGCGCTAAAATTGAGATTAAGGAGAATGAAAAAATATATGATGTTAAGTCGGCGACTGACATCGGGGACAACGCTCTTGTGCTCCGTACTTTGTTGTGCAGTGATTCAAGTGCGACTATATGGTAGCTGGGATAAAGATCAAACAAATATTTATTTACTAAAGTGTTGATTGTTTTCAAGTTAGAATTTCCTTGTAAAATGCATATCTTGAATTTAGAAATTTTTTCAAGATTTTTTTGTCAAAAAAATATATTTTTTTATATTATGCGGTAGGCTGGCTTGTGTGCTGGTTTCTGCTCAGAGGGTTTTCCCGCTAAGTGATATAGCAGTTTGAATTGTCAATGTGAGCCACTTCGTCCTGTGTTTGGCTTATATTGTCTTATGCCAGCGCACAAAAGTGCAGTGTTTTACTCATCCACGTGCACTATTGTCACCGGTATTGCGCGTTTATTCATCATACTTTCATTCCCTTACATTACAACCAAAAGCAAAGGTAGATATACTTAGTCATATGCACTGCAGTAGTCCTCAGATTACTGTAGCCCGTATGATTCATTGCTAGTCTATGCTGGGATGAGCTACAGCTAGCAATAGTACGTGCACTGTACTATTGCAAAGCTTGACCTTTCTGTTGCAACTGTCTGTGTTAACATCTGGACACTTAACATATGTGTAACATATTGTTGTAGCCCACAGCCACATTGCTGCAGAACAGGGTTGCCAATTTTTTTGCGGATTTGATTTTCCATTATAGATTTAGTGGATCACCATTTCAATCCTGCTTAGCTGCAAAATAACTACTCTGGCAGCCTAAATCTGCTAAATTATAACAGATAAGTCAGGCGGCCAATAGAATTTGGTCTTATTCAAATGGATTCTACTAGAAATTCGCAATTTTTCTATCTTGAAAGGTCTGTTTAGACTTGGCAACCCTGCTAGTACCACAGGAAGTATTATGGTATGGGTAGACTCTGAAAGCATAATTTGCTTCTTGATTTTGCTAGCCTCTTGGCCGACTTATTCATTTCACTGCAGTACAAACTTGGATGATTATTTCAGGTCTGGTTTTCTTGTTTCCTGAGACATTCCAGTCATTTTTGCTGAAAAATTTTAGTCATTTGTCTCACAGTTGTATTAAAAGTCACTACAACAGTGTTCATTAGCCTATGTTGTTAGATATTCAGACCAAAATGACTAAATATTTTTCGTTCATTTCAAAAACATTTCGGTCTATGAAAAAAATAATCCAGATCAGTGGTTCTCAACCTTTTTTGGCCCATATTTGGATGACCTTTGAAAAAAATTTCTGATAGACCCCTTCGCTTTGCTGTTATGACCCCTCATGAACAACTCTAGTTGAAACTATAGCACATAGGTCAGTTAATGTTTTATCACAGATGAATAAGGACTGATAATGCGTTGGAAAATGCGAAACTAGTTTCCCCGTCAATAAACTGTGACTGATTTACTTGCCGCCATCTTTGTGGCTTTTAACTATGAAAAATAGATACGCTTGCAAGTTTTAATCGTCGCAAAAGAATGAAAGCAGAAAGCAGGCAGATTCCTCAGAAGCTTGCCGCAAGGCTAAAGTTTGTTTGCTGTTATAGAACTCCCATCAAGACTATCCACTTTTAACAAGGTCTGTTTTTACTGTTGCAGCTTCTTGATTGTGATTGGCATTGCACTCAATGTGTGATTCACCACAAGCAGGATGAGCGTGAGGAATAATACCCATATATATGTGGTACGAACAAGCAATAATAGAGTAATCTTGTCGGATGGTCTCTATTGTTACTTGTTGCCACAGTGTGAAGCTTTGCACACTAGCTGCTCAGGTTTTCCGATCATAACATTACCTGTCAGGAATAATGTTTCCTTATATTTGTTGACCCAAAACTTAAAAGTGTGGTCTTCGGTACCAGACTGGATTAAGTCTTCTGCCACCTTTGTATTCAAATGGCAACTAAGAAACACCTCTTATATGAAAAAGATACATTATTACATGTATTTCAGCAACATTTCACTTTACCAAGGACAAAATGTTATTTTTACTAATGTCAGTAATTTGGATAATGTAAGCTTATTTGATTTTTATTATATATCTTTACTTTTTTGTTTCTTATTATTTTCTGTGCACATCCTATTTTTTTTCAGAAAATCACATTGCATAGTAATAGTTCTGGTTGTTTTTTTCTTTTGTTGTACCTCATCAATTATTTTTCTTTGTTTTTTTACTTCATTATTTATACTTCGTTCAAACATTTCTTGATCACATCGGGTTCTGTAGGACCAAAACAGATTGACATGGAAACTTGGAGAGAAATGATTTGTTTAAAATCATATGGCACCAAAAACTATCATTTATCTGATGAAATTACCACTTTTGTCAGATGTCTGACAACAGACATTATTCCTCACGATCACATATCAACTCTCCTCACATGCAGACTTGTTCCACTAAAGAAAAAAGACAATGTCATTAGGCCAGTAGGTGCTGGTGAATTCCTACGCCAAAACATTAGTAAAACAATCACAAGATTGTTAAAGGAAGACACCACCTGTGCAGCGGGAATAATGTTGACATAAGCTAGTCTAGAATCAGGCATAGAAGCTGCAATACATTCTGTAAAGAAAAGTTTCCAAGATGAAAACAGTGTATGTCCATTGTTAGTTGGTGCAGACAATGCATTCAATAAACTTAATAGAAAAATCAGTCTAGAAAACATCAAAGGACTGTGTCCGTACATTTACCTACACAACACTACAACATTTCCATTCTATATCTGGAAAATAGAGCCCACGTACTGTCACAGGAGAGTGTGACACAAGGTGACAATGCAGCAATGGCAATGTATGCAATGTCTTACAACCGCCTGTTGATCTTCGTGTTTGAAACCTTATTTGACTGCCACCTGTAATGTGACAGTAACGCATGACGAGAGTGCAGTAGGCTTGGTAAAAACGTACTAAACATAAAAAGGTAACCATTGTTTTTAAACCATTGTTTCCCAAACTGGGGATAATATGCGATTCTTCAGGGGGTAATGCAGAACCAAAACCATAATGTTGTTCTATGTCACGAGCGATCACTGTGAAATATTGAGGGTAATAAGACGTAACACTACCTTGATTTTGGTAACAGCTCAGACAAGTTTGGGAACCAATGCTCTAAACCTAAACTTTGCCAACTTTTGAAAAAGTAAAGAAAAACAGGTCTCATGAATTGAAACGCGCAACCATTACTGTACTTCCAAAATGAAAGTCGCCAAGGTGAGAGCAGAACTGACAACCACTGGCACAGCAGACATAAATGCATCTGCTATGCTCCCATGACAGTGTCGTTTTAGCGACAAACTCAGCATTTTATTTGAACCACATGCGAGGCGGTTTTATAGCCACTTCTGATGTAGAAACACAAAGCTTTTCCTCTAGCATGGTGGGCTAGGTCTGACAAATCCTTAGGAAACAGCCAAGGTGCAACATGATTCAGGTTTTTTTTAAGGAAAATGTTAGGTACTTCGTATGGAACTGTAGGGACCCGATTTCTCTGACGTTGGGGACAAGATTGTCCCTGTTTCTAGGGACCCGATAATAATTTTCTCTGATTCTAGGGACCCAAATCGGGTCCCTAAAACACCTTAAAAAAACTTGATGATTACTCCATTCTAATCACTGCAAAACTAACGGACCATCGACCTCAAATGCAACCCCTCAGACTATCAATATACTATACCAGAAACATGAAAAGTGGAGTACGACAAGAGAAGAATGCAAAATGCCAAATTAGCCTTAATGAACTATTAGAGGAACTGATTCCTCAGTCACAGAGCAATAGAAAAGAAGTATCTTGGCTGTCAGCCTTGCCAATTAAAGCGATTGGATATGCACTAAACAAACAAGAATTCATGGATGCCATCCAGGGTCGCGGAGTCGAAGGTAACATCTCTGACTTTCCAAAATTTCCGACTCCAACCTTTCTAAAATATTTGACTCCTTTACATAAAGGGAATGAAGTTTGGCTGTTAAAATCAATGGAAATCTTGGTACACTACAAGAAATCTCTGATTCAACAAAAGTTTCAAAGTATGGTATGGTTTAATCATGCATTTTTGTGACTCAAATCACAAAATAACACAAAGCAGGAAGAGGAAATACAATAACATCAAAGATCACTAGTTGATTATATAGTCATGAAAAAATATAAAAAATAAGAAATTTCACGTTTTGCAGCTTTGTAATCGTGTTCTAACATGTTGAATCACAAAGGGTTGGTGAAAGACTACCTGGGTCAAGTTCTCAGCCAGCCCTGCTGGTAACACAAACCAAATTTTAATTGAAGACGTTTTACAAGTAGGAATAAAAGTAACAAAAAGCGTTAAATCAATGTCAGGTGAAATAAGCATAAAAACAGCGGGGAAAAGCATGCCTATCTACAGGGGTTGGGGTGAGTAACTATAGAGGTAGATAAGAGGGAAAATAGTGGCATCAGCACAATATTACAGAATGGGACAAGAATATAAAACAAAAATCAAACAGAATGTGACAAGCATAGGAAACGAAGATCAACAGGAAGTCTGGTAAGATAGCAGGACTTTTTTAGATTTTTATCAAATGAATAAGGTGAAGATGATTTCAATTTTTCCGGAATGTTAGACCAAATTTTCGGACCAATATACTTTGGAGAAAGCTGACCCAGAGATGTTTTCATTCTGGGTAAATAATATTTTTGCAGAGAAGCAACTCTTGTTTGATATTTGTGGACTGATGCAATCTCAGCAACGTAGTTGACAAAGTGATTAGGTAATCCACCATTATAAAAGGAGTACATGAATTTGGCAACTGACAATTGAAATAAATCAGGTATTTCCAAAATTTTGTGCTTGGACTAGAGTATAGTTGTTTTAGTTTTGTTATATTCAAGTGTTCTCACAGCTTTATTTTGCAATCTAATTAAAGGGAGTAAAGTCTTCTTGTTGGCCCTTCCCCAGTTAAGTATTGAGTAAGTTAAATAGGAATGGAAAAGAGCGAAGTAAACAGATTTGAGCACTGAAATGTTGGTATAGTGTTTTAATTTGAACAACATTCTACATGATTTGGAGAGCTGTGTTACCAACTTTTCAATTTGAGGTTTATCATCAAGTATAACGCAAAGATATTTTAAGCTGATTTGTTTTGATATTGGCTGATGATTAATTGACACTGAAAAATTGATATTTTTATGGTTGGTTATGAGCATGAAATTGCTTTTGGAATAATTGATACATAATTTGTTAGCACGAACCCAGTGATCGATTTTTTTGAGCTCATGGTTAATTGTTTTTTCTAAGATTTCATGGTTTTTTCCCAAAAATATGCAGATTGATATCATCTGCATATAAAACACTATTAAAGTTGGAGGCTTTCACAATGTCATTAATATATATGAGGAATAGTAAAGGCCCAACAACAGATCCCTGGGGCACACCACATGTTACATTCAAAAGAAGAAGATTTAGTATCTCCTATTTTAGTGCACTGAAACCTGTTGTCCAAGTAAGAAGCAAGTAGTTTTAGGGGTGTTCCTTTTACTCCATAGTAAAACAATTTTTCAAGTAATATTACAGGTTATTAATTTGTTATCTTCATTATAAATCATGTCATCATAGATGGCAGCAATTGCTAATTCAGTAGAGTGATTGGTACGCAAGCAATATTGTTGTGGGCTCAATATACAATTACTGGTGACAAAAGAGTACAATCTGCTGTAAATTACTTTTTCAAAAACTTTGGAGAGAGTTGGAAGTATGGATATTGGCCTATAATCGTTAGAGGATTTGGGAGAAGTTATTTTAGGAATGGGTGTAATTAGTGCAATTTTTAGAAGATGAGGAAATTCACCTTTTGTCATACATTTATTAAAAAATTCAGACAACCATGAGGATAAACTACTGGCAGAAATTTTTAAAAACTTTGCTGGGATGTCATAGTAGTTAGATGTTGTTTTGCATTTTAGTGATGCAATTATTTGCCTGATTTCATCAGCACTGGTTGGTGGGAATGTACACAAATTGGGGAAAGACTCAATAAGAGTTATTGAAAGTTTTAAACAGCAAATTTTTGGTCGGTATTTTTTGGCACATTTGGGATGGAAATTAAAGTTTGCAAAAATGGGGAGTTGGTCAGAGATGTCATAGGGTGCAATTCCAGTGGTGGTGTTGTCATCAATTATATTTGTGGATATATGATCAAGTAGGGAGGGTTGATGAGTAGAAGAAAATCTGGTGAGTTTGTTTAGAAGAGATATGCAACCAAAACTCAGAATACTGTTAACATAATCAGTAATGTGTGTGTCAATTTGGTACTTCAATAAATTTAAATTTATATCGCCTCCAATTATGTAATTACTCTTTTCAGAGTGCATAATTTCAAGTAGATTAGTGAATTCAAGCTGAAAAGATTGTGAGTTAGGAGAAGGGTGATCGCTCCAACATTACATTTTTTGCCACTAACATTATTTGACTTCACTTCAATGAAAAGACTTTCACATCCATCTGTGGGTAATTCCAAGTCTTGTCTAACAGTATACTGCAGTTTTTTGTTTACATACAGGCCAACACCTCCAGCATTGGTTAAGGAATCAACATGAACAAAGTTGTCGTTAGGAATTTGTATATTTGTACGACACTTTGATTTCAATTTGGTTTCTGATATTGCTATGAAATCAGGTGAGACATTACACATTGAAAAGAAAGTGTCAAAAACTGCGTACATTGAAATGGAAGTAAGAAAGCTTATTACAAAACATGCTATTAGCAGAGTTAATTTCAGAGGGGATTAGATAGTCGTTAGGTACATAATGTTCAGCAAGTCAAAATGAAATTTCATTAAATGTTGTTGGAGTGATTTTTGTAGTTGAAGGAAACAGATCCAACAACTCAATATTAGAAATTTCACTAAAAGGAAAACAATTATGATTACAAGGTGAGCACATAGCAAAGTTGTCATAAGTCACAACAGCATCTAGACTGAGTCCAGTTTTTGCAAATTGTGCACATCATTTTGCAGCCAGTATGCAAATTGCAAACAGCACATTGATCATTTACAGCCATTTGGGTGAGATGGTAAAGTACATGATGTCATAAGACTAGCATTTGTAAACAGTGTGAATGACAAGAGCAAACATAGTAACTCACCACCACAGGATAGTCTCATGAAGCCTGAATCATAAAACATATTACTTGATACGATGCAGGTCGTCTTCTGTTTGGATTGTAATGACTGCATCATTTTCATTTTTTCTGGGATGGATCCTCCCATTGTTAGTCCTAAGATATTTGCAATGTAAATCTTTTATTTTATGATTGCCTTGAGCAAGTAAGTGTTTTTTACGGCTGGTAAGATTTTCATTGATAAACACTCTATCAATACGAGGGTCATCGAATTCAGCAGATTTCAGATTTTTCTTGAGCTGTGTATGTTGTTCCTGGTTTTTCTAGCTATGAATCTGACAATAATACTAGGACACTTTTTGTTTTGATCAGTTTTAGGTTTTCCTCTGAGTCTGTGAACAACATCAATAACATCTTTGGTAATAGTTGTCAATTTTTTTGAGAACTTGCAGCACCTTGTCTTCGACTTTGGTTTCACTGTCTGGCATTGGTATACCATGTATTTCCAAGTTTTGTCTTCGGCCATACTGTTCTAGTTCATTCAGTTGAGAATCCAGTTTGGCATTTTTTTCTTCAAGATCCTTGTTCCTTTTCTTGAGTTGAGCATTTTCTTCTTTCAGGTGATCCATATTGCTTCTGATAGTGGTGATCTCATTTAATTTATTTCATTCAGTCTTCATTTCATTTAGCTGAGATGAAATCATTGCATCTTCATCAGGTTTTGTCTCCATATCGTGGTTATAGCTATTGCTATGGATTGTGTTTGCCTCTTCTATTATGTGCCATGGTTATATTTTAGTTTGCAATTTTTTAAGGCTAGGGTAGATCAGCAGGAGTATATCAATGGTACAATAACAGCTGCAGATTTCAAAAGTAGCCTAACAGTCGTGCACAATGGCAGCCCAGCATAAATAGTCAATAATAACAGTAGTGAAGTGGAAGAGCAGTAGTCCAGCAGAAGCAGTCCAGTAATTCACAGAATCAGCAGACAATAAACAGTAGTGTAGTGGAAGAGCAGTAGTCCAACAGAAGCAGTCCAGTAATTCACATAATCAGCACACTCTTTATTTTTAAACAAACCTACCTAGTCCAAAAAAACTTATTCAAATAGAATGACAAATAGAACCTTATTCAAATAAAATTTCAACAAGAATTCCCAGTTTAGGAGTGTGATGGAAAAAATTATCCAGCTTGGAATCCTGAGTCAGACAAAAAAATCCAACTCCGATTCCACCCAAAAACCTTATGACTCTGACTCCGCAACCCTGATGCCATCTGCATGAGATATGGATGGAAGGTGAAGGGCATACCCATCCACTGTGCTTATGGAGAGACAAACTTTGTGGATCATAGCGTCATATGTAAACTGGGTGTTTGCACTTTAATGAGGCACAACTCAGTGAGAGTCTCTAGGCACAGATGAGGCAGGTATGTAGAGATGTTCAGACAGAACTTACACTTCTGCCAATCAACGAAAACGATTTTTGAAGAAAAGTCAACACTGCTGACAATGCAAGCTTGGATATTTATGCAAGAGGACTGTGGAATAGCTGTGAGAAAACATTTTTTGACATAAGGATCACACATCGTACCTCACAGTCGTATTCTGGTAAGTCCCTTGCATACATCTACCAACAACACAAAAAAGATAAGGACAAGTACAACCAAAGAGTTACTGACATTGAGAAGTCTTCATTCAACTTGTCTTTATCAGAGTCAACAAAAAACTGACTGAAAAACATAGGGAGCCATATGCATCTGTCATAATTTACATTAGACCAAAGCTCAGATTTGTTCTTTTGAGGAGCACCCTTGCTGCAATACGAGGCTTGTGATGTTCACCTCTAGGATCTCAGACACTGACTTCAGCTTAATTCCCTAGGCCCGCAGAATCATGTAAAGCTGCATAATAATGGTGTCAATGACATGACGCCAATCATAATTTTGCAGTAGGTAGATATATCACAAACAGGTACAGATCAAATTTTTTAAGGGGGTGGGGAGATTTCGGTAATATTTGCTAGTGAACTCTCATAAGGGCTTCACTACAATTGAGATGAAGTATACTTCACAACACTGATGTGATAAAACAATGGACAAAAAATGGCATTTAGTTGCGAATGTCATTTTCTGAATTGTATAAAATCGTGGTGAATAAAGTTACTTTCGTAGGTTTTAAGGGGAGCGATCGCCCCATTTGTCCCCCCCTGGATCCCTTCTGATCTTAAAAGCCATGACATTATGAATGAAATATTATCTTTTCTATAATTAAATACTCCGCTCCTTAATTAAACTTATTTTGTTTTTCACGTACCCAATACTTATTGGATTAATGTTTGCTTGTAAACGGTTCATACCCTTGTTTCTTCAACCTCATTTCGTGACACCACCATGTGTCTCATGGGACATACATTCATTGATGATACTCATTCCATTATGGTTCATGAGTAATTATGTTACTTCATGATTTGTGTGGATAAACATTGTTTTTTGCCCTTGCTTTTGCAATGAAATGTTGTGTTTTAATGCATTGCTCTCTGCCTCATAACCCCTTGTTGCTTACTTCTTTCATCTATGTGCATGCTTCACTTGTTCATGTACATACCTCAACTCTTCACCCATTGCTTGCCCCCCATCATGTGCTACATTGATGTCTATTGTGTAATTGATTCAACTTTTGTCTTTCGTGTGTTTTTCTGACTGACACCAAATTTCATTAACACATTCACTGCCGGTCTAGGAATAAATCGTCATTGGAAATCGGGGAAAAAACAGGGATATTAAACAGGGACATACTAACTGCATCGTTCCTTAGCTGATTATGCTAGATACTTGTTCAAACCCTCAAAAACTTCGCCAAGACTTCAACTCTACAATGAAAAAAATTTTTTTTGTTTTGGCTTTCGGGTTTTTTATGAGTGACGTCAAAAGAAATGTATGCTTTTGGCTGTTTGTACCTGATCTGGGCCAAACCGCTAGATGACTCCAAGTATTTTGCTTTAGGTTTAAATGTAAACTAGGCTAGAATCTTAGTCTTTCAAGAACTTGATCAACTTTCTAGCGTTTCTGGTTCAAAAGTTATGGACTAAAACAAACAAAATAATTATCTAATTATGGGATTATTTGCTAACTTTGTTGTTTTTAGGTCATAACTTTTGAACCTGAAAACCCCAGCAAGTCATCCAAAGTATCAAAAGACTTGGATTTTAGCCTAGTTTCCAATAAAAACTTGGGAGAAATACTACAGTAGAATTTGCTTAATTCGTCACTTCAAGGGGATTAAAAAAAGTGACGAATTAGGCAAACAGGTGAAAACTCTATCATAGAAGCTCATATACTTTATCATAGTAACTCCTATGCATACATAGTGCTCTTATTTGCAGTGAAATACAAGGTAATGACCTTACAGTTGAATACAACAATTAATTCCTCTGCTCTATCTGGACTCCTCCATTCAATCAAGCACCTTTTAAATCTTTAATAAACTTTTCTGCATTCTCTCAATGGGGAGTCGGGTTGTGCTTTGCACCTCATATATAAATTCGATAAACAAATTGCAAGGTGCAACAATTCTCAGATAAAGATCCTTAATTTGTTTTGAATTCCCACACGTATTACCTGCTTAGACATCTAAAGCGAAACTGCATATGATGAATTAGACGAACAAAATGTTTCTCAGGGACAGAAAGAGGTAGCAAATTAAGCAAATTGAAGAATTAGACGAACAGAAATGTACACAAAAGATAGGGATTCTGCCGGGACCGATGAAAAAGTGACGAATGAAACGATGATGAATTAGACGAGTTCTACTGTACCATCTAGTGGTTTGGGCTTAGAACCATCTCAGATATGTAATTAAGATGAAAAATTACAAGTTGTGTCATATTGGTGAAGAATCAAGCAAATCAAAAAATACAAGTGTTAGAAGACAAGCAAACCAGCAGGAAAAACATATTTTTAAGTGGTTCACGTTTCACATTGTTTAGTCTGACATTTGCCACTCCGTTTTTTTGCAAATCACGCAAATATCTGTTGTTCTGTTTCTGCAATCTTTGCCAGAACACGTTTTGCGCATTTCAGGTGTTGAAGCATAATCTGCAGCAGCTGCATTGCTTTCAATTTGTAGCCTTTTGTTTGCAGTGGCCACTTTAGTTCTTCGTTCACTCGCTGTGTGAACATTCTGGGACTTATGCTGGAATTGCAAATTTTCGTGCTTGTATATAATCCAGCTATTTATAAGTGCCATTTCTATTACATTACAAAAAAATATGGACTAGCCTCAGCACTTGCTTCCAGCTTTCACATCTTGGCATTTGCTCAACAATATTGACTCTTGCCTTAGTTATGTTGTAAAAAATGCAGTTTCAGGTTTGTTTTTCAGGTTATTCTCTGACGGAAAAGAGACATTTGAGTGCAATGAACTTGCTGTAGTATGTTTACAGATTTCAACTACTTGCACTAATACGTAGTTACAGTAACTGCAGCAACAGCAATATCCCTTGTCAGTGCATTGTACCACTACAGTAAATTTGTTTTCCAGCAGTAGCTTTTACTGGTTACTTAACAATGTAAAGAACTTGTTCAATCAAGAGTAATAACACAAATTCATAACTTCTTCATGTGACTATATTTTAGTGTATGTCTGTCTTCAGTAAATGCAATAAACCTTTTTATAGTCTTTTAGTTGTACAAAGTTACCCAAAGTGTCTGCCATTTATCTTCTGTGAAAGCTACAGCACATTTGATCTTTCATAGTTTTGAAACTAAATTTTCTGGTACAGTAGCACATGCATCTTGGAAGCTGTTTAAGAAGAATCCCAATCATCTGTTTAACATTTTCAGTACCACAGGATGTCCTGATTTACATACTTAGTGAAGATGGCCATATAGGTATCATGCTATGTACAGGAATGGATCTAAGGAAGAGTTTTCTTTGTAAAAATGCTCAGCATGCTTTTCTGTACTAGAATCATAACTAAATGTTATTGCCTATTTTCATGAAATCTTGGCTGCTTAAATGTAGTTACTGACCTGAATCAGCTTTTGCTGGATCTGCATGATGACTGATGTTGGAGAAGCTGTTGATGTGGAACCTGATGCAATGGTTGAAAGTACTGATACAGCCTCAACAACAACAAAACAAGAAAGTTAGTCATTGATGTTTTTGTGATAACTGAGTTCATTGACTTTTTATTTTTTAAATCGCAAAATTTTAATATAGTAGTGATTTCACTTGCCATTTTACAATTAGAAAATAGATTTCATGTGATGCTGTACATCTTTAGTCCTAATATATATTCGTATTCTTAAAAATTGTGAATGGCTTAAACTCAGTTGCCTTGGTGGAGACTAGTTACTTGGATAGAGATATGTGCAAGTTTGAATCGTCACAAAGCAAAAAAAGCACAGGTTAGTTAACTGGCTCTTTAACGGCTTGCAGCAAACCTAGGGCTTTCAAATGATAGGTTGTAGTTTGGAATTTGTAATCGTTATGCGATCAAACAGATTTGTCTATTTTGTAATTATCACTTCCACAGGCACGGAGTATAAATAAGCATACAAACTACTCCCACAGTTCTTGTCAGTTGTACTACATACCTGCATATTCTTGATGTCCATTTCAAACACTGAGCTATATATATTTTTTTGTACAAGTTTCCTGCTGGTTTATAAATGGCAAAATGATTCACACTGATTAACACCTTTTCTGCTGGTGTACGATATGCTCGTCCTTTGAAATCCCACATTCAATAAACTATCCCTTTCCTCAAACTTGTTTTTTTACCTAAATTTTGTTTCTTGGCCATAGCTCATGAACCAGAAACGTTAGAAAACTAATCAAGGTCTTTAAAGACTCATATAATAGCCTAGTTTCCACTGAAAACTTGAGTCAAAAAATTGACTGTTGCATTTGGGGGCCAGAGTTCAATGATCTCAGCCAAAAATGCTTAAACCCACCCCACTTATAACGTCACCCACAAAAAAAAAATCCAAAACCCTCCATTCTATTAATCCGAACTAGAAGACTTGCTGCATCCTTCAAGGGTTTGAACAGTTCTTGCTCAATTGCCTGGCAAGTTACGAGTTACAAAGTGGTGCGTAAATAGTGGCTCATGCAGGTCTTAAGGTAAATCCACCCAGCTCCTAAGATGTTAACATATGGGCAAGAGAGCAACTTTGTTAATGCTACAATGTGTTTATTTTCAAACAGAGACAAGATTCGTTAGAAAATCTGTTTGTGGACAGCAACATTTGTGAACAAAGCTTTTGTTGTAGTACTATGGTTGAGTTTTTCATTGTCTTTTACTTGTGTGATAGTTGTAGAACAGACGGGGGATTCAACGGACATAGTCTCTAAAGCTTTCACAAGCGTTGAGCAAGACCACGATAATGTTCAGTATGTTACTATGACACCTGAAGAAGCAGCTGCTGCTGGTGTCATGGAAGAAGAGCAGGTATGATCTTTGACTTTTTTGTAGTTTATTTCAAAGTAGAATTTGCTTTCAATCTACTTTGTATTGGTGAGAAAACCGTTAACCAAACTCAAGTCAAAATTCAAAATTTTGTGGTTAGAAGTGTGGCAGGTGTTTTGTTTCATACTTGTATGTCAACAAACTTTCCTATCTTTGCAAGATTCTTGTCATAGCATGATACAGTAGAAACTTTTGGGAACGATATTGAAGATGCAGTAGATAGCTGACTACCTACCATATTCACATTGGAAAAAGGCATGGATCGATGTTAGTTATAGCTAACTTGTCCCTTAGCTGGTTATTTTATTCCAACCTGTTCACAGAACTAGTTGTCATTGCTTATAATCAAAATGTGAATTTGAAGTTGTTGGAACGGTATGCATTGTATGTTATCTCTAACACTGTTTGACATACCAATTCATCTGTATCAGTCATGGAACGTTGCCCGCACTTGCGACTGTTATTCTTCTGTTTGTTTTGGACTATGTATTGCAGTTTTGAAAACGTTTGTCTGAAAGCTGCCATGTACTTTTCCTTGATCAGACAGTGCAATGGTCATTTTTGGAAGTCATCCAGAACTGAGGGCTTGTGATGCTTCAGCTGCACAAGCAATAAGAGGTTCCCCACTCAACCAAGTTCACTCTTATTGCTTGTGCTACACTATAACTAGATGACTGCAGTGTGATGCGGCATAACACTCATCCAACCTTCAGACGAAGCTCAAACCTGTGACTGACAGCTGTGCGCAGGTCTGATCCAGTGTGGCATTCTCACCAAACCACTCAGTGTCTCCAATGTAACGGTCACCCTCCTGTGTGCAGGCTACAACACTTTCCAAAACAGCTAGATGTAATAAGTTGTATAAAACATTATAGCTTTTTCGTATTTCTTTCTTAGCAACAAAAATTTACCTAAATGTTTTTCATACTTTAATACAGTGGTTGTTAACCGGGGGTACACGTACCCCTTGGGGGTACGAAGCACTGAAATAAGGGGTACGAACCACCAAATTTTTTCTGGGATACACGCCCTGAAATTTAAACCCAGGCATGCATGCCCCGAAAATTGAAAAAAATGTGTTTTCGATTGTTGTGGGTGCTGTAAACTTTAGAGGCCATGCCTTGAATCACCGCGTATTCAAAGTTTTTTGTAACGAAGCTGTGGATCAACACAGTGTTCTTTTCCACACAGAAATGAGGTGGCTATCCCGTGTTCGAGTGCTTACTCGTGTTTGAGCTGTGCAAAGAAATCGAGCAGTTTCTGAGACACCGAAGTAGTGGCATAGC
>Ga0210059_1008800_pt1 | contig 15858 bp, 10 predicted proteins | sample Ectturendosymbi2_FD_188042 | JGI IMG/M metagenome (GOLD analysis project Ga0210059, IMG submission 188042) | Ecteinascidia turbinata endosymbiont from Florida, USA - Sample 2 (SPAdes) (version 2) | ecosystem: Host-associated > Tunicates > Ascidians > Unclassified | place: Key West, Florida... | reverse complement strand
GGGGGAGTCAGTAGTTTTGTGATGTCACACGAGTCGTTTTGATATGCATGCTACACGCCGTCATACCAGAAAGGAAAGGTGTTGAGGCCAAAATGTTTCTATTCCATTTCCAATAGTTTTCTGTTGAAACCAATGAGGAAATTTTTGTCTATATTGTTGATGGGTTAATTGTTTTTGTAGTATATCTACCATAGTCTGTCAATCTTTGTTGGATTTACAGCTAATGGCTAACTATATTGTTGTACTGTCAATGTAGCCAAAACTCATTAGATAAAATTTATTGACTCCCAACTCCACCTACTGGATCAAAAATTTTAGATTTCGCCGCCCGATTCTGTGCATGATTTTTTTAGCTGTTTGGCAAGCATTCCACAGTTTTATTCTCAATTTCTGGGAAATCAATATAGGCTAGTTCTGGAATACCTGAAGTTAAAAGCTGGCTTCATCTTTCCTTCCATTTCTATCTTGAGGTGCATTATTAATTAAACTTCCACTCATCCTGAAAACTTCAGAATCATTTCCTATCATTTACATTTTTATTTTTGAGGACAAAATTGTTGCAACATATGCAATTGCCACCACCGCCTTCAGTATGAGGGGGCTTTTGCGCTGAACCCAATTGCAGTAAACAGTTTGAAAGTCGTGACTCATGAAAACATCACAATGCTTCAAAATGGTTCCCATTCAAAACAGACCCGTTCATAACTGACCACTCATAACAGACCATTAAAAACAGACCGTTTGTTTTCTGTAGTAGGATGTTTTGTTTTATTTTGCGGACCAGTGAGTGTTTTCGTTTAGTGCCGCTGACTTACAACCATTCGGTAGTTGCACCAGTTTGTTGAAACGCCATAACCTCTGTGAAAAACATAAGCAGTTGTGGACCTCAAAAGTCCACTGTGATTGTCTAATTTTTGTGGTCTACGGTTCGGTGTTTACTACGCACAGATCACAAAAAAAGTGAAGCCTCCCGTAAGTCACGCGCCGATCTCGAAGGAAACAGTTTTTAGAAAAATTCATTTCATTTAATAGCCCATGCAGAAACCATCATTAAACGTTTCTCAAAAGGAGTTATTTACCGTCCTGCGTTGCATTTGCACGCCATACTTGTTTTCTGTGCGGTATTGTGAAATCGCTTTTGCAGATAGACTATACTGCAAAAAGTTCGTATGATTTGTTTTTGCTTCAGTATTGCAAAGCGACCACTACGGTAAATCCATGCTTAGGATTATAACCGCAATCAGTCATGGCTAACATTCGCACAACGTAATTCATTCGTTTTGGTCTTCAACAAAGTAGAAAACACTTTGCTTCTTAATCTTTGCTCAGCAATGTGTGCAGTATTTTCGACGTTTTACGAATAGAATGTTGGTCTTGCCACAACGTGCACAAATCAAATCTATAAAACAGATGAAATTTTTGTCTAGGCAGACACAAAATAGATAGAAATTTGTAATTGCAACTGTAAAGGGAGGGGGATTGCAAATTCTGACGTTATATTTTAAAGGGGGTTAAACACTTGTGACGAAATGTGACAAGGGGGGTAGGGGGTAGATTTTTGCCCAAAATAGTGTGACGTCATTTATGGACGGCTCCCAAGGATGCATGTGGATTTCTGCGATCAAAATTCTCCACACGGACTCTCGTTTGATTCCAAGCTCCTGACTTCGCCGACGCACAGACTTGCTTGGGCTGTGGATAACAGAGCCTCTGACAGCAGCAACGTTGTGTGGTGTCCTTGATGATTTCGATCGTCCAGGGTGTGATTGTCTGTTAGTGTCTTTACGATTGAGGTTATGCACAGTCTCATGGGTTCTGAACTTGTTGACCCATCTGTAGATTATTGAGTGGACAGGAAATTCACGACATCCGAACCGTTCTTTGAATTGCAATTGAGCTTCGTGGATAGACTTCTGCCGAAAATATGCCTCAAATATAAATATCTTTTGCTCAGTAGTCCATGGCATTTGGAAGGTCAAATTTGGTAGACTCTTAGAACATTAATTTTACTTGGTAAATCTGAAAAAATAAAAAGAATTGATTAATTATTTCAAAAGGTATTCAAGTATAGGTGATGACCGTTTTTTTGAGTCACCCTTGTACATGGTTGCAAGATTCAGAAATTAAGTTGGCTCAGTGCCTATAGTCCTGCTGCCTATTCCGCTGATTAAAGAAGTCTTTTTGCGAAGTTTGCTGTAATGCAATCATAGCGAAACAATGGTGAGCTTAAAAGGCAAAACTGGTAGCAAAAGCACTCATAAGAATAAAGACGTTTTGGCATGCTCACGAATTTAACACAAAGTTTTAAGTTACAAAGACCAGACTTAAAAAGTTGTAGGGCTGCAGCTGTGCTCAGATTGTTTATTGCTGAGCATTGTTCTACTGTATAAAAATATGCAACCATTTGAAAGAGATCGTCAAGAACTGTGTGTCATACAAAAAAAAGAAGTAAGCTGCAGTTATGTTGCTCAAAATGTTGACTGAAAGAAAATTGTGGGCCGAAAAGTGGTTTGGCCAATAAGTTTTAACCCATGCTTATTGAAAGCAAGTGCAAAACGAAAAATTGAATTGTATATCTTTATAGTTTTTTTTAATCATGTTCAAATAACAGATTTTAAATAGAATTTCAGTGCTTTTAGCTGAAAATCTGTGACAAGACTTTTAGCAAATTCTAGCAGTTTTTATGACATCCTTTAGCAGATTTAGGTCGCAACCATCTGGCTACACTGGCGGTCAGCACAATACACTCAAGACTGTCATGTCATGAGGCAAAGTAGAGAAAGCTATAGTAACAAAGTTGCCTTACGCACACACTTTATGATTTCGCAGGTGTTGAGATTTTTTTAAACTTAGGGGGCCCATGCTTTCGAAATGCTACGGGCCCCTCGCTCCTCTAATCCGGCACTGGGTTAGCGTTAGGTTAGGGCTACGGTTAGGGTTGAGGTTACGTTTAGGGTTTATCTTTTATTTTTGCTTCGTTTCTGCCATGCCTGTTGCTGCCACCATCTAGGCGGCAAAATAGACACTGCCTTAATTAATTTGCTTGTGAGCAGACACACGAAGTCCATAGCATAAACACACACACTCTGCATAACCAGGTCGATAAATACAGACAAAACAGAACGCTTTACAAGGCATTGGAGCCTGCGAAACCACAGAGTTACAGACACTTTTTGCAACTGCGTTGAAGGCGGAACAACAGGGTTACAGAAGCATTCTAACACTTGTCAGAACACTGCTGCAGAGTAGGGTGCCAATTCCTAAACTGTTCGAGTCCAGGTAAAATGCGAATGCATTGTGACATGACACGCCATCAATCAAACACACATTGTGAAGTTTGATCACTCACTCATTCACAAAGTAAAATGCGATTGTAGTGCTCAAAGAATAAGGACGAATACAAACAATCTGACTGCATCAACCACGTAACAATATGTTGTTGGACTTTCTGCATCTTTTCGAGAAACAGGTAGCCTACGTATTTTTACGTAGCAGGGCCTCAAAGGTAGGAATTGTGCAGATAAATGCATCGCCTTGAACTGCGGCAAGCACAAGCGAAAGATAACAATTCTGGGCATTAACTAACAGGAAAGCTACCAGCAGCAATAGAGCTCCCTCACTGAGTTCACTCTACTACTACCAGGTTGCACTATCATTATATAGGGATAAGAGAATTACGATAATTCGCTTGTGGTGACTACCACAGTGACTTGTTACTCATAGACACCATCTCGCGGTGACCATTTATTTACATGTGGCGTCATCTTCTGGCCTCCACAGAATGTTACATTGAACCTGGTGGCTACAAACACTCGCTCTCCAGGGCAGATGGTATAGAGCTCTGCATCGAAAATTATAGGCCACACGCATTCTCTGCATGCATGACTTCCTGAAATTACACCATAATTGTGATGCATGCATGGGCGTACAAAAGGAATGAAAAAGTACATTTTCAACTGCATTTGAACATCGGGAAAAAGAGGCTCGCAGCTTGTTTGCTGTACAATATTCATATCGCAGTTGTCTCTGAATGTCCTTGTCATCTGAGAACTCAGTATCCAATACAATCCCTAGATATTTGCATACAGATTTTACATTTTGACCACCCAATGTCAGTAATGGAGTGACATTGCTTTTTGCACTCTTAGCCTTAAACGTCATACAAACACTTTTGCTGCAGTTGAAAATAATCCCATGCGATTCTGCATAAGCCTGGCGCACGTCTAGTTTTCTTTGCAACCAACTTAAACTTGGACAAACCACACAAATATCTTCAGCAAACATCAAGTAATTTAACAAGACTTCACCAATACAATACCCTGCATTAATGTTGTTTAGTTCATTGGATAAATCATCTAAACAAACAGCAAACAAGTATGGACTCAGTACTCCCCCTTGTCTAACCCCATTAGACACATCAAACGGTTCAGACTAATGCTTGCCCCATTTTATTTGCATCGTTTGTTCCTTGTACCAATGCTTCAGTAAGCGCACAAAACACATTGGCACCTTTCTTTGAATTATGTTCTCGAATAATTTCATGTGTATTACTCGATCGAATGCTTTCGAGGCAGCTAAAAAACAGCATACACTGATGAGCCGTAGGTTACAAAGTATGAAGCACTTTGCTTCAACAAAAATGCAGATTGGTCAGTACTATGCCCAGCCTTAAAACCAAATTGATTGTCTGTGGTTCCCAGGCAAGGAGAGATGCTAGATCATATAAAGTGTTCAAGTATCTTTGACACCAGTGTGGCCACAGGTCTGTAATTTGATGTGTCAGACATATTTCCATTCTTGTTCTTGCATATGGGAACTATTGTTATGTTTAAACAGGAATTGGGTACGTAGGCCAACCCGTGAACAATGCACATATTAAACAGTTCACTGAGAAAAAAACAGAGATTCACCTGCATACAGCAAGTGCTCAGCAGAAATACAATCAGGCCTGGTGCCTTGTCCAAGGGCAGCTTTTGAAGAAGTGATATCAGCGAAACAACAGAACACATGGGTATTTCAAGACCCAGATAGTTCTCATTGCAGTCTATGCTATGCTCCACAGACTCTACAGACTCATTGGCAGAGTTTTCAGAGTTTAATATTCCCTTGCAATAGTCTTTCCACATTTTAACAATCTCTGAACCACCATTTACTCCATCCACCAATATTGATATTGATGGGGAATGGGGATCTGGTTTTGTTGTTAACCTTTTGCCAAAATATCTTCTTGGCTCTATCACCCTGTAGTACAGCTGCTAGGCCATTGGCCTTATGTATTTCAACATCTTTGCGGCATTGCTGCAGTGAACATTTGAAATCTTTTTTGTGTTAATCACGTTCCTGTATATGCCAGCAGTCATGGGTCTTTTGCAGTTTACCTATAGCCAGAAGGCTGCCTTTGCAATTTGATGTTGTGATTTGACCACTGAGTTCCAGCCAAGAATGTTAAATTTACCTGCATTCTTTTTACGTGTTGTTTTAAATGCAGAGGAAGTAGCACCACGTAGAGAATAGGTCAGCTCTGCATACAAATTTTCTATTTCTTCCAACTATGGATTCGGAATACGAATGTTAAGCGATGGATTCGGAATACGAACGTTAAGCGATGGATTCGGAATACGAATGTCTGTTGTTTCACACGGAAATTTGTTGGCTTTCGAAAGGAAAAGCATAAGTGCCAATTGTAACCTGAGATCATTTCTTACGTGGAATTTCAAAATAAAGACCTTTGGATTTTATGTTCATAATCAACTTTGGTGGTTGAAGATTGATTTTTTTCCGATTTGTTCGACAAACTGAATAGTTTAAAATGAAGTTTACAAGAATCAACCGGAAATATTATTACACCAACTTCAAAATTAACTTCATTTGACAAAAAATTTATATCGTGGAAAAGTACCATTCGAAACGAAATTTTCGATGGGTTTCCTACAGTTGATCAATCTCCGTTGAAACTGGGGTGTATTTGAGAGTTTGCAACAAATTATTTGGTGTATGGCAAAGCATGAACAGAGACATCATAGTGATGTTGAAGCTATATATTAAAAGTTTACTGATATTGCTTAGCATGGGAGTAAGCGTGCACTTTGGGTATGTGGAAAGTGAGACTGGAAGAGAGCAGAGAAGTTCTGAGAAAATGAACTTAATCTTAGGTATGTGTTTTCACTTTTAGTCAGTCAATGCATCCAACCAATGTTTGGAAAGCTGTGTATTAGGGTGGCAGAAGATTTACAGAAGATGGACCAATAGAGTTTGCATGGCTTGCGAAGCAAGATTCTCCTGATACTTGTAGGCCTATCCCTTCTACAAACTGTGCAAAATAAAAACTGCAAGCCGCAAAGGAGCTAGTACACTGCATAAGAATGCGGTGGACCACAAAAGAAATGAAAATGCAGTTACAGTTGTTGGATGATAGAATTTTCCAGGGCTAATAGATCTATAACTTCTGAAGTTAGCAAAGTAGAAATTGAGCTTGTAGCTTCTCTATGATGACGCAGCTCAACAGCAACTGTTGATCATTAAGTGAAATCGTAAAAACGCATGGAAAACAAGCATCAAATTTCATGTTTTTTGTTACAGATAAACTTAGTACATATTTGGTATATTTTTAGACTAAAGTTGGTGTATTGGTTGAAAAACAGTTGGCAACTCTCGTCCCAAAAGAGTAGTGCAATTAGTGCATTATGGGTATTAACCATGTTTCGTCTACGTAGGCCTTAGTCTGTATTTCTTTAATCTAAATACAGTATGTGCCATCCACCACGTTAATGCATACGTATTTCGGCCAACTGAAAGCGCGATGCGCATGCTTTCTAAGTAAAATTCACTTTTGCTCATGGTAAACTTTATCAATTTGCGCTAATGAAAGAAAATGTTCATCGCAGCGCACTGCTTTGACCGGCCTCAGGATTGTTCCTTGAGCAACGGTGTTTTCATAACTGAACGATAGGCTTGATTCTGATTTCCTGCAAATTTTGTTAACATTTGCATTTCATCACCATATCCCTAAATAATCGTCGTTGATTGACAATGATCAAGAAATAACATTTTTATATTTAGAAATTTTTCGATTTTCAGTAGGCTGTTGTTTCTTGCGTTTTTCAGGGTGTTTTAGCTTTTTTTCAATTCCTTTTGTTGAGCTCGTTCAAAAATTGTTAGTTGCAAACTACACCAGCCTATTGTGGGTATTTGCAGGAAAATATTTGATATATAATTTTATGATTAATTCGCACAATTCGCAAATGCTGTGTTGTAAATTAAATGTAAATTTTCATAATGCCCAGCCCCCTGCACAAAGGCGAAGCACACAATTGAACTCTTCGGCTTCCAAGACCTATTGCGTTAGTTTAACAGCAAAATCGTGCTGAGGAGAACACTTCTGATACAGTGACTCGTCACTATCACAAAGCTTAATAAAAACCAAGTAGCTTATCAGAGCAATGCGAACCATTTTTAGTGACTGAAATAAAAGGCCACCCTGCGAAATGTCTATAATAAAAGAAGCGTAATGTACTGGTCATCACCACAGTCGCAAGTCATTCGACTTTTACAGCAAATGCACTGCAACTTTTTGTTTTCAGCAAAGCAAACATATCCATTAATATAAGCAATTACGGTTAAATACTCTTCACCTTTCAAAAATCTGGTCATCACATACCGACACCAGTTGCTCAGTTAAATCGTTAGGTCCTTCAACGAAGTCATTTAAATCAAAATCATATTTGCCAAAGTTATTTTCTAATCTTTCAGTTTCAGCTTAAAGAGTAGAAAGTTAACGAAGTTTTTTCTCACTTTCATACATTTTTCGTAAGTAAATATTATACTTTTCACTATTATCATACGTAATACATTATACTTTTCAATATTAATTGGGTCAATGTCGAATAAACGTTTTATAAATACCGATTCCCAATCTTGTTTCCAGAGGTGTTTTGAAAGCAACACTAATCATGCTTGCTTTATCCTTGCAGATGATTTACAAATCAATATACTTAAATTTGCTGCTGTATACGGTACTGTAGTTCAGTCTGCTTGCATTAGTATCGTATTTGGATGCAAACAAGCACAGAAATCTAATAGAATACATCAATTGTTTTTTTTTTTGGCGTCAATTGTGTGGATACTACAGTAGTTACTTGAACATACAATAGTGCAAGCTTGAATCATCACAAAAATCATCGAAAGCTTACAACAAACTTTAAGCTTTTATTGGTGTTCACTTTTTATCTAACTGATAAGTGTTGTCTTTGGTTTGCTCGCTTGCACTATCTCACCAGTTCTTTCAGCAGACATTGCCTATGCTAATAAAGTACTTTGTAGCCCGGACTGCAGTCCGAAAGCATGCGTTTTTGATTCATTTTGTGATTACATCCACTGCCGAATGAAACTGCAACGAGCTAACTGGAACTTTTGCGCATGACCTTCAACTTTATTTAAGTAAAGCTTTGCTATGTCAAGAATCTACTTTTTGTCCCATTTTCATACGTACATGCTCACTGCTAACAACATGCTACGCTGACACAAACGGTTCCACTTCCAACAACAGCGTTGTATGGAACAGTGAACGTTCAGCTTTTAATTCGCAGTGGGAGTTGAGTCAGATTTTCGCGAAAAAAAGGACGACTCGTTGACATCATCTAGACCAGGGTAGTCCAAGACTGCGAGTATGAAGGGTCACATTACGGTTTGAAGAAAAATTTGCGGACCGCAAAGAGAGGAACTCCGTTGCAATGAAGACTCGTTTGCTGTTCTAATAGACCTAATTTTTGCCTCACGCCTATCACAATTTTTGATTCTAGGGTAATTTTTAAGTTTTCTGTTTGTTTGTTTGCGACTCGAAATAGAGATTTTCTGCTAGAAAAAAGATACACAACACACCAACAAAATACCAAAACAAATTTTTCTTGGTTTTGGTAATAAAGTCAATGTCCGCTTTAATTTCCGCAGTCGGCAGATGCAAGCAAGCATGCAGGTTTCATCAGCCATTCCATTTGTGTCACTTTTCAATCGCGTCATAATTGAGAAAGCCCTTTCGAACTTACGAACATGGAACTACACAAACCAAGATACAATATTATTATCAAAGCAGTATAATCTAGACGTTACACCACATTGCATTATTTGACACCAGGGAATTCATGTCTTGCTGTAGCCTAGCTTTTGGCTGGATTACTGAAGCAGAACACAAAGTTTTTCTTCAGACAGGATACCATGTTTTCCTCCGACACACTTTAGTGATATATATGCATGCAGATTTAGTTATCTCAGCACAGAGATAGCTAAATGCGTGCAGAGATAGCTAAATATACACAGAGATAGCTATCTTTGCGCAGAGATAGCTAAATGTGTGCAGAGATAGAACGCACAGAGATAGCTATCTCTGTGCAGAGATAGCTAAATGCACGCATTCTGCGCAGAGATAGCTGAATGCGCGCAGATATAGCTATCTCTATGCAGAGATAGCTGAATGCACGCAGAGATAGCTATCTCTGCGCAGAAATAGCTAAATATGCGCAGAGATAGCTAAATATGCATAGAGATAGCTAAATATGTGCAGAGATGGCTAAATGCGCGCAGAGATAGCCAAATGTGCACAGAGATAGCCAAATGTGCACAGAGATAGCTATCACTGTGCAGAGATAGCTAAATGCATGCAGAGATAGAGCACACAGAGATAGCTATCTCTGCACAGAGATAGCTAAATGCACGCAGAGATAGCTTAATGCGCGCAGAGATAGCTGAATGAGCGCAGAGATAACTATCTCTGCACAGAAATAGCTAAATATGCACAGAGATAGTTAAATATGTGCAGAGATAGCTAAATGCATGCAGAGATAGTCAAATGTGCACAGAGATAGCTAAATGCACGCAGAGATAGAGCACACAGAGATAGCTATCTCTGTGCAGAGATAGCTAAATACGCGCAGAGATAGCTTAATGCGTGCAGAGACAGCTATCTTTGAGCAGAGATAGCTGAATATGCGCAGAGATAGCTACATATGTGCAGAGATGGCTAAATGCGTGCAGAGATAGCTAAATATGCGCAGAGATAGCAGTTTTTGTGCTAAATCTGTCAGATATGATATTTTTACGAATGGCGTCCCATACACCTGCTAAATCATAAAGTGTGTGGGTAAGGCATCCGTGTGACAATAGCTTTACTCTCTGCATGCTTTCTCTGGTTTGCATTGTGACAAGACAGTCTTGAGTGTATCGTGCTGACTGCCAGTGTAGCCAGATGGTTGTGATCTAAATCTGCTAAATGGTGTCACAAAAAACTGCTAGAATTTGCTAAAAGTCTTGCCACAGATTTTCACCTGAAAACACTGAGATTCTGTTTAAAATCTGTTATTTGAACATGATTTAAAAAAACTTGTAAAGTTATGCAATTGTATTTTTCGTTTTGCATTCGCTCTCAGTAAGCATGGGTTGAAAATGCCGGTCTTGGCCAGCACACTTTTCGGCTCACAATTTCTTTCAGTCAACATTTTGAGCAACGTAACTGCAGCTTACTTCGTTTTTTTTTTTTGTATGACACACAGTTCTTGATGATCTCTTTCAAATGGTTGCATGTTTTTATACAGTAGAACAGAGCTACTCAATTATTTTCAGAAAGGGTCCAGTTACAAATGTCAAAATTTTTCAAGGTCCGGTCACTGTCATAAAATCATGCAAATTTGACATGTCTTGGATTTTTCCAACAAATAACGTAATACAAGCATTTATTACGTATACACTGTATATAGATATACAAAATCCGGTAAATGGATACAGATATTAACAAACGCTGTCAGCATTACTTGTTGTTCTGCTAGTGGGAGCAGTGGCATTTTGTGCTTCTTGGCAGTTACCTAAATTTTTGTTCCAAGTTAGTGATAGTGAACAGAATGTAATGGTGAAGGTTTTATTTGTGATGCAGATGCGAAGCTTGTTCTTTGTGAGCTTCTTTTTTGACGGTGCGGACTGTCAGCAGTCAGTGGCGTAACTAGATGTTTAAGCCAGGAGGGAAAACGCAGCTGAAAAAGGTCCACTGCCCACTGTAGGGGGGTTGCTAGCAACACTCAGAAAAACCCTGAGAAATGACGGTGAATCGCAATGTGAATGGCTATACTGAAACCCTAAATCACCAACAAATACTCTGAAAAGCGCAAAAAAACCACTGATAACCAAGAGAATACTAAAGCTGAAGCATAAGCGAAGTGGGGACCCGAGTTTTACGTTTATTGTAGCTTCCAGGAGGGGACAATTCGCCCCTCCAGCAGCAGCAGGTAGACCCAAGCACCGTAAGAATTTCCACTGACTATTTGCGAGGAGTGGAAAAAATTTTGGAGATACCTTCCTTTGACAAGAAGTTCTCAAGTGTGCCATCAAAAATATTTCTTTCACTGCTACATTCTGTTGGAATTCAACTAATTCCAGTTGAGTTTTGGCTGCGTCCACACCAGTGGTGTCAAGTTCCCGGAGCTTCACTCCCCCACCTTCATCAGTGAATGCAGTGAATGATGGGTCGTTGCCTACAAATATACGCGAAAATGCCCAGCAGAGCTCCGGTACCTATAAAAATTTCCACTTCATCTTCGGTGCACACATGTGCATGTGTTTTTTGCTTCAGTTGAGAATTTGGTAATGTCTGTCACTAAGAAGGGTTTTGAGTAAAGAGCAGCAACTGTTTTTGAAAAGAAGGTCGCCAAACTGTCGGACAATGTTGGTAATCAACTTTTCAATAAGTTGAATATATCTGGAATCTTCTTGCTTTTATTTTCCCCAAATGCCTTGGAAAAATGAATTCGTTTTGAATGACTTGTTTGAAGATATTAAAGTTTTTCTGGAAAGGGCGAGTAATAGTGATCAAATCAAGGGTAGTAGACTATCTTTTTCTTCTTGAAGTTTTGCATTCAAGTCCTTGAAATGTTCCATTATGTCAGCCAAAAATTCAAGTTTCCCTTTCTTTATCATTCCCTAAAAAGGTGAAAATGCCTTAGCTTTCTTCACATTTTGTTGACTTCCCCCCAAAAAATAAATATTATTTCCTAAATGATCAAAATCTCTGCAAAACTCTTCCATTACTCAATCATCTTCCAAAGCTGTGCACAAATAAATTTGTATAATTTTATTGTTTTCAGAAAGAAAAGGTTTCATTGCTATATTCTAGCTTTGAATCTACTATTTTCACCAGGAGAGACATTGTAGTGATGAGCTATTGTTGAACAATTATGACGAAACAATTACTTTGAACCAAAAAAACGTAGCTTGCCCAACTCAGGTATGCAGTGCACAGAGATAGCCAAATGTACACAGAAGAAGCTAATTATGCGGAGAGATAGCAAAATGCGTGCAGCGATAACTAAATTCACACAGAGATAGCTATCTCTGCGCAGAGATAGCTAAATGTGCGCAGAGATAGCTATCTCTGCAGAGAGATAGCTAAATATGTCCAGAGATATCTAAATTTGCACAGAAATAGCTAATTATGCGCAGAGATAGCTAAATACATGCAGAGATAACTAAATGCACGCAGAGATAGCTATCTCTGTGCAGAGATAGCTATCTCTGTGCAGAGATAGCTAAATGTGCGCAGAGATAACTATCTCTGCACAGAGATAGCTAAATAAGTGCAGAGATAGCTAAATGTGTGCAGAGATAACTATCTTTGTGCAGAGATAGCTAAATGCACAGAGAGATAGCTATCTCTGCGCAGAGACAGCTAAATATGTGCAGAGATAGCTAAATATGCACAGAGATAGCTAAATATGTGCAGAGATAGCTAAATGCGCGCAGAGATAGCTATCTCTGCACAGAGATATATTGTCTTTTTTTTGAGACTTTTTTAAACTTAGGGGGACCCGCACTCTCAAAATGCTGCAGCTCCAGCACTACCTTAATCCGACACTGGGTAGTTCTGTATGTTTTCTCGCATTAGGTGCTGTAATGTTCCTTTAAATAAAAATTCTTTCCTTTCGGAACGGATATTGCTTGCAACCTCACAAGACACTGTGGTTTGCCATTGCTATTGGCGAAGAAGTACCTTTCTTCTCTGTTAGAATTGAACTTTCTGTTTTCCCCTGACACTTCTCTTTTGACATTCATTTGTTGTCAACTTGCTATACTTGACTAAAAATTACTTCAGTGCTTTCACAATGCACATCTTCTAATCTAACTCGAAAATGAATTACAGACTCAATGGCTTGTAACAAAGATAAAAAATAAACACATGCTTTGCGTTCACAGAGCATTGAAGCGTTAGCCTAGGCTAGAGGTTAGCTATTGTACCATCATAAATTGAAAACAGGTAATGTTACCCCCTAACAGTTACACATTTCCTGCACTTGAATGATATGTAACTTGCAAGGGCTGTGTGGCTAATACAATGCATTTATGGCTTTGTGTAATATACGGCACACCGAAAGCGTTTTCTGGCCGCACAACAACTGTCTGCAGGTCGCATGCGGCACGCGTGCCGGTGTTTGGACCACGCTGATCTAGACGTTTGACCGGCCTGTATTTTTATTGGAGGCCTTGGTTTCATGCGTGCTGACAATATTTTGAAATATGTAGGACACGTTTGTTGGAACAACAATTGTTTTGAGACTTAAAATAAAGTTAAATCTGCGCAAAGTCAACTTTTTCCTAAACCTTGTTAATCAATTGAAGTCATTTGTTTGTGACCAGACACACGAAGTCCATAGTATAAACACACACACTCTGCATAACGCAGGTCGATAAATACAGACAAAACAGAACGTTTCACAAGGCATTGGAGCCTGCGAAACCACAGAGTTACAAACACTTTTTGCAACTGCGTTGAAGGCAGAACAACAGGGTTACAGAAACATTCAAACACTTGTTAGGACACTACTGCAGAGTAGGGTGCCAATTCCTAAACTGTTCGAGTCCAGGTAAAATGCGAATGCATTGTGACATGACACGCCATCAATCAAATGCACACTGTAAAGTTCGATCACTCATTCACAAAGTAAAATGCGATTGTAGTGCTCAAAGAATAAGGACGAATACAAACAATCTGACTGCATCAAACACGTAACAATATGTTGTTGGACTTTCTGCATCTTTTCGAGAAACAGGTAGCCTACGTATTTTATCGTAGCAGGGTCTCAAAGGTAGGAATGTTACATTGAACCTGGTGGCTACTAATACTCCCTCTCCAGGGCAGGTTGTATATAGCTCTGCATCGAAAATTATAGGCCACACGCATTCTCTGCATGCATGACTTCCTGAAATTACACCAAAATTGTGATGCATGCATGGGCGTACAAAAGGAACGAAAAAGTACATTTTAACCATTTTAACTGCAATTGAACATCGGGAAAAAGAGGCTCGCAGCTTGTTTGCTGCACAATATTCATATCGCAGTTGTCTCTGAATGTCCTTGTCATCTGAGAACTCAGTATCCATTGCAATCCTCAGATATTTGCATGCAGATTTTACATTTTGACCAGCCAATGTCAGTAATGGAGTGACATTGCTTTTTGCACTCTTAGCCTTAAATGTCGTACAAACAGTTTTGCTGCAGTTGAAAATAATCCCATGCGAATAATCCCATGCGATTCTGCATAAGCCTGGCACACACTTAGTTTTCTTTGCAACCAACGTTCACTTGGAAAAAACACACAAATGTCGTCAGCAAATATCTAGTAATTTAACAAGACTTCACCAATGCAACACCCTGCTTTAATGTTGTTTAGTTCGTTGGATAAATCATCTAAATAAACAGCAAACAAGTATGGACTCAGTACTCCCCCTTGTCTATTCCATTAGACATTTCAAACGGTTCAGACTAATGCTTGCCCCATTTTATTTGCATCGTTTGTTCCTTGTACCAATGTTTCAGTAAGCGCACAAAACACATTGGCACCTTTCTTTGAATTATGTTCTCGAATAATTTCATGTGTATTACTCGATCGAATGCTTTCGAGGCAGCTAAAAACAGCATGCACTGATGAGCCGTAGGTTACAAAGTATGAAGCACTTTGCTTCAACAAAAATGCAGATTGGTCAGTACTATGCCCAGCCTTAAAACCAAATTGATTGTCTGTGGTTCCAAGGCAAGGAGAGATGCTAGATCATATAAAGTGTTCAAGTATCTTTGACACCAGTGTGGCCACAGGTCTGTAATTTGATGTGTCAGACATATTCCCATTCTTGTTCTTGCATATGGGAACTATTGTTATGTTTAAACAGGAATTGGGTACGTAGGCCAACCCGTGAACTATGCACATATTGAAGAGTTCACTGAGAAAAAACACAGAGATTCACCTGCATACAGCAAGTGCTCAGCAGAAATGCAATCAGGCCTGGTGCCTTGTCCAAGGGCAGCTTTTGCAGAAGTGATATCAGCGAAACAACAGAACACATGGGCATTTCAAGACCCAGATAGTTCTCATTGCAGTCTATGCTATGCTCCACAGACTCTACAGACTCATTGGCAGAGTTTTCAGAGTTTGATATTCCCTTGCAATAGTCTTTCCACATTTTAACAATCTCTGAACCACCATTTACTCCACCCACCAATATTGGTAGTGATGGGGATCTGGTTTTGTGGTTGACCTTTTGCCAAAATGACTTCTTGGCTCTATCAGCCTGTAGTACAGCTGCTAGGCCATTGGCCTTATGTATTTCAACATCTTTGCGGCATTGCTGCAGTGAACATTTGAAATCTTTTTTGTGTTAATCACGTTCCTGTATATGCCAGCAGTCATGGGTCTTTTGCAGTTTACCTATAGCCAGAAGGCTGCCTTTGCAATTTGATGTTGTGATTTGACCACTGAGTTCCAGCCAAGAATGTTAAATTTACCTGCATTCTTTTTACGTGTTGTTTTAAATGCAGAGGAAGTAGCACCA
>Ga0210059_1008799_pt1 | contig 15862 bp, 14 predicted proteins | sample Ectturendosymbi2_FD_188042 | JGI IMG/M metagenome (GOLD analysis project Ga0210059, IMG submission 188042) | Ecteinascidia turbinata endosymbiont from Florida, USA - Sample 2 (SPAdes) (version 2) | ecosystem: Host-associated > Tunicates > Ascidians > Unclassified | place: Key West, Florida... | reverse complement strand
GAACTATGTTTTCATTCGTTGCTTAGCCAGGGGATTCCAAACTGCGGCCGGCGAAGCCATTTCATCCGGTCCGCAGAGACATTTTGCCAATGATGAAAAATAACGTTGAAAAACCCTGAACAAATTACTGACTGCTTGTAATGCAAGCAAGCAGTGCTCACAATACAAGTAGAAGCAAGCTGAGATCCTTGCCTCTTCATGGTTCAGTTCATTAGTGCAAATAGCGTTGTACAGAACGTAGTTTATATAATCTACGCACAAACATTTTTTTCTCTATTGCATAGCGAATTGAGCAAACACAGTTTCGCATCTTTTGAAAGTCAGCGTTAAGTGTTGAATGCTTTAGCCTGAAAGGTGAGTAAGCAGTCCCCACCCGGTGTGAAAGTTGTCCACCTGTCATCAGACTTCTTTTCTTGCTTTGTGAAAATTTTGTTGCCCTGTTAATAGTGCCTCCAAGATTTATGCACTGTTTCTTGATATTTGGAAGCACTTCTGTAAAAATTTTGCAAAAATGCCACAAAACACTTGTATTATATTTAACCCCGGAGATGACAAAGCAGTGGTGCGACCCGAAGAATGGTAGTTCAGAGACATGCTTCTCGAGCAACAAATAAAGCTGCTTTGACTCTATGCTTAGGATATATGAAGGTAAATAAAGCACGCAAGCCGCATGCTCATTTCAACAAGTTTTTTGCGTTTTGAAGCTCAAAATACCGCATCTACTGTTGACTGTGCCGCAAAAAACATTGGCTAATGCAACTGGTTGAACTTTATTTTGGAAACAGTCGCAAAGCTGCGTCTTGTCAAAGTGGTTTAGGCGTGCGGTGCGGCATAACTTATAGCCGTCAGAAATATTAATAATATCGGAATAGGTTCTATTGTCAGGTAATAGAATTCGGTATTGGCAAGCATGGGTACCCAGAGGTGTAAGAGGTGGGGATGCAGGACCCAAAAAGTATTGATTGCCGAAAATCCGGAAAAATCCCGGAAAATTCGGGCAAAGATGCTTCGACACCTTTTTTCTCATTGTGTCACGAATGAGACTGACTGTCGAATTACGCCTGATTTTGTTTTGCATAGCTGTGCATAGTTTCAAAAGTGTTTCAACTTCCATCTGATGTTCACTGTCACCCTGTCGTTCAGTAAACAATTTAAAATCATTAAAAGTCATTTGTTTTTCGAAATAAAGCAAAGTTTATGGGAGGATGTGCCAAAGGGGAAGCTTTCAAGTGTCCAGGTGCTGTGTTGTACAAATTGTTGGTGCTTTTTGTATGCATATAATTCTATTATTCTCTTGAATATAGTTCATAAATTAAAATGTGAAACAAATTGAATTCTTTTATTCACTTAATCTCACATCTACCTTTCGCAATGGCGATGTTTTGGGGCGCTTTCTGAGAACTTGTGCCTAAATTATAATATCTATCCCTGTGCAAGTTATCTCAGCATCTGTGAGTAATGGCAGTGTCAATTCCCTCACCACTTGCAAAATAAAAAGCATCTTGCTACTTACGTTAGATTTTGCTGCTGACTCTTCTCGTTGCAGCTTAAATGTAGCTCTAGAGTGGTGCATAACCTTGCAAGTGCAACAAAACTCTCAAAGGGGGGCACAGCATCTTTGAACAACAGAGGCTTGAGGCGACTGCCTCGTTCTCCTTCCCTAATATCCACCCCTGAGTTTGCGGTTTATCTTCTCGACAAAGCGCATGTGATGAAAATGAAACTAAGTTGAATTCTTCCCATTTGGGCTTCAAGTTCCGCAGGCAAGTTACTGTATTTTCTAGAAGCCCGTGATTTGTTGAAATTTAATTACGTGTAAGCTATCTTTACATGCAGCTGATTTATGTAAGACTGGGGTTACGATGGCGTACAAATTTTAATTCCAATGTATATCTGAATGAAGTCAATTATAGTTAGTAAAGTCTCAAATAATTTAAACATTCCCTTGTAGAATTACAACTCCAAGCGTTATGTCATGTTGCTGTCACAGCTACTAAAATTTTTACCTTGCTCAGAATTATAAAGTTTTATTTGATGAGTAGGGCAATATTATTGAAAAGTCCAAAATATTTTTTTAATGGCTAGCTGCGTAAAACTTGAACAATGTTCGAAATATGTATGCAATACATTTCAATCGTAGAATTGCAGCAAACACATTGTAAGTAATCAGGAACTAATTGTATAATTACCTTCTAACCAACCACGACTTAAAATTGGTAGCATTGATGTGAATCATGAAGACTGTAGAATGACTCGACAAACCATTGTAAATATTCTAGTTGCCTCGAAAAGTGACTAGTTTTCCTGAATATTTCGTTGCGTATTTTTACATTTATTTTTACGATTTATTCGTAAATGCAGTGGCCAATCTAGAATTAATTATTCCTGTTTACATACAAATGCACCAGGCAAAGGACACTTGTTGGCAGGACGTTCAGCTGATTTTGATAAAACACAAGCATAAATATTTGTTGTGCAATTGAAAACGAGCGCAATTGGCAGCAGCTTTCTTCCTAATAAAGTCTGCGATGTACCATCATTTTTCGGTGGTATCAATGCACTATTTGATTTTATGTTCCTATTCAAATATTTCAAACAATGGACGTAACAGCCAGGGCATAACGAGGGGTGCAAGGGGGACACAATTCCCCTGGCGCTGAATCACTGGGGGACCCGAAAGCCCCAACAATGTCACAAGTACTTTCTTCAATACAGTACATTTGATTCCGAAATACCTCAGGCTCGAACACAGGGGCGACAAACTTGCTTCTTGCCCCGGGCGCCATCTAACCTCGTTACGTCCCTGGTCACAGCTCAGAGCATTTGAAATGAATGATAAAAAATGCGAAAAAGTTAGTCAACGTGTTTAAAAATTTTGTGCTTGGAAAATAGTCTCATTTTGTGTTACAGAAACGCCTTTGTAGCTGTGAAAAGGCAGCAGAAACTAACGACGAAGATCTCAGCAAGGTGAGGTTTTGTCTTATTGCTGCATAACAACTGAACATGTGCTTGCCCATAAAATCGTTTTTTCCCAACAATGTAATCACGTGATAAATACCCTTACCAGGTGGAACATCATGGCATAATAAGTTTATCAAATGCTATTTACCCAAAAATTTATTTAAATTTATCTCCTTTGCAATCAGGTTTTAAAATTCCGCGTTCATCATGATTTAGATCAACTACAATATGACAGAGATTATGCAAGATTAATGGTGAAACATTACGATTCTTCTTTTTGTGAAATCCTTGAGTGAAGAAGACATTCTTGTAATTGCTGCAAACCGTATGTAATGAATGTTTTCTTTTTCAGTGCTTAAGCTCACACACCACACCTAGTGAAATGGGCCAGAATGAAATTACAGTTGAAACAGCAGAAGAGGTAAAATTGGAAAAATGACACTGTATGTGTTTATTGTTACCAAGGTGGTTCAGAGCAACTTTAAAGCATGCATTTCAAACAATAATGGTGAAAACTGTTTTTGGTAGAAATCAAGAAACTTTTAGATGTGATCTCGTGTTCTATACTGTTGATGAAGAAATCAAAGAACCGAAAAAGTTGTCAGGGGTGCCCAGGGTCAAAAGTGATTGCATATCTAGTCGTTTTATTCTTTGAGAGGCGATGTCCCAAACAAAATACTGTCGCTTACAAAAGTCAAAAGATTTGCTTCTTTCAAAATTTTTGGGCTGGCTACGTCACTGCTACACAAACGTGCAGGATCAGGAGGTTCTATCGCATAAAGTGGGAGGTCCTGGCGGACAAAGATGTTGTGAGAAAGATATTTGTATCCTGAGTGTCGTCATTGTTCCGAGAATTTCCGAAATCCACAGCGGTCGCGTAGGTGGAATGGTGGCTGTTCAATTTCAAAGCAGCTGTAGCTTCAACTGCTTCTCGGGTGTGTGGGGGTCAACGACTCGTTGTGGCGAATAATGGCAAAAAGTAACCCCTTGGTGGAAGCAAGAGGTGAACAATGGTATTCGAGCAAGGAAAGTAGCCTACAAGGCATGGCTTCATAACGAAGCCGACTCTTCTTTGCATTCGCGGTAAGCTGAGGCGCGAAAATCCGCAGAACGCACGATGAAAAAGTCTAAAATGCAGTCTTGCCAGAAATTCGGACATAAAGTGGATTCCAATTACTGGCAAACAAACAACGTGTTCTGGCAAACCATCATGGGTTTGATACGACGAACGACATCATACTGCTAGATTTATCAAAGACCAAAATGGTGTCTTACTCAGAAATGAGAATGATATCCTTGGTAGATGGAGAGAGTATTTCAACGATGTTTTAAAACTAGTCACTATTACGTTGCCGAACACACATGAGGTACATTTGGGGGAGGAAAATACCATCACTGCAACCAATAGCGGATCCAGGCTGTTTGGGATAAATGCTCCCCCAAACGTCTGTGGCGTCTATTTCATATTAATGCGCCTCTTTATGGTGCCTATCGAAGAAGAAACAGATACAAAAAATACTCTAAACTGAGCAATGCTTTACACTTTGTTAAGCTTCACGATTTACGTGCCGATCTTTCATCATGCTTCTATTTCGAATATTATCAACAATGCTATTCTTTTGTAACAATAATATTGTTCCAGTGTTCCGTTATTTCTTTCCCGCGTCAGAAATGCCCAGCCTTACTCAGGTTATGTAATCATCACAAACGCTGTCGCTTGGCTTTCGTCAGCACAGTTATCGACTTGCGGCTGAGCTGTGAAAAATTGGCCCGTTTTTCTTACGAGTTCATTTTTGATGCCTGATGGAAATATTGAAACAATGACAGCAGTGAAAATACGAATGCTATGTTGAAAACTTATAACTGACCAATGGCGTGCAGAGGTCTGGTGATGCCCGGGATGACTGCTTGATTGGATGCCGCCTAGAGATGGCACGGGCCAGTACTTTTGCGGCCCGGCCCGCCCAGCCCGTTTATCCTAAACCCCGAATTATTTTTCGACCCGTGGCCCGTAATATAACGTAACTTCAAAAACAAAGCAACAACACTTAAGGTTTTCAGTTCATTGTCCTTTGGACCCAAAAACCATTTAGTCTAAAGGAGGTGGCTATAGGTCCGCCAGCGGACCTTCACTTTTGAAAACCTATTTGTTCGCCGCCTGTAACGTGACACTAATGCACGACAAGTGTGTGCTACGCTGCACTACACTTTGACTTGGTGCTTGGTAGAAACATACTAAACCCTAACTTAAACCTAACCCTAATCCGAAACCTTACATTACACCTTGGCGACAGCGACATACTATAAATGAAAATGTTTGTTGCTTTGACAGGGTTGCAAATTTGTCTTCACCAAAAAAAACAGATCTTGTTCCACAAAAAGTCAAAAAATGCCAGACAGCGGTTTTAAGACACATACGCATAAAACACGTATGAACAAAAACAAAACAGATATTAAAATTCGTCAGAAACATCGATATAATGCAATTCCAAGCTTTAGAAGTATTTTCTTTCCCCGTAATTACACTTGTACACTTGCTTTTTATAAAATACATCGAACATTTTCAGGGCAACAGTAAAATCTTTGCAGTTTTCTTCACACCCTGCATAGCCATACACTCTCGTTTAAAGAGATTCGTAATGAGTATGCAGCTCAGACAATGTTTTGCCAGAGCTAATCCTTTCCGACTGAAAAAAAACTTTTTGAAAATCAAAAAAAGTCAAGTGCTTTGAAAAAAGCCAGAATTTCAATAAAAATCTGGCTTAAAAAAGCCAAATTGGCAACCCTGTGCTTTGATTGATTCATAACATGGTTCACTCATTTGCGTGAAAACAAGTGAAATGGAACGTTAGCAGAACGGAAAAATGGAGAGAACAGCAGCAAAAAAGTTCGTTGTTAGATTTTGAAATTTTGCAAAAAATAAAAATTTTCGTCTAATTAGTGAGAAGACCTTAGCGGCGCGAAATGACGTCACAGCTAAAGAAAATTGTTCGTGGACTGTTTCAAAATCTTAGCGGACGGCCCTAGACTGTTAGCGACCGTGCCATCGCCAATGCCTCCCTACCAAATTCTAGTATTGAGCAGTGGCGTGTGGTGGTCATTGTCACTGGATATACGTTGTTTGTGACGTCACATAATGGCGTTGTGTTCACGTTTTCAAACCAACGTTTTGGCGAAGTTTGTTGACACAACATGCATATTATTCTACACGCACTCTCCTTACTCGTTGTCGTGCAAAGTGTCACTGTAATGAACATAAATTAATCAACGCTCCTCTGCATGAATTGGATAGACAGTCAATAGCCCAGACGACGAGGGTTCCACACAGTCCAGTCGCCACGGGGGGCTTTTGGGGGCTTAGCCCCCAATAAGGCTCCAAGCCCCCCAAATTGAAACATGAAACACTAAAAATCAGTGGAGTGTTTGTCAATTTTTAGAGTGTCAAGCCCCCCCGCACAAACACAAATCCCCCGCAGAAACGCAAAGCACCCCGATTGAAAACTTTCTGGCGACGGTTCTGGTTCCACAGTTAGGAGCTGCAGGATCAACAGTTTGCTTTTTCCGGACGGTTCGGTTCTGCTAGCAATAGCATCTTCTGCACAGCGTCTTCAGCATCCTCTCGATAGGTTTTCTGCTGCGTGCCACCCAAGCTGGAATGAAAACCAGCACTAAATAGACCGAGCTTATGTCTCTCTAGAAACCCAAGGCAGTGTATGCTGCAAGTGAGCGGCAATACACTGCAACAGGTGGAGATGTTCAAGTATTTAAGGATGATTTTTACAAGTAACAGAAAGCAGAACAAGGAGATTGATACAGGGATCTGTAAAGCAAGCGCAGTTCTGCGTGCGCTTTATCGCTATGTGGTGACAAAACTTGAATTTCAAACACCACAAAGCTGTCAGTTATGTGATCGGTCTTTATTGCGAACCTTACCCATGTTCATGAATCTTGGGCAGTCACTGAAAGAATACTATCCCAAGTACAAGCGGCAGAATGGGATTTTTGGGAAGAGTACACGGCGTGACACATTGCGACAAAATGTGCAGCTGTGAAAGTTGCAGAACCCTGAATGTCGAACCACAGAATGCCCACGAAGGACTGGCTACGCCCACGGTAAAGCGGCCCAGAGATCATCCAAGTACCAGAGGAAGTGACTGCATTTCCGACCGTGCTTGGTCCCGTCGTAGTGCTGAGCCAGCAGAGTTATCTGAAATTGAGTTATTTTGGGTCCTCCTAGGGCTTTGCCCCCCCGGCAATCTTTAGAGTAAATGCAAACATGAAAAATATATTGAAATGGGTTTTGCGAAGTAGTTATGGATGTCCAGTTGAGATTTCAGGTGTGCATTTCCCATATGGAGTGTTAGTAAGCTGTTGCAACAAAGTACAGACGCCACCAATGTATTTGCTAATATATGGTTACACACGAACCGTTGTGTCTTTTCCAGAATGCTCAACCAAGCAGTAGCTTCGTCAACATCAAAGTTGAGCAACTCGAACCGGATGTTGGCGAGCCAAGACCAGAGTGTCAGGAGAACAAACTGTGTAAACAGCACGATGAATACGAGGTAAGACTCGTGGCCAAGTGCAAAATTTGAGGATTTTGTTTTTCAAAACTTTGTATAATTACTGATGGCTGTTTTGTTTTCGCTTTTTTATTATTTCTGAAATTGCTGAACCATTGCACACGATTGTGATTCGAGGTAAGTTTCTGAAAATCTTGCTTGGTCTGGAACCAGCAGAATTTCCTGAAATTGCTGTTGAACGTGAAGTATTTCGAACCCTCCATGGGCTGCTGTCCCGCGACCCTCCTTAAGGAAATGCAGACATGAAAGTGATGAAAAATATGAAAAGGATTTTTCGCCAACACACGTTTCACTCGAAGTTTTAGTAAGCTGTTTCAACAACGTACAGACGCCATCAATGTAAGTAATGAAATATGTTGACACGCGAACCGTTGTGTTTTTCGAGAATATTCAACCAGGTTTTTTCGCAGCTCTGGCGCACCAGCTTGCCGTATCCCACTTCATGGTGATGTAAGCTTCATTTGAAGATATCGCAAAATTTATCTGATGACTCTGGCGTGCTACAAATACTGTATAACTATTAACTAACCCTTGTTTGCAGTATCAGCCGTAGCCTTAAATAAGTGATCGGCAGACTTTCGTTATGGTGGCCCAAAACGCCCTTTTAGCCGCAATTAAAGACCCATGCTTATTTGTTTTAGGCTCAATTTCAAACTTCTACTGTATGCCAGGCCTGCACAACATACGGCCCGCATGCGGCACGCGAGAGCTTTCGCAATTGCAGAAAATGTTGCAACAGCTCAACTTCGGATGTGTAATTAATTGTCTTTCCAAAATTTCATTCAAACAACAACAAAATGGATTAGATTTTGCGGTCCGCGTCAAATTTATGTTGGTCAATTTGGCCCTTCGAGTGTTCAGAGTTGTGCAGGCCTGCATGCAGCTACCTGTCACATAACAACGCTATGTTATAATGTCATGAACTGTATAATGACAAAAACAATGCTTAGTTAACGTCAAACAATCAATGTTCCATTGTAGTTACACTTACAGTAACCTATGTTTTAGCCCACGCAACTGGCACAAGATTGTAGCTCTTGAGTAACATGCAGCCCACAACAGAAAGTGTTGCGCGGCCCAATAAAAAGTGCTTAACGGACCACAATTGGGCCGAGGCCCACAGTTTGCCGACCACTACCTTAAATGAACATCGGAGGTTTCTGCTTTTGTACAGTTTTAAAACTAAATGCGTGAATATGGCGGTGATATGGCTTGAAGCTCAAACTTTGGCTTAGAAACAAATAAGTTTCAAAGCCTTTTTTGTCACGCAATTAGGCCACAGAGCTAGAAAATGTCTAGCAACAATAGCATTCATTCTAGATATTTATTTATGATGACACGCACTGTGACGTTTCAACCACAGTTATGCGGAACCTTAATCATTCCACATTAACTTGCGGCACGTAAAAGCAACAGTTTTGTCATTAAGCAATCAGACTCCAACCTGCACATAGTCTCAAAGTGTTACAACTTTCACCTGATCTTAATTTCCGGTCGATCTTACAGTAAATTTTAAATCATTCAGCTGCAACGGGAAAAGTCAGCATCAAAATCTAACGTAAGTAGGATAATGCTTCTTGATTAGTAAGTGCTGAAGGCAATGATACTGCTGTTACTTACAGATAGCTTGCAATGTGTTTTCTCGGTAAAGCGCATGTGACTATAATGAAACGAAATTCATTTTTTATCAGTCGATTGAATTTTATTTTTAAACGCTAAACGATTTTAAAAAAGACTTCAATCGCTTACGCTAGAATTTCTAGATCAGCAGTTATCAAACGTTTTTAAGCGCGACGCAAATCTGACTTTGGAACACCTCGCAACCTAAGACGCAAACAACGTATGAAAAAAATAAGGATAGGATGATTTTCGGCAGTAACTTGCTAAAATCATTTTTAATGTCAGCAAACTATTCTTTTCTCAAGTTCCTACGCTGCCAGATAGACAAAGACAAGCAGTGGTAACTTTGAAAATATGCAACTCCGGTTTGGATCGCCTCGGCGCGGCATAATTTTGACCTTGCGCCACCCTTATTTGGGTTTCGACCCATACTTTAGGAACGACTGGAATTGACCAACTAACCAACCACTGTGTTAAGCTATACCGACAAGCAGGCCTATTTCTTAGCTTTAGTGCAGAGCCGTGGTGATAATCGATCGTGGCTTCATTTTCGTAAATACTCAACCATTTCCACACTTTGTGCACTGAGTGGGTCAAACATATGCAACTTTGTTTGGAGGGCATGTGTGAGTTTTCCCAATTTACAATGTTCTTTACAGGGGCATAACGACGGGGGCAAGAGGGGCACAATTCCCCGGGAGCCGAATCACTATGATGACTCCGAACAACTGTAGGGTTGCTAAATGACTGCGGGGGTTCCAAAAGTCCCAACAATGTCGAAAGCACTTTCTTCAATATAGTACATTTGCTTCCAAAAGACCTTAGGTTCGAACATGGGGGTGCCAAACTTGCTTCTTGGCCCGGACACCATCTAACCTCATTACGTTCTTGATTATTTATCACATTTGTGAATTATAGTGTCAACTCCAAATAGCTCCAGCTAAATATTTAATCGTTTTTCGGAAGCAAGCTTAGTGCATGTAGCGTACAAAAATGCTAACGCAGTCACATTTCATACAGCGTTTAATGACAAAAAATCCAAACATTTTTCAAACGCATCAAAAGACTCTAACCGTTACGTTATCAGTTGCATACGTCAACCAGTCGCTCACGAGGTCGACAAGATCCACGTCTTATATACGCGCAAATTTCGTATAAGTACTTTGGGAGCATCATCACTCCTCTGACAGCATCATCAGTGCTGACAAACATATCGCTAGTACACTGGCCCAGATGTAAAGAAAGGTAAACTTTGACGTCGTAGAAACGATACCCAAGATTCTTCTTCTTTTGAGCTAGTTGTGCAAACCAGTGCTTCGCCGAACTAGATCTCGGGGCAGATGTTGAGCAGCCATTCGGTTGTCTCATCGTCCAGAACCGTCAGGCCACGTACTCCACGGGGAGGTCGATGGATTTGACATAGGAGGACACCATGGTCGACGGTTTGTTCTTCTGCGCCACACTTGCAGGCCGCAGAGGAGGCAATACCCCGTTTGTACGAGCAGGTGCGGAAACGTCCGACACCGGTGCGGAGGCGGTTAAGCCGGATGCAGGCTGTTCTTGGGAGGGTCATTCCGGGTGTGTGTGTACCGGTGCCTGGAATTAAAGTACAGAGTCTTGTAGAGTTGTCCGTCCACTCCACATTCCATTGATGATCTGCCCACTCCGCCGCACGTATGTTGTTGTCAGGTGAACTGATGAGTTGTTGTGCGGCGGGTACAAATGGGTGTCTCGATTTGAGGCGCCATGCAGCTGCACCTGATGGACGGGTGAGCCTTGAGTGGAGTAGGTGTCCAGGCTCCATGGCACGGCGTGCTAGAAACAGTGTCGCTCCAATGCGACGAAGCTCAGCAGGTTGGATGCCTGCGAGGATTGGAAGGTTGTCCGCTGGTGTAGGACGCAGGCATCCAGTCACAATTCGCAAGGAGTCGTTGATGGCAGGGTCAATGAGGTGGGTTTGAGCACAGAGGCACCAGACAGGAGCGCAGTGCTCTTCGGTTGAATGGACCAGGACTAGGGTGGCTTGCAGAGTTGTTGCTCCAGCACCCCAGCCAGAGCCAGCAAGCCGCCTCATGAGTGCGACGCGTGATGTTAGCTTCTTGCGAAGTGGCTCAAGGTGTCGACGATACGTGAGCGACCGGTCCAATGTTACTCCGAGGTATTTGGGCTCGGAGCAAGAAGGGCATGGTTTCGTTGTTGTATTTGACTTTAAGCTCACATTTAGCTTCCTTATTGTTAAGAATGAAGGCTGCCGACACCGTTTTCGTGGTGCTGAGCTTTAGCTTCCAAGTCTGAAGGTATTCACCTGCAGTTGCCATGTCCTTGGTCAGCACCTTTCCACTGCCTGCCAATAACCATCAGCATGCATGATTGCTAGGTCGCCAGCATATGCATACTTTCTGCGCCAATTGACGCATGCCGTTCTTCTAAGTAGTACACACTCTAATTTTTTAAATAAAAGAAAAAAGTTGAAATTCACAGGATTCCAATACAAAAGTAAAATAGAAAAAGTCATAAATGTCATTGCTGTACTGTTTACCACTTCAAATTTATTCACCCCTATGTTTCAAAAGTGCGTCAATTGACGCGTCCCGTCCTTCTGCTGTTAATACGTTTCCACATGAAACCCCCTCAAATAAAAATTCCGGCTTCTCCATGATTTTGATTGCATTCTGGAAATTTGCTGCTATCAGCTGATCCAAACATATAAATACACCGGTGTACCAAGCGTAAGTTGTCCAGAATGACACATCAGGAGATTATAGACAAATACATTGTTTTTAAATAAATCAACAAAGAGACATCCCAAGATGATGCAAACAATCTTGGGATGTTATCGAAGGTGGGAAAAATGAGTCCTTTTTTGTTTTTCTCGAAATATGTGGCGCATGTTGATCAACCAAAAGCACAAATCCATCTTTTTCACAAATGCTAGAAACAAAGAACAGCGAATACAATAAGTTCTGGCGATAACTGACAGATATGTTGGTTATTTGTGGAAAACTTCACCGAAACTTGATGTTTTGCAGAAAAAAGATTTTCAAAATATCACTGAAGTATTCAATCGACCAGAAAAACATGGAGATAATGGAGAGGAGTTTGCCACAGACGTAAGTTTTATCGATTTGTTTTGATTCCACTAAAAATGTCTATTAACTGTTTAACGATTAGTGGGTCTGCTTTGGGATTGCTATAGGCTTGAAATCTACATTGTCATCAAAACTCTACAGTATTATGCGGAGATAACTACATACGTGGGGCTGAGATACAGACAAGGACATCTCCTTATGCAAACGTAGGTTTCAGTGCCACTGTAGATGTATTAGTTTGTTTATTTGTGAGAACATTGTACATTCCTTGACTTGTTGCGTTCCCACACAGTTAACCTTCGCAGCTGATTCCACCTCCGTATTATTATACCTAACGTGATGGATAGAAGCAGTAGTTGTATGTTGCGCAGTGAAACCGGCGAGTCAACTACTTTGAAATTTCACAAAACGTGTGTAGAGCAGTGTATGAGGAAGTTTTGTATCAAAAGCAAATCTTGGCAAACAAGAGAAGAAACCAACTAATAGCGGTTTTTGCAAACTGCTTGTGGAATTGTGATTTTCCAAAAAATTAGTTTGAAACACGTGGCAAAAAAAACGAACTGCATTTTTGTGAAAATATAACTTTATTGCAAAACTTCGTAAACAAATATGCATTGATTGAGAGCGCCAATACACCAGGTTTAAGCTGTTGCTTTAAAGTGAGATCTTTAATGTTAAAGGTAATTGAAGTTTTTGGAGTAGAATAACTTTGCTTTAATCTTCAGACTGTAGCTTTCTGTAAACTTCACTGTAAATTTTTTCTCAAAAATATGTTGTTTAAAGAAGGACATGTCAATACAAGGACTCTTGTTTGTGGAAGGGAAGTTTGTGTTCAAAGACATTTTTTGGAGGGACATGACCAGGGCCGATGCCAGGTGGTTTGAGACCCCCAATCTATACTTTGGTTTCTCCATTATGCAATGTGTTGGATTTAACGCATAATATTTAAATATACAAAAACAAAATTTATTTTAACAAAAGCTAATAAACGCATGTTTCTACAGTATCAATACAACATGTGAAGCAGACAGACTTTAGCATTTGTTAAATTTCAAGCTAGAAAAATGACTTTTTCCTAATTTTCAAAAATGCCAATGTTTTTATCAACTCAGTCATATCTTGTTTTTGCAGTTTCACTTTCAATAGATATCATTGCCAGATTTGTTAATGTTTCATCAGTCAAAGTTGATCTGTGAAACGTTTTGATTAAATTAAACTTGCTGAAGCTCCATTCAACAGTAGGCCTATTGCGTACAGCAGCGATCGGCAAATTTTCGTTATGATGGCCCCAAGCCCCCTTTCAGTCGTAATTTTTAAACGGCCGTGCTTATTTCTGAAGGCCCAATTTCAAACTTATGTTGAATTCAATTATCTGTAGCACAACAATGATATGTTGTCATAAACCCTGTAATGACAACAATGCCTTGTTAACGTCAAACAATCAATAATCTACAGTTGTCACAGACGCTTATGTTTTATCGCAGGCAACCGGTGCAGCATTTTAGCTCTTACATATCGCAGACCACCACAACAAGTGTTGCGAGGCCCAGTAAAAGTGCCGAGCGGCCCGCAATTTGGCCAAGGCCCACAGTTTGCCGACCACTGGCGTACAGTGTTATTGGTTAAATAACTGGATTTTTCTCATTGGTGTAAAGTGTTGAGTTTCCATTGGAAACCTCTCATGCAAGATACATCAGATATTACAGGCGCGAACTACAAATAAGACTTTACATCAGTGGTTGTTAACCTTTTTTGTAGTAGTATGCACTTCCAAATTTGCTTGAAAATCTGTACACCCCTGCCATGCACTAAAATCAAGTGCTGTAAAAATTCAAGCGATTTTTATCCTGTTAATGTCACTTAAACGATTTCAAATGGTAAACCTTGTAAAATGTGAAGTGTGTGCTCATGTCTACAATATCTAACCTGCAATATACACGAGCACAAAATTGACATTTATTTATTTACTAATTTATTGACTTGTTGTAGGCCGAAGTCTAAAGTGGCTAAGCCGTTGTGGTAAGACAGGTGTCAAGCGAAATTTCTGACTTGCGCAAACGCTGACTTCACGCCATCTGCGCATGTGCAGAGTAATATTCCAGGTCTTGCATTTCGCTTGCGAAAGGCATGACCTGGAATATCATGGCTGAGATATCAAATAAGCTGAGAACTGATTATTAAGGTTTTTAGTGTTTAGCTTTAGGATTAGAGTTATGGTGTAGGATTAGAAAAAGAAAACTAATTGACGTTTAAAGTGTTCAGCGATCCCAAACTGTCGCTTATTGTGGACTATCTGACGTCTAACCAAAAGTTTTTGTTTTTGCAATAGACATCAAAACCTTCATCGTCAAAGTTTATTCCTTTGTCCTGAGAAGCAAAAATAACTTCTCACACTTTTTCAAGTTTTGCTTTAAAATGAGTTTGAAGCTGTTTTAAAAATGAAGCTGTTTTAAAATGGCTAGTTTTTTGGGTGTGTTCCCACACCTTTTTTGTTACCACTACATCGCTGCTGACATACGTACAAGAATAGACAAGAAACTTCGCTTGACCTGTCACGCGAAATCCCTGACGTGGTCAGAAGTATCGCTTGACACCGGGAACACCACGAAGTCATGAATAAACGTCACAATCTAACTATTTAACCACGGTGACTGCGTTGAACACAGTCCCGTACGCCAAACAGGGTTGCCAGGCTGGCCCTTTTGCGGCCAAATTTTAGAAATTTGGTCGCAAATAACATTTGCTGGCCCCATAATTTTCGTTTGGCTTTTTTCCAGGCCCCTTGCAAAAAGTAGATTTGGCCACCTTGGGTCCTGTCTGAGAAACTACTTTTTTCACTTTTTTGACAAATGGATTGCAGATTTCGATCAAATTTCTTCATGTTGAAGGTTTTAGATTACAAGACTTTGTTAGGAGCCTTAGTTTTAAGTTCAGTAGAATAACTGTTACTTGCTGCAATTGTAGAAGTAGCAGTGACAACTGGTACGATACCGAACTTACTACTATTTATTTGTAGAGGTGTGTTTCTTTCTCATGGTACACGTATTTGTTTACTTTATTCAGATTGTTGTTAATCTCTTTAGCACTTATCCAGGATAGAAAATTTATCTCGGTTCATGGCTACACATGGAAATTAAATCATTCTCTTACCATCTTTCATCATATAGGCTACTTGTTTTGTTGTTGAGCTCAAATTGTGATTGAGGAGCGTTCCCATTTCATAAATTACTACATATGAGTTCATATGACTTGTAACTGCTGCTAAAATTGGAAAAAATTGTTGGCCATTTTTTTGGCCCTTTGTGTTAGGGTTTGGCTCTTTTTCGGTTATTTTCTGAACTAGATTTGGCTCCTTGGCAAAAAGTAGATCTGACAACCCTGACACCAACAATGAAGAGAATAAATCTTTGGGTTTATAATTAGGGAAACCGATTTCAAAATAAATTTCACTGCTGACTGTTGTTGGGATTAAACATATTCATTTGTAACAATTACCAAGAGAGTGGAAAGTAGAATTTGAGACCTCCGGCCCAAATTTTTTACACTATGCCCAATATATTTGAACTATGTCCAAAACATTTTTCCAGGGGGGCGAAAAATTTTTTAGGG
>Ga0210059_1008798_pt1 | contig 15864 bp, 10 predicted proteins | sample Ectturendosymbi2_FD_188042 | JGI IMG/M metagenome (GOLD analysis project Ga0210059, IMG submission 188042) | Ecteinascidia turbinata endosymbiont from Florida, USA - Sample 2 (SPAdes) (version 2) | ecosystem: Host-associated > Tunicates > Ascidians > Unclassified | place: Key West, Florida... | reverse complement strand
TGCAACGAAATGGTGGACATTTGGAACACATCTTGGGAAAGCCATAAATTGACTAAAAATCGACAGAAATAGTTGAAACTCTGGTGAATGGTCTTCCATAAACTGAATAATGTGTGGTTGTAATTTGAAACAAATAGCTTTTTAATCAAAGTCACAATTGAAATTTTCATGGGTACACATCTTTTTGGGTCACCCTGTACAATTTTAACAATTGGGCACAGCCTTAAATTTGAGAAAAAAACATAACAGTCCGAAAAAGTAAAGGTGAACCGTGACAAAGAGACCTCAAAAATTGATATCAGCCAGATAAAGAATGATGCATTAAAGTGATCAGCAAAGCAGAAGCGCCACCTCTTTTGCAATGAAACATTCATAAAATATTTTTACTGCGTTTATGAAAATCTTCCGCTAATTTTATGCGCTTATCAGTGTTTGATGAGAACACAGATGCGCAAAACCTGGTAAAGCTCCGAATTCAAATCTTGGTTTTATGAAATATGGACAAATGTTCGAATCTGCTATGCAGCGGTTTATATCAGATCAAATTAAAATTTTACATGAGGAAACTTCCTGTTTTACTGATTTATTTTCACAATGCGTACGCGCAAAATTAATTTAAAAAATATGTACAAAAGTATTTGACGGAGTGCTTCCGTAGCAGCAAAAATGGATTTGTACAGGGTTAAAATGATGCCTTTTAATCCATGCCATAAGGCCGAAAATATTCTGCGTGGTTTTTTACTAATTTTTTATTCTTCAAGCAATTACTGTTCCACGATCTTGCTACTGCAACTCATCTCACGACAAAGAAAGTTTCACCACCCGTCAAGTGTTGGCTTACTTTTACTTTTGACCAGAGACTCATTCTTCTTTATGTAGAGAAGAAATTCATGGCAGAGGGTTGATGGCTTTTGAACCTCAATTAGACTACTCCACGAATGTATCAAACCAGAAATTGCAAATATTATGGCTTTTTTCAGCAAAAATCAGTTGCAACGTTTGATATTTTTCATCTCTCTACTTTAAAATGCCTTACGTTAACGTAAAGATTTTTTACGGGTGATTTCCAATATTTTGGCTGTTTTCTCCTGCGTACACGTAAATCGTTTTTTTATTTTGCATTCCGAAGTATCTGTTGCAAAAAATTGTTTAAAAAAGGCCCCAAATATAATCAAACTAACATTTCGAACATCGTCAGCAGAACTTTTTTGCTATTACATCGTTTAACGCAAATCTTTTCACTTCAGTTTATTTGCTATTAGATCTTGATACTTAACTTTATTTACTGCCATATCTTTTGCCACAGTTTATTTGCTATATCTTTTTGCTTACCAACCCATCCAGTCGGTTTTTTTTGTTCGTGAACTTGAAGAGGAATTATAGGCTTGTCCATCTCCAGAGCATAGTAAGCTTCCATCCTGATAGTTGCATACAAGAATCTTTTAACGTTGTGGAATCCACGATAATGTTTGTTAATCACAGCAAATGAACGAATTATAAAACGTTTTCTCAAGTGTTTCCCCTTTTTACATGTATTGCACCCTATAGAAACAGTTATATAACTTCTAATAAAATGTATGAAAAAATAAAATGTATATCTAATAAAAAAAAGGTACCTCAATTTATAAAATATCGTCTTGTATAAGTTTTCTGGTTCAGAATTTGAAAGCGAACATACTTTTAAGCTTGTGAAAATAGTACACAATAAATAACTGCATCTTCAATTCTGTAATGAGATCAAGTGCTGTCACACACAACTTTGTGCCAGTCTACAGTCGTTTCTATTTTATCAGATCATGGGCACAACACTAAACTGCAACCGGTGATGGGGCTGGAATTGGGTGTTAGTAGATTTTGCGAAAAATCAATGTTCGTTAGTCATCATTATTCCCAGGTCTACTCAGATCCAAAGTCTGTGATATGTGACGGGGTTCCAGACATGTATCAAAAAGTCTCTTCCAACTACAGACTGAGTTTTTCTGCCATGCAGAGCAATCAGTCCCGGTGTGGGGAACAGATATGCAGTTGGGGAATTTTACTCCACTCTGGCAGCTCTTGGTCCGCTGCATGGCTAGACTTACAGTAGGAACATCAGTGTCCGAGACGTCTCAGGTACACCTGGTAAACCATTTCGCAAACAATCCGGAAAGCAATAAGTTGGAAATAAATTCTGTCGAAATTTATTCAGAATTTGGAACTCAAAATTGATAACTACGGCTCTTACTTAAACGGTCTATGATTTCAGGAAAATTTTGGTTAAAACACAAAAATGGAACGGATGTCTTCCACCAGTAATTTCCCCAGGATTTTAGACTTTGGTAATTTTTCTGAAAATACCAAAATAAGGAAAAGTCCTTGCAGAACGTTTTTTTAAACAAAAGCAGTTAAAGTATTTTATATCATTTTATATTGACATTTTTTGTAAACCTTATATTGGTGTATCACATTGATGCGTAATAAAACATTTCAATCAACCGGAAAAAGCAAAATTTCGACTGGAAGGTAGTCGGAATGGCAATTAATAAACAATCATTACCACGCGAAGGACAGTGGGATTCGAACCTAAAGCTACAGCGACACAAGCTCTTAACCAAAAATTGTTGAGGGTTTTAAAACACGCAACTATCCTTCAAATAGTACATGAACCCAACAGTTTCGGTTTCAACTTGAGCGGGTTCAGCGACTCGTTTCGTTGCATTGCTTGGATTCGATCTTCAAAAATTGATCGAAGTCAACGTGTTCCTCAATAAACATCTTGAAACTGCAGTCTTGGAACGTAGTTATTTGTCCACTTAAATTATATCTAAAATCCTGGTCTGTATGGCCGTTGCCAGCGGGGGGCCAGCGGTCCCCGGCCTCCCTATTTAAACTCTGTGCTCCCCCATTTCATGTTTGGTTCTCCGAACTACCACAAAGCTGTAGAATTGCTATGCGCAGTTGCAGATAGTTAATGAGCAATAGCTTGTTGAATGACTCTAGTTTGCGACATTGCGTTCGTTCTTCAAGCAAACAAAATCGCGAAATTCCACTGTTCTAGTCGCAGGAATCGCCAATATAAGGATCTTGAATACTTTATGTGAACAAAAGTTTCGCTTATGGCAAACCAAGAGCGCATCTTGTTTTTATTTCACGACGGACAGTAAAGTTGTACAGCCTAATTCCTCCAGCTAACGTTACTAATTTAACAATATAAATTCCTAAATGCGCGCATTGCTAGTTGTTTCACGCTGAGGTTGCCACGCTCACGATGGCCGGTAATGCTATCCTAAGCGCATTGTGACGTTTAAATGTTTATGGCACAATTATGGCGAGATTGTTGTTTGGTGTTACAAAATTCGATGATGAGAACTCGAGTACAAAACCCACGTCTTTTCTCGTTCCCTTTGCAGCAACATATTAAGGCGCAGGTCCGCAACCAGGAGATGGGCAATTACCCCCCGCCCTTCCGAAATTTTCAAAATCACGTGTAGTTGTTAGGTGCAACAAGTTAGAACCATTTTGTTCTCCCACGAAAATAGTGCAACAACAAGTTACAATCATTTTTCCCTCCCAGAAAGTATCAAAAGGTTCCGGCCCTGTTTGTGCGTATCTCGATTTTCCTCTCTACTTCATTTGAAAAAGAAGTATTTGAACCGTTTGAACCCTTCAGATGATTTGCGCGTGGCGCAGAATAATTGTGTGCCACGGTATGAACGGATAATTTCAGAGAAGCAGCAACAGAAAGTCACTAGGTTCGTTTCCAATGACCATCAAAGTATGAAAGTTAAACAGTACGACTGAGTTTTTTCTATTGCGTTGTCAGTGAGCATTACGAGTAGTAATTTTAAAAATGAAGATAACTGCAAAATCAGGTTGTTTTAACTATTTCCAAAAGAAGAGGTGCAAAGTCACTTTATTTCTATGAATGGGGTACAAGCTTCGGAAAAAGTCGAGAATCTACTATAAGGTCAAGAAACCTACTGCACGTAACGCTGTGTTTAAAAGTTCCAATTAAATTTGCGGATATCAGTTACAAATTTAAGCCCTTCGTACGACAAAATGTCAGAACAAACACAATTAACCTTTCATCGTGGGAACAGTTACTTTTGCATGCGGGTCATATCTGTTTGATCCTCGTTGCGAATGCTGCAAACAGCCACAAAGTTTTTGCAAAAAAGCTATAATCTCACAGTATTAACCTGCAGTATCTTTACAGAGTAAACGTACTGTAGAAGTTATCTTTTCACGCAAATGTTTGACTTTGCTTTACGAAAGATGGATGGAAGATCATGGACCTTTGGCGAGTATACTTGTTGAAGGAAAACAGCATATTCCAGACGAGGTATCTACATCAACGTTTTAATAGTTTGCGTACTTGCAATACGGGCTCGTCTCGTATTCTTTTGAATAGCACATCAAGAAAGCTCCAGCATTTTTTACAGCTGAACACATTGTTTCAATCATATCTCCTTCCATGTCTCTAACGTCCATCCACGTTTTGTAACCATGCCTTTCTAAACTGGACTTGATCTACAAAACAATAGTGTCTAACGGCAAAAACCAATAAAAATTTTGTGCATTAACACCCGCTGCTACGACGAAAGCAATGCGTATTTGTGAGTTGGATCTTATGACCCAATGACGCGATCTGAACGAGGTCACGACCTATTGTAGACCTTCTTATAGTTTATGAAAGGTCGTGACCTGCCCTGGCGTTAGACGAAAACCCGTCTTCATCCATACAAAAAATAATGATTCTTCTTTTATAACAAACGCATTTCTTCACGAAGCAGCTCGGAACAGAACTCTAGCAGCAGTGTAACTATCAACTTCAGAAACTCTTGCATTGCTATAAAATAAGATTACAAATTTGCCATCGAAATGCTGGCTTTATTTGATGCATAAGTTGCATAGAGCTACAATACGTCTTCAAAAACTACTTTCGCTATTACAGTGAAGCTATTTGCATTTCTTTATGAAAGAAGAACTAACTTGAATGACTCAATAAGGAAAAGTACAATCAAAAAGTTACCTTCAACACAACTGGCTGACTTTCCCATTTATAGCTTAACATGACATGTTGTTGCTCCTGTTCTGAAGAACTAGTTTTTCTGCCTTTGCCACTGTTTTCCTTGAAACACATAAGCAGAATATTTTAGTAAAGGCCAGCCAAAACAATAATACTTGGACCAAAGCACTTTATTGGTCACTTTCCAGATTCCCTATTACAGGCTAGGATCTGCAAAAGCTCTATATGAAGCATAGAGTTTTAAAGCTCTCCTTGTGCTATAAATCTTGTAGCGACAAACCTGAACAAAAACTGACCTAATCGTTCTGAATCGTGACGAGAGATGCTTCATTTGTTTTCAGTCTGCTGCTGTTTGTTGCAGACTGTGAGTAAATAAAAGTGAATATTGATAGTTTCGTATAAATGTCAGTGATGGAGTCTTACAACTTGGTCTCGGTCTCGAGACCCATTTTGGCAACTCTCAGTCTCGGCATCGAAGGCAATAAGTGTCGGTCCCACGCCTTTTATCTTGAGACTTCGAATACTCCAAATGTATGGCTTAGTGAAGCCGTAATTCAACCTGTTCAGTGCCTGTCAAGTCTTCAAGCAACCAAAAACCGAAACAGGTAAAAAAATGGCAAATGCGAGAAAATCGTCAAGCATACAGTTCGGAAGTGATGAAGACATTTTTTTGAAATCTTCTGTTATAATTTCGGCGAATGTGACAAATTTCCAAGTCTCGAATTTTGGTCTCGAACTTTCAGATCTCGCTTTTGATCTCGAACTGTCGGTCTCGAAGTTTTAACCAAGTCTTGGTCTCGGCGGTTGCGATATCGACTACATCACTGATAAATACTTCCTCTTGACTTTTTTGCATCAGTTAAACATTGTATGCAAATATAAAAAGTTTCGCTACCGTTACTTTGTGTGGTTGTCAAAAAGCGTTCACTTTCCGTTGTTTTCACCTTATTATGGTTTGCTAAATGTGACTAAAAGGGCCGACTAGAAATACTGTATTCGAATTCTCAAGCACGTACTTGACCGACGCTTTGTTTTCGCGAAGTTAGAAAACTTTGTCATGTGCATTAGTTAGCTAACTACCACCAGCGTTCTATGCCCATGCACAGTGGTGTATAGCCAGGCCAAAATTTTAGGGAGGGGCAAATACTTGTCTTTAAGAGAGCAACAATATTTTGTTTGGGACACCGCCTCTCGAAGCACAAAACGATGAAATATGCTAAAAATTGGGGACGAGGCATGACCCCCTTGCCCCCTCCTTGGCCCCCACTTGGATACACCCATGCCCACGCAGGTTTTTAAACGAATTGTTTGTTTTGCTTCTCCGTCAGTGATTAATTTGTAAAAACTTTAGAAATCTTGTCACTGTGACAGCCTGAAGCGTTTTCCGGTCTTCACTACCGTAGAAAGTTATTATCGTCTAGTGTTTAAAAGTGAGAATTACGCAAGCATGTCGGATATACTTGGCAAAAATTCATCTAATATCTTCCAATAAATCATTGAAACTGCTGCCGGAACATATGTGAATGTTCGAAACTGAATTACTTGAAAATTTAGCTTCACATCGTTGTATTCATATCGCGCGTTTTGTTTTGTTTTTTTCTTTTTTCAACGATTTGCAGTTTAGACGAAAAGTAACCAATATCATGGCGTTTGCTTTTGTCAAGTTTTTCTGCAGCCATCAAAAACACGTTTCCACAACCGGTATGTCAATGAGAGTTGCAACAATTATTTATACAAAAGCGAGATTTTCTGAGTTTAATTAAAAGGTGTACGAAAAGATCATTATCGTAAAAGATCAGATTAAATTGACAAAAAAAGATGAATGATTTGAAACTTCTGTTTAGTTACAGCCATCGAAACGAGCAAGTACTGAAAAGGCAACACATATTTCAGGAAAATTAAAGCACGACCAATCATTGCTTTGTGCCAGCTTCTGTGAAGCAACTGGCCTCCCTTCATATCCTTTAATGTTTTCTATTGGCACAGGCCAAAAGTGATTAAAAGAATAAAGCTCTGTGTGGTCGTTGCGATGCATTCAAGCTTGTTTTCAATGCGACTATAGTCGTTCAAACCGCTTGGAGAGCAGCTAATCAAAAAACGATGAGCTACCTTCGGTGAGCTTGGAAGAGAATCCACGTCCCCTGGTGATGCGCATTCTAAGGACAAACTCATTGCTTCAACAAAACCTTCGCTGATCGTCAATTTCGACAGCGCTCCAGAAGCTGCACGCTGTACATTCCTGAAACAAAAACCCAAGTGGAAACCGTACTTCAATACTACAGTAAAAGTAAATATATCGAAAGTAAGGGCGACACACATTGCTTTGTATTGCCCTTAGTGTGTTACAAGGTTTTTTTAAGGTGTTTTAGGGAGCCGATTCGGGTCCCTAATAATTGAAAATTGGATCCCTGGAATCAGCGAAAATCATCATCGGGTTCCTAGAATCAAAGAAAATCGGGTCCCTAGAATCAGAGAAATCGGGTCCCTACAGGCTTATATCGGGTACCTAACATCTTCCTTAAAAAAAACCTGGTGTCTAGTTTAATTTAATGTCGGTTGTATAGTTAAAGAAAAGCTAAATGTTAAAAAAAAGCTAAACGGTGCGTTGGTGTGGCTGTACGGTACGGTTGGCGAATTTTGGCAGACATCGATCAAATCGTAACATTCCTAACAAAAGAAATCATACATGTAAGTTTTAACTAGTGTCAAGTAATATATCATTGTTAACTTTACCTGTTAGAACTATTTTGTGCTTTTTCTAATGATTCCAGCAAGCTTGGCAAGGCTCTCATTGCATCTTGGTTTTGTTCGCTGAACGAAAGCATCCACAAAGTCTCCAGAGCGGAAACTTTTTCTTCGTCTGTTCCTGAGAAGACACAAAGTGGTTGCCAAATTACGCAAGAGCGGACGTTTTTCCTTACTCTGTGATGTAGAAGAAACCGGTGAGCATAACTTGAAGCAACCACTTGGTTTCGAAAATTTTTGCTACTCAACAATTTTGTGGATGGTGGCTGAAACCTCACCGCATGTTCAGTGATGCAGCAGAATATCTTCGTCATGGTTTTTCTTGAATTTTGACAATTTAGCATAAAACGTGATATTGAATTTCATCAATTTTTGGCAACTTTTCTGTTTTTTCCTTACCCAAACGCGAACAGGTTATTTTTCCCTTAGAGATTTCCCAAATAATGTTCATAGAGATTGCCGAGGTTTGCGCCAAGGACTTAGACAAGCAAACCTAGATTCACACTTTTGAGACCGAGACAAGGTTTCGAGTTCCGTTAATGGTAACTACTGTTGCGAACATGGGTAGCAGAAATCATAATGGCCTTTGTTGTCGTAGATACAATGATTTGGCCCACGGCGAGAAAAGCGATGGCCTGCGAAGCGAAAGAAATGATCCTCCAACGCCGAAAAAGACCTTCTTGTTTTGAAAAGGAAATGCATTAAAGAGTAACGGTGGCCTGTAGAAGTAATCTACGGGCACAAAAATGGCCATCCAACACAGCAAACTTTCCTGTCATTGAAGCAGCTATAAGAAACCTTTTCTGGTCTTCGCACAGCACATTTTGTCCTTTCGCAAACACGCCCTTATTCTGCTTTTAATCTGAAAGTTATCAAAGAAAAGTTTTTAAACTTTTACCAGTGTTATTTCAAAAGTTGAAACATGCAATGGACAATTATGTGCAAAATTTGTTTGGGTGTTGCCTAAATGCTATTTAAAACTAGCAACACAAAATCCATTAATTTAACGAAATATGTGCATATAGGGTCAGACACATAAACCCCAAATTCACGTAATTTTCTGAACTTCGCACCATCAACAAAAGCAATTTATTGAAAAATTTTCTAACAAAGACAAAGTATAAACTAACTCACGTAACAAGAGACACATTCTGAAAAAACATGTGCACGTTGGAGTTCATGGTATAAAACCGTAGCGTAGTGTAGATAAACGAAATAAGCGTAAAGCTTTTGAAAAGGATGCATGCCTTGTTGCAGTAAAGATCTTTACGAATATTTCGGTAAAGAATAATGAAAATAATTTCACAAAAGTGATGCCAAATGCGTCTGGTTTGTGGTTTACACCAATATAGTAAAATGACTCTTTTCCTTTCGCAAAGCAGGTGTGGAAAAGTTTTGTTTCTGGCTTCACCGTTAGTATTCGAACAACCTACCTTCTGTCACAACTGTTTCAAGTATTTCCACACCGTCAAGATCCACAATGCTTTTACTGTTCTGATCATTGCTTGCCAAACGAGTCAAGCCTGCTGTGAAATCGGAAGTAGAAAACCCGAGATATCGATGCTCTGGCTCGGAATTGATCGCATCATGCAAAAACTGCAATTAAAGCTTTCGTCAGTGTTCTTGAAAAGTGTTTGGTAAAATGAAGCATATTCACAAGAAGAAAACTATTTTCGAGTCACACATGCGAAATCGATTTCCTAACAAAGCAAATTGCGATCAGATTCGACTGCGTCACCAACGTGGTGTCTTCACTCACAGCCAATTTCATCTCGCAAGAATAGCTCTTCGATATTTTGTCTTTAAAGCAAGTTGTAGAATGTGATCTCTACATAAGGGCAGGATATTAAACATAGGCGAGTTTCTGACAAATATTGATTAAGAGAGTAGTCGTTCGTCATGTTTCTGGGAGAGTAAATTATCTTAACAACCAATAGTGGAAAGCGACAAGTTGATTCTTTTGTGATGTATACGCAGTATTCTTGCTGCATATTTATTCTGAACACAGGTAATACTGCTATTATCATTTTAGGCAAATATTTGAAGAAGCATGTCATTCGGTGGGTTGCACCACACGGGTATTACGAAATCACCCACAGAAAATCATTTGTACGGTGCTTTATTAGTCTGAACATGAAGCTGATTCATTTGGGCAGCACTGAGCACTTTCTCGTTATATTTTTGTTGGCTATTTATCATCTCAAAAGTAACCAAAATTTTGTCAAAAAAGCAAAACGTTTAGGAAAAACAAGCTTGTCAACAAAAGCAACATTTTTATTAAAAATTTATTTTAATTTTTTCTTTTGTTTTGTGCAAACAGGGACAACGGAGATAGGGGGCGTGACGGTGACATTCTCTCCTGTTTTTGAAAAGGGGAACAACAGGCGGAAGTTCCGTTTTATAACAATATCATGGGTAATTTTATGGTTTATCAAGATCGAATTGAAACAAAATTATTATAGCGTTTCGCGCGGACAGAAAGGTTCAGAATGGTTTTCTATAATTTCTGTCACTATTGTGATCACAACATCGCTGCTGAACAGAAACAAGCACACCGGAATTGATAATTGTGTTTTGTAATTTTCCACTGCCCTCGACTCTTTTACTGATCCCCTGCCGTCCCACTGCTCAAACACGCATGTGTGCAAATTTGTAATTTCAATATGGTTTTGTTGCCATCATCTCTGAGCAATCAAATTTTCCTCTTCAGAACACTTAGGCAGCACTTTTTTAAAAATCAATGTCGCTTTTGAAGAGATATTGTAGAACTCAAACTCATCCTATAGATCAGGGGTTTCCAAACATTCTCTGATCATGTACCCCTTCTGCATTTCGACAGAGGAGCATGTACCCCTAAAATTGTTTACGGAAAAAACGCTGAGTAAAATAACAAAAAAACACTGAACTTTTAATAAAACTTGTAGATTTTTAGAACTAGAAAAGTAAGACGTTTTAAAATAACATTCACTGATTTAATGTATAATATTTGGAAATAGATAACTATATTTTTCTCTTCTATTGCTAACCTTAAGTGTATCCCTTCATATAGGCAAATGTACCACTAGGTGTACATCTACCCCAGGTTGGGAACCCCTGGCATAGATGAATCAATACCGCATAGCCAGTGATCGCCAACCTGTTTTGCACTGCGGGCGGACCTTCAACGTACGGCAGATAAGTACAAAAATAAATGACGTATTTCAATTGCACGTAAATTTAATGCGACTCGCCATAATGCTGACTCAGTGGAAGCCTTGAGTTTCTTTCTCAGCAACGAAACGAACCCATCTTGGGATAATAGTAGACAATAACACCCGCAGTGTGTTTCTTACTTCCGACCTGCTTTGTGATATTGTCTCAGTTGCTGTCATTACACAAAGCCCCGTTTCAAAAAATATCTGTTCGGTTTTGGACAATAATTTATTTCTTCTGGACGGACCGGCAACAGATGCCTCGCTGACCAGTACCGGGATGTGGGCCAGTGATTGCCGACCCGTGCAATGGATTTAGACGATATCCACAAAGCTGGATTTGAAGAGTCGACGTATACCACAGCAGGTACAGTAGGCAAAGCAAACACCTCCTCATAAATTTTGCAAACACGTCTTCCTAAATTGCAGCCTGCGTTATGAGTCAATCAAAATATATCAACCTAGACGGATAAACCGTTACCAACATAATTCACTCTCACGACATGCTTAAAAGTATTCGTGCAACGGTTGACTCCTGAGAAAAACATTAAACATTAAATATGCATATTTGCACGATGCACATCAGTGCGTGTTCAGCCATGCCTACATCGGTCAGGCCCTGCTAGATAATTTTTCAAAACTGCATAAATTAACACTTTCTTGGGGGCGTGCAACAGATACTTTGTCAGCATTTTGACCTTATGTGAGGATATATTCTGCAAAATTCGCTCAGTTTCATAGACGACTCAATCAAGCCCACATATTACTTTAATGATCTTTGAGAAACAACAAACAGGAGAAAACATTTACTGCCATCTTTGCATCGATTGCAGTGAAAGCAAAACAATTTAATCTTTAGACAGTAATCGGAAAGAGAAAACGAGCTCTGGTCAACAAGTACAGCACAAGGCTATCCCCGAAGACATAAGTAAATAGCCTTCCGTCCTGAAATACATTACCAAACAGCATTCAATGCATCTTACCTCCAACAACATTTGAATAACTGGACAGTCGGATGAAATAAGGTCATTATTTTCTTCAACCACAATGTAGGCTAAAGTCAGTGAACACGCTGGTGCAACTGAATGTAGGATTTGCGAAGACTGTTGACGAAAATATCAAAATTAATGTTGCCCCAAACACCATCCCATTTTTTCAAGACAAGGTTTCGTACGTGGCACCTCTTGCTCAACTTTCTCACATTAAGACTATTTGTTTTTCAATTGCAAAACAGAATTAGAGCCAACGTTATGGATTAACATAATGCTAGTTGGTCAAAATAGATTTACTACCAAAAAAATCGAAGCAAATTCAGACTCTTAACCACAGCTATAATTCAGACTTTTTCAGCAGCCAAAATTTTTTTTCTGATTCAGTTTACATTCCATGTCTGCGAAAAAATGCACTTTTAAAACGCTGTAAATGTTTGCACAATTTACATCTGTAAAAATGTTTTGGGTTTTGTGAGGAAGCTAGTACAGACGAAACAAATTTTAGCGTTTGGAAGTTTATCACAAAGTCCATGATATTTGTTCCAAGCCTCATCAACGTTTTGGATAGAATACACATAACAACTGGCATTAAGGGTAAAATTTTGTTCACAAATTCGTTTCTTTAAAAATATGCTTTTTTGTCTCCTGGTAGATAAACTATTGTGTACGTAAAAGCATAATGTTATCAAAAAAAATTTAAATCGCAGAAAAGTAGCACACAGACGGCAAAACACTGATATGTTTCAAGTATTTAAGAAATTCGTTAATACAGTCAAGGGGCAGCTGTCCTAGGCGTAGCAGGACTCAAAACATTTCACGGTTTATAGCAACCTCTACTAGTTCTGCTGGCTCTGCATCAAGATGAGGTGAAGTCAGGTCGGAGATCCAATTACGCCACCTGGTTATTTCTCGAACTCTGGATCATTTCCCACTGTGTGTAGCCAGCAGGATGCTAACCTTCCTGGGATATTTTCGTGACGTGACGTAGCGAACCAATGCAGCTGGGATCTCTCGATTCAGAGAAGTGACTCGACATTCAGGGCTTTGGGAATTTCACAGCCGCGCACTTTGTCGCGAAGTTTCACCACGTGAACTCTTCGCAAAAATTCATCGCTGCCGCTTGTACTTGAAGTAATGTGCTTACAATCATTTCCCAAGATTCATGACCATACGTGAAGATCACAACAAAGTCCGATTGGAAAATTGACAGCTTTGCGGTGTTTGAAAATTCCTGCTTTGTGAACACAAAGCGATGAAGATCACGTGGAACTGCGTTTGCTTTACAACTTTCCTTATACCTCAGTTTTTCGTGATGATTCCCTTCCCGCTCGGTCGCACGCAACAGAAAATAGATCACGTGCATATTGAAGACCATGTTCAGAAAATGCAACCAGTACCATACCGCGTGCAAAAAGCAAACGATTGATCCTGCATCCTCCAACAGTGACTTTTTCATTGAGTCGGCTGTTACTGTCTAACCGAGTCATTATAGACTATGAAGAGGAGTGACAATAGAACCAGAACCGTCGCCAGAAAATCTTCAATGGGGGCTTTAGGTTTGCGCAGGGGTCTCATTGAAAATTTGATAATAACTCCACTGATTTACAGTGTTTCATATTTCAATTTTGGGAGGATTGGTTCTTTGTTTGGGGGGTTAAACCCACCAAAGCTACGCGGATACCACACACCCTTGTCGGAGCCCAACACGAACGGTGAACGGTTAAAATATAACACTGTCGAAATGGACAGAAACGTCTGAGCAGGAATACAATGACTTGCCGACCAGTAACAGGTGGCCGTCAACACCGTACTCTCGCAACTCTCCCAATAGTCATCTCGAGGGTCCCAACCCGTATGTTTTCTCGAGGTTAAGAAAACATGTGCAGGGCACTGCAGGTACCTTCCGTATACTCCCAAGTTTCTCGAAAAGTTGCTGGAAAGTGAAAATTTGGTCTGTAGTGCTATGAATGGAACAAAAACCGCAAAAAAAGTTCAAAACACGTCGAAGGACAACGCAAAAAGTAGCAAGAATTAATCACACGGGAGAGGATCATGTTCTGAATATTAATTTGTGCGTCAAGTTGGCGATACCATTTATTTTCACAGATATCCAGAGAGTGAAAACTTGGTTGATCCACAAAAGCAACAACGCACAGTATGTTTCATGTAAAGGTGGTGTATTTACTATGCCATGGCTCGTTGAATAGTGCCGCGATAAGGCCGTCTGCACGTTGTCATCTCTACAATCAGGTTTGTTCCATTCCAATTATTGCGATGATCATCACATGGAAAATTTGTTGATGTTTTGGCCAGCTTGTAGTCCGTTAGTTTTTGCTCAGTTGCAGATCTTTTGTAGGTAATCATTGCTTTCGTATTGAAGTTCTTTTCTCTCTTTGTTAGAGTCAGCAGGTGGAAGAAAGTTCGATAAATTCAATGCTCTATTCACACATATGTTTCTGGTTATTGCTTTATCGAAAACAACTACACAAAAAAAACAACCCAGAACGTATTGTGTTTGTTCACGCATAAAACCTTATTTGAAAAAAAAGTAGTTTCCCGTACATTCAAACCACTCTAACATTTAATTTTAGGGTGAAAAGATTTTATTCACATTTAATGAACTTTGCAACGTTTATACCTTGTTTTAAGATTCACTGCAACATACTCAGAAATAGTTAAGATACTACTTTCAATTTTCTAAACTGCCATCGTTTCCCATTGTCTTCATGTATAAAGTTTGTAATGGCTCAGCAACAACCTGCAAATCCAAAGTGTTCCTCGCATACCATAGGATGAGTTCAACGGTTGATTTTTCGGCAAAGTGTTTTGCATTGGTGCTGACTTTGGAGCAGTTGTGAAGAATGCCCGTTGCAGCAGCAATAACATGTGCATGGTCCTATAAAAATAACTTTTTCTGTACAAAAGCAAAATACCAAAGAAACTGTTAAAACCACTAAGTAACGGAAGACTGGATCGATTAAATAAAGGAAGACTGGATTGTGTCTATAGTTATTTGGAGGATTCTGCCAATTACAATTGTTTCCTGTGACTTTTCAAATTTGGACGTTATCAATAAACGGTGTATAGCATTCAGAGTAGAATCGAAAATCCCTTGAAACTGACCTGCCATAGCAGGTTGCAACGTCGATATTCAAATATCCGAATAGGTACCACTTTGCTTCGTTTTTGAAAACGCCACGCAAACGCATCTGGTCTTTTTTATTTACGCCAGTTGCTGAAGTCGAGTTATTTCACTTTTCCTTAACATTACGCAAAACTGTATGCACTGAAAGTTGTCTACAACTCAGTATATTCTCCCTATTTAACCAACCAATTCCTGTATTGGGGAAGTGTTTCAAATGCAACCATTCAGACTCTCACAAACTTCGAAATAAAGCTGTAAGACTAATACAAGCAACCAACCACACTTTCTTGAAAGAATCTTTCCAGCACTCACACAACTTTTACCTTCTTAAACTTCACATATTCTCAGTAGGTAAATTCATGCACTCCAATGATAACAAACTGCCTCCAGAACATTTTCATGACTATTTCATTCCAATCAGCTCTAATCATTCTCACTCCACAAGACTACCCACTTCTAACAACCTTTTTACCTGGGATAAACTCATCTACAGGTAAACATTCTCTCTACAAACTTTTGGTCCGGAAACTGGTCTTTAGTACCAGACTCCAACAAGACTTCTCTGATACCTTTACCTTCAAAAGACAATTAAAAAGCATTTTTATGAACAAGATGAATAATGGCGGCTTCCAATTTTGAGAAAGAACAACGTCTTGTTCTTTTCAAGCAGGTTGGCCGCCTCGTGTCTGGCCCTGTAGAAAAGTTCTTACTTGCTAGGAGAAACCAAGATGAACGAGATTTGCAACTCGTTCATCAAAAGAAGCTACGAGCGCTTGGCTTGTC
>Ga0210059_1008796_pt1 | contig 15867 bp, 12 predicted proteins | sample Ectturendosymbi2_FD_188042 | JGI IMG/M metagenome (GOLD analysis project Ga0210059, IMG submission 188042) | Ecteinascidia turbinata endosymbiont from Florida, USA - Sample 2 (SPAdes) (version 2) | ecosystem: Host-associated > Tunicates > Ascidians > Unclassified | place: Key West, Florida... | reverse complement strand
TGATACACTCAAAGGCAAATAACTCAGCTGCCCCTTGATGGATTTCAATTATGTTTTTTTTCCAGACCATCTTACATGTAAGTGCACCTTATATAAAAAAATGAGGCATTTTTGTGACATTGGGTTACACAATTGCAATTTCTTGTTGGATTATAATGATTTGACCCTAGGGTCGCCTGAAATGTCAACGAGTTTCTTTGCGAGACAGCTCAAGAAGGGGGCAGTGGACTTGCCGTACACACCAGTAGTTTCGATAATGTTAAGACTGAATTTCAAGTCAGTCATTTCAAGATAGCCTAGGCAGTGTGTCTATTTTGCCGCCATGAACTGAAGATGACAGCAGCAAAAGGCTTGGTAAAAACAAATTAAATGTAAGTAAAAGATAAACCTACAACCTAACCGTAGCCCTAATCCTAACCCAATGCTAAGCTAACCTAACGCTAAGCTAACCTAATGCTAAGCAAACACTAACCTAACACTAAGCTAACCTAACCCGTAGCTGACGTAATGCTAAGCTAACCTAATTGCTAAACTAACAGTAACCTAACCCTAACCTAACACAAAGCTAACCTAATCCTAACCTAACAACACTAACTCCTAAACGTAACACTTAAGTGGAGCCTGGAAAAAAGCAATGAGAAAAATAACACAACGAAAGCCGACACTGTGAGTCGAAAACCATTGGCATAGCAGCTGTAACACATAACCATTACACCATGAGCAGGACGACGTTTTCCTGACAAAGTGACATTTTTGTTGGCATTGCGTCATGCCACGAGACCGAATCTTCGACTGGTGGCACAATAGCTCTAGCCGATCTGTTGCTACCAGAATATCGCTGGTGAAATAGATACTACCAAGCCAGTTTGTTGTTTTAAATGCTGTTTTATTTTGTAGACTAGCATTTTTGGTAGTTAGGTTTTGTGAATGTGCAATAATTGATGGGTTAATAAATGATAATCAATTATGAACATGAAATCATGGATCATGTTTAAATGGAACCGTTGTATTGTTACCAAACAAATGACTAATGGAAAGCTTGGTGTGGTAATGTTGAACAGAACTGTCGTCAGAATGTCTTCAGTAGGGAGCTTTACATTTGTACAGGGGGCTTGATATTCTAAAATTTCAACAAACACCAGTGCTTCATATTTCAAGGGAGTTTGGAGCTTTGTTTGAGGGGCTAAGTCTGCCAAAGCTCCCTGTGGTGGCGGGACTGTGCGGCAAAACTTCAGCTTGCTTTTTGATGCAATTGACTCTGAAAAGTACTTAGGTTATAAATGCGATATGTCAAGCTTGCAAGGTATGTCAAGCTTTCTGTTTATAAGCATGACAGGGCCCAAAGTGGCACAATGCATTCAGCTAGTGTCTACTCTGCTTCATGAGGCAAAACCTGTGCTGGGACTATTTTGCCTTAACTTAAACACAATTGGAGCATAAAACTGGGATAGACTTAACAGTTTCATCAACACTAAAAAAGCCTTCAAAAACTATACATGTTTTATTTCGAGACGTTTCAGATTATTCTTAATCCATCTTCAGTCAGAAAATAATCTTAATCCATCTTCAGTTAGTCAGAAAAAAATCTTAATCCATTTTCAGAAAAAAAAAATCTTAATCCATTTTCTTCCCTATTTCCCTACATTTATCTTAATCCATTTTCAGAAAAAAAAAGAAATCTTAATCCAAAAAAAAAAAAAAAAATCTTAATCCAGTCAGAAAAAAATCTTAATCCATTTTCTTAATCCATCTTCAGTCAGAAAATAATCTTCACAGTAGTAAACACAATTGGTTGAAGTGGTCATGTGACAACTATGATACGCAAAAAGACCATTGTTGGTGGGGGTTTAAGAGTTTATTGTTAGGGTTTAGGATCAGTGCTTATGGTAAAAGTTTAGGGTCAAGTTTTCAGTTTAGGGGTTCAGAGTAGCCTATAGAGTTCGGGTTTAACCTACAGTTCACGTAATGCAAACAAGAAACTGCTTGCCAGCCCTGAAACTGAGACAAGACTCATACATGCGTGGAAATGAACCGTTACAGATGTCATGGTCAGCTTAACAGGACATGCGTTCCCAACTTGTTACGTGACTACTTCAATCAATCATGTTCAGCTAAATTTGCATGTTCAGCAAATCAATCATGTTCAGCTCAGTTAAATTAGACACAGCACAAAAATGAATGTTGTGCATCATAATACACTTTCAGATACAGATAGTATGATTTCAACCAAAACAGGATTTGGGTTGGATGCGGATATCATTTTTCAAAAGCAGGTTAGGATCGGATAGTAAAAATCCACTATCCAATCATCTCTTCAAATACGTAAAAAAAGTTCACAGCTAACCTAGAGCCTATAACTCTAGAGCCTATAAACCTAGAGCCTAAAAATCAATTTGGTTATTGGATAGTCCAGCTGAAAGTCATATTTTTTGTTTGTTACTTTTTAACTGTTTCACTGCAAAACCTCTCCAAGTAATTGTAAAGTTAGGGTGCATGCATTTGCGTTAGGGTTGCTAGATAGCCGGTATTTTATTGCTAATTTAATAAAGGTTGATAGAAGGTCGGTATTTTGAAAATCAGTGCCTGAAGCCAGTATTTTGAAAATAAATAATTTGCTGTAACTTTAGATGGAACTAACACATAATTTCTCACATTATACTGACTCTAGTAGTGAATCTTGTCGGGATATTTCCTTCATCGAAGTTTGTTTGCTGCCATTGACGCAATCCTTGGTGCGACTTTCATGTCACACATATACCAAAATGTCATGAGCCAGCCAAAATACAGATATTATTAATTGTGGCCTAATAATATTAATTATTTCTCTGTTTTCCCTGTACCACTTACGAATTACGACACAGCTTAATAAAGCCTTAGATCTGGCACTGTTAACAAAACAGCTGGTATTTTTATAAAACACATCTGGCAACCCATTGGCATGCATTCCTGTTCTCAATAAACTAATGCTTCCATTAAAAGTGCTAATTCTAAATGTGTCCATATTGTTTTTTCCACAATTTGGATATGTTTTTATACACTTTGAAAAAGTGCAGTGTTAAATGAATCAAATTATCTTATTTCTTCTGTCTTGTTATCTTTCTATGTTGATAAAAACACATTTGGGTTCAATCATGGTTGTTTTCCAGTGGTTTTAATATATTTACATGTTTCATTTCCAAACTGATGACCTGTAATAGGCTTAATGTAATAAAATTATTGCAACTTGGATTTTGTAGACTGTTTCTTCATATTGCATCTAGATTATTTAGCCTGGTTTCATGTATATGTAACAAAATAAGATTAAAAATCATGCTTTCATGGATTGAATCTGTGTTGTCATTTGCACTAGTTTTGATTAAGCTGATTGCTCTGATTTACATACTCATTCCTTTTATTATAAAATGTATTCCATCTGTTTTGCGACATGCTGCATTTCTTAACTTTCTTTGTGGCCCTCTATGGTATGTTAAGTTGAACAAACCAAAAGATGCATGGAAATTAGATAGAGTAAAGAATTATTATGTACCTGGATCTGTTGGGAAGATAGGTGTTTGGCATTTTGCCCCATTAACAGGTGAACAAGAGTCGCTTGATCAGGCTTTAAAAGTGATTGTTTACTGCCATGGAAATGCATTTCATCGAGGGATGGGTCACCGCTTAGATCTTTACAGCTTGTTGCAAAGGAACGGCTTTCATGTTGTTGCTTTTGATTACAGAGGGTTTGGTGATTCCGAAGGATCGCCTTCTGAGAAGGGTGTTATTCATGATGCTGCTTGTGTCTACAAATGGACCACACAGCAAATTAGTAATGATGATTGTTTGGTTTTCATGTGGGGCCACTCATTAGGAACAACCATATCCACACAAGCTTTATTACAACTGCAAGACGAAAAATACTCCAAACAGCCATGTGGTCTTATTCTAGAAGCTGGGTTTGCGTCCATAAATGATGCTTTATACAAATATCCCATGTCCAAGTGGCTGCTAAGTATTTATCCTAATTGGCTGATTATTGGCATAATTGAAGATGGATTACGAAAAAATGATTTGTCTTTTAAAACTGCAAGCTGCTTATCAATGCTGCATACACATGTACTGATGTTCCATGCAAAGGATGACAGGCGCGTGCCGTTTGAACTTGGAGAGCAATTGTTTGAATCAGCGAAGCAAAGCAAATGCATCAAAAGCTGCCATTTTGTTTCATTTGAGTCTGATCTTCATCTTGGTCACAATAATTGCTCAAGTTATTCTGGGTTCTCTGAAATCATTGAAACATTTGCAGCCAATGTGGGATCTCTGTCACTGCATGGCTTTAAAACTACTGCATACTGATGCAAATCATTTTGTCAAATGACAGTGGAAGCTTCATTGATTATTAGTTTTTAAATTATTTGTGCTAAACTATTATAATATATTTATATGTTTTTCATTGTGATCGCTGTTGTGTGCAAAATCAATGATTGATTCACACCTTATATGGTTAAATGATTTATCAATGTTATGATTTCTTCAACAATTAAAAGCTCAAGGTTTTCTGCAAGCTTTCAAAAAATCAGCTTACTAAGCTCTGCTTTCTTCACTTTGCGATGATTCAAACTTGCTCATATCTGTATTCATATAACTAGTCTACTCAAAGGTGATCAAAGTAATCTGTCATCAAAAAATTTCAAAATAAGAAATTGAGCAAATTTTCTAAATAGGAATTCAAGATGTAATACTACACATCCTCATTCCTCAAATCTTATTCATATAGAAAGGTCGTCGGGTTACTCTGATTTCTTATCTGTTTATAGTAATTAGTCTGGAAAAAGTGTTTTTTATTCTTGGTGATCACTGTAACATGTAACAAAATTTCTGCAAAAAATTTTGTTAACAATAGTTCTTCAAAAAAGAAATGTGCCTATGAAAGCTTATGCTAAACAAGAGATGTTATGTCAATGTTTCAGTGGTACTTGGTAAAGCTGGAAGAGCTACAAACAAAACTTTCTTCAATCACCTGCTCCAGAATTAGAATTAAATTTAAAGTCTTGTAAAATCATACAAAACAATGTAAAAACTAGCGATTTCATTGAAATTGTTAGCTGTTGTTTCTTGCATGTTATTGCAGAAAGTGAACGAAGGATTTATGCAAGAAAAACTATACCAAATTTAATGTTACTGTTGGAGGGTCATTTTGTAAAGCCAAGAGATTTTTTAGAAAAAATTCTTCATCATCACTATCATAGCCAGTACCGGAAGGTGGTGTAGTATTTTGCATTACAGTAATTTCCCGGTTAAGTTCGCAACTTGAATCTGAGCTGTTTGTGCGAACTTATGTGGTAGGTGCGAACTTAGCAGTTTGTGCTTTTAACTGCATTAGCAAACAGATGCTGATCATTAGGGGTAATGTTTGGAGACTGATTGATGCTTTCACTGAAGCTAACTATACTTTTTAGCAAGGCATATAATATTCACATACATTATGCTATTCACTTCACAAACAATGTTAGGCAAAGCCAAGCGTTTTATTGAGTCACAGAGATTGGAATTAGACTCTAAGTTGAGACAGACAAATCATCCAACTGATCCAAGTTAAAAAAACATCGCACAACAGTACGGAGTGAGGCTGCTGTGAGAAAAGTCTGTGCAAAGTGGGAAGTTATGCGTAAATGTTCTGCTCTAATGTCTAAAGACACACACACAAAAAAGTTATTGCGTCTGTCCGCCTATTTACCTAGCTGGATGGTAAGGTATTTTTTTGGATTGATAATATACATCGAGCAAACTGCCCCTTCCACCTTCACTCACCATTTTGAGAGCAAATGAAATTGCTGAGCAATTATATCGAATTGTGAACTTTAGCAACATAGTGTTTCGTGTTTAACATTTTTTGTGACAAGCTGTCACGTTTGATTTACTGTAAATACCAAAAAATTGCTGAAAAAGTTGAATCCAGATTTGTTCATAATTTTGTGCCAACTTAACTAGGATGCGAACTTAAACGGTGCAAACTTCACTGGGATATTACTGTACCAACATTGATATTTTGCTGTTTAAAATCAGAGATGTAGACTATTGCTTAGCATTCATTATTTATATAAAAATAAACAAGGCTTTATTTCTAACATCCTATTAGCATTAAAAAGTGATTTTGTTATCAACAAGTCCTACCTTCTGCACTTGAGACTACTTTTCCTGCAATTCGAAATTCAGAATAGGCTGCTTGATTTAGGATTAAAACTTGTTGCATATAGCACCTTAAGCCACATGTGTCAGTGTACACTAGAGACATGTACACAGGGTTGCCAACCTGTTATCACTAGAAAAACAAGACCTTGTCCCAAAGCCAGATAGCAGTCTTAATACATACACATACAAAACATGTGTAACCAAACAGAAAATAGCTAGCAAATCTCATCAGAAACATCGATGTAATACAATTCCAATCTTCAGAAGCATTTTCTTTGCCCAGGTTTGCACTGTTGCACATATGGTTCTTATTACATATATCGAGCATTTTCAGGGCATCAGTAAGATCCTTGCAATATTCTTTGCACCCTGCGTGGTCATAGACTCTTTTCAGATGAGATATGTAAATGAATATGCAGCTCAGACAATGCTTTGCCAGAGTCAAACCTTTCCAACTGAAGATACACCAGGTTTTGTCCAGCTTTTTAATTTTCAATAAAAGTAGAGTCTGTTTGAAAATGCTAGAATTTCAAAATCTGGTTTAAAAAACAAATTGGCAACTTTGCTAGAACAGCTCAAAATGTTTTATCCTCTCTCTTAAAAATATTTGCTTGTCCCACACTTGTAATAATTTAAAAAACATAATCCCATGCACACCCCTCATGTTTTGTAAACCTGCACTGCACCAGCATATTTCACAATTTGGACCTGTCCTACACTCACACCTCTTGATCTCAAGCTATATTAAGCTATATTCTTTGATCTAAAGCTATATTAAGCTGTTTTTCCAAGTTGGTAAAATATTTTATTTTTAAACCATATAAAGTCCATGTTTGTCAGTAAATGAGAATAATTTTTTGCATTTTTATCTTAATGACTTGCATTTAAGACAAACTCTTGTGCAAATTGGCAGTGGTGTTTCTTATTGCTACAAATCGTTGATGAGAAACCTGTTGCCAAGGCTATATTTTTGCCCTATTACCATATGCATTCATTGGCTTGTTTGTATATACAACTAAAAACTAGTTTCCTGATGTCCTGCAAAATATTGCTACCATAACCTGTGTAGGTTAATCCATGCAGCTCTTTAGTGTACATTACAATCTTATTAAACCTCATTAAATTTTGAGACACTTATACTACATTGTGTGAGGAATACATCACAGTGAGTGTATGATGGATGGTTTGCAGTGCCAGATTTAGCTTTTTTGTTTCCATAATACTTAATTGTATGTTTTAGCTCCATCTGCATTAATGAACTACCTAGCCCAGGGTTTTTTGAGGTGTTTTAGGGACCTGATTCGGGTCCCTGGAATCAGAAAAAATTGGGTCCCTGGAATCAGAGAAATCGGGTCTCTACAGGTTCATACTAGGTACCTAACATTTTTCTTAAAAAAAAACCTGACCTAATTCTGTAATTTGGTGCCAAAGTGTTACAAATGACATGCTCCTTTCATAAATGTAGGGCTGTTGATCGTTATCGTATTGACTTGTCAAGATGAAAAATAGATGAATATATCTAAATTCTAAATGGAAAACTAGTCGGATCCAGGCAGATAAAAACATAATTTTAGGAACTACTGCAGATACTGCAAGAACACCAAGATGCAAGGATTGCTAAGATTGCACAAGGTAGCTAAAATCATTAGGATTGCTATAATGTTAGGTATCTCAGTGACCTTGCAGTATATATATGGGTGTAAATTTAAGCCTATTTTGCGATTAGTGCAAATTTATATGAAAAAGTGTGTAGAGTTACCTTCCTTTGTAGCATTTGATATCTTGGCTGTGCTAAGAAAGCTTTGATGGTGTATCATCACAACCTAAGTCTTTGTGTAGTATACTGGTGCATGTCAGTAGTGAAGTAATTATTGAAGTGATTTTTTATAAGCGTTGTTATTGGTCAGAATGTTTTTTGCATGTGCTGTAGGCTCTACATCACATGTGTTAACTGGTGAGTCGTTTGTGTTCCACACATTAATCCTGAAAAATTATGTTGCGAACAAAATTTCATAGTTGATGCAACTATCGAAACATTGGCAAGTTTTTAATGTGTTTTTAGTGCCAGTAGAGCCTGATTGAAGTTTTATTTACCGAAGTCCTGGCGTCTCCGAAGCAGAAAGAAATTATGTTGTGGTTTTCAGTCTCCTGATCACGAGTGTGTCAGAGGTGCTTTTTGTGATTATACAGCCTCAGTAATACTAATGCACTGTTTGCTGGTGGTGAGTGTTCATGAATAATTTCACACCTGTGCTGTTATATGGTGGTGCAACTTCATAGTGAATAGTTTTTTTTATCTCCAATGTATGTGAAACAGTGTTGTTGCCAATCATTTGTATACTTGTATCTATGGAGTTACCAAAATTTGTTTAGTAATTTCTAAAAGTGCAAACTGACTTGTTTGTTTGCTAGCTTAATTTTTTATTGCTGTTCTTTTTTGTTGTGGTTGAACAAAGAAACACATTTGATAAGAAACTTTGTTTTACATTAAATTTCTTTAAACACCACAATGTTTTTGTTAAGAAACATGGGTTCTTTCAAGTTGTCTTTCAGGGTAAATGTGTACAGGTTTAAAATATATTGATGACGGTGAAATCTTGTGTGTTTTGTGTTCTTGCTCACTATAATTATGTTTAATAGGTTTATGCATAATATTTCCAGAGCCAGGAGTTATAAATTGTTTGTTGTTTTGCGTATCCAAACAGGGTCTTTGTTTTGATAGGTATTATCCCTAATATTTTTTTGTTCGTTAAATTAAGTTCGTGATTTTGACAGTATTACTTGGTAAGAAAAAAATGACATCAAATGGTGCTGCTGAGGAAGAATTTTTTGATGCTCAAGAAGAAGAGCAATATCATTTCGAGCCAACTATTCACAACATTTTGACAAAAACTTCACTAAAGTGGATTTTTGTAGGTGGTAAAGGAGGTGTTGGAAAAACTACATGCAGGTAATGGTGTCCTTTACAATATCAATTATTATTGGCATATGAAGGCAATGAATCAGTAGTGTAGCCGAACCAAAAATTTTGGGGGGGCAAAAAATTTTTCAGGGACCAAAATGTTTGAATTTAGACGAACAACACTATTTGTTGGGATGCCGCCTCTCAAAACACAAAATGACTATATGGTCTAAAAATTTGGGGGGAGCATGGCTCCCTAGGCCCCCCTGTCTACGCCTATGCACTGAATGTCAGGTATAGTCCCATCAGCGTTTGGCCTATATTTAACCCCAAAATTTATCTAATGTTTATGATCATGCTCACTCTTATGTCTACATACACCTTGCAAAATATGAACTACATTAACATAACACAATAGTGGTTTCCACTCTCCAAACTATTCGGCTGCGACACACTTTGCAACTAAACATGCTGCACCTAATGAAATGTAACCAACGGAAACATACTCCTGTGCAACTGTTCCAACAAAAATGTTCTCTGTTTTGAAAATTTCACAACACACCTGGAACAGTCTTGGGCACATTGATGGGCCACAACGCGAGTCAGGAAGCACAGGCATTAAAGGCCATGTCAGTCTCAAGCTGTTTTTTTTTCACTGAAACATTGCGGTCATTTTTATTTCAGACATTTTGGTCACTGAAACATTTCAGTCATTTGTTTCACAGTTGTATTAAAACTCACCATGAAAGTGTTTTCTAACCTTTATTTGCAAACATTCTGACGAAAATGACTAATTTTTTCCGGTCATTCAAAAGCGTTTTGGTTTTTGAAAAAGATGTTTTTATTTGCATTGCAGAAGTTTTGTTAAGATTTACAGCAGAATGTATGAGCCGCAAATTGTGATATTTTTTTGCGTTAAAGTGCGAAAATACAGATATACTAATAACAAACTTCCACTACCCTACTTTCAACATTTTGCTAGCAGTGTGCCATGAAGTAAACTTGTTTTGGTTTGAGTTTTATTTAAGATTTCTTGAGAAAAAAAGTTTCACATAAACATGGCGTTTTTATTGCACAAGTACAACTGCTTTTACTTAAAATTATTCTGTTGCGGTTGAAAGTTCGATGTGTGAAAAAGCAATCACCGGTCAATGTGGCATAAGGTGCGGTTTTAGAAAACGATGCAAACTGTAAAAATTGTCGAGAAACACTGGCAACTGGACAGCACGTATGAACGTATTGAGCACGAACCTGCAAAAGTTGACGGTATATTTTTTTAAAGCGATATTTCGGAAGCAAATCCTTGCGTAGCTTGCATAGCACTGCCCAAGCCCAAGTAGTTTGTAATGTATGTTGTGCCCGCAACAATCCAGTGATTAAAGCTGATCGACTGGGAGTTTTGCAAAGTGGGAGTTTTGCGGCATTTCTTTGCATTCTTTCCTCTGCTTGGTGCTCGACCCAGCAAGTTGATGTCTAATCCCGAAATCGTCAGAGGTGTGATTGTATTTGCTGGAAAATATGCTTTTTCCATAGTTTGTATTAGTTTATGCCGAAAGTGTTTTAATGTTTTTTTAGTTTTTTTGCGTAGCTCTGCTTTAAACAAGACAGTGGAATTAAATGTTTACTTCGCACAAAATATTACAACAGAAATGAAGTTGCCTACTTCTGAATTTCACTTTTTTTCCGAAAAATGTGCTCGACCTGCAGTCGGCAAATCGCTAATGTACTTGGCTTGCATTCGGCAAACCCTAATTCCGCCGAAGAAAATCAAGCTCAGGAGGAGGTCTGGCGAAACTAAATGACGGTGTAATTTCTGTAACAAGCAGTAACAACAAATTTGTTTATTTTCTTCAGTTGCAGCATTGCTGTGCAACTGGCACGTCACCGCGAGAGCGTGCTGATCATATCCACCGACCCCGCCCACAACGTGTCGGACGCCTTCAGCCAGAAGTTCTCGAAGATTCCAGTCAAAGTGAAAGGCTTCGACAACCTCTTCGCGATGGAAATCGACCCGAACATGGGGGTCGCCGACCTTCCAGACGAGATCCTAGACGATGACGCAGGTTCGCGAGGAAACTGTGTCAATGAAATGTCGAACGTTTTTTCGGTTTCGTTAGAGCAGCTGGTTTCAAAAAACATTTTGCAGTAAACTCCTGCCTGGCCGTCGATCAGTGTTTTTAAACCTTTTCGCTGCAGCTGAGTCTTCCGCAAATGCCTGCGTTGCTCATGGAACCCTCTGCAATGATCCAAGTGTCCATCCTACTTACGTCGCATCTGTGTTTATTTCTATGTTTCGGCGGAAACCCCCCTGGCAGCCACTCGCGGGACCCCGGTTGAAAACACTGCCGTGGTCTGATCTGGATAGTTGTTGGTCACCTTTTGCAATCAATTGATTTTAACAAACTACGACCGGTTTCACGCCACGACTGCCTTATTCCGTAAAAGCCTCATTTATTTTACATTGGTGATGATGAAACTTCGCCAGCATTTTTTAAATTCTTATGTTTCATCGTTGACGGCCCCCATGGGTGACATGGGTGACGGAACGTTTTTCAAAGTGGGGGGGGCACAAGTGTACGTCAAAAACAACGATTGAAAATTTTTGCGGTTAGAATTGGCAACTGTGACGTCACAAGCATTGAAATATGACGTCATTACCTATACACCATGTGAAGGTCTGAAATGCACCATTTTAAACAAAATTGAACCACTATGAAAACGTATCGGTGAACTACAGTACTTGAAATTCAAATAGGCTGTTACAGGGGCCACCCAGGTCACCAGCGTCACTCGGACTTATCATACGATTTATTCTGATGGAATAAAAGCGTTCGACGCTTGCGTCACTGAAATTCCCATTTGCTCTCATTTTGGCTGCCATTATCGTTGCACTGTTACGTAACAATAAATGAGAAGTTCTCAAGAAAACTTCTCCATTGTTGAGTAGCGTACGTCACAGAGCAATGATAACGCCAGTCAGTCTTCTGCTTACTAGGCGCATTCATATTGGCCCGAGTTACTGGACAATTTATTGTTCGTTTGAAAGTATTCTCAAAATGGGAACTGTCCATTGGATTGGACTCAAAATCCAATGTTCTATGCAAATCGTTTGCTTCAAAAATATTCAGTCCGATATGAGTTATATTTTTCAAGAAATACTTAATTTCATAGCCCGGTAGCTCGGGCTCTAATGGATGAGCACGAGTAAAACGCGAGCGAACGAAGTCGAAAGAAAACCTACTAGGAACGCTATTGTTTTATTCAGGTCACCTGCAACACGAACGCGAAAGACCAGACATGGAACGAAAATATATGAACAGTGACAAGGTCCAAAGAAAAGAGCCCGCGCAAAAAACGCTGTTTTCTTAGTTTCGAGTGGTAAAAACCAAATTTCACCACTTTTGGGCCCCATCCCTAGAAAAACGTTTGGAAAAATCCACTAGTAGCCCACCCTGGAAAAAAATTTTCCGATGCCCATGCACATAAATATGTGAAGTTACACCATTTTTGTAAAAATTGTGTTGTATTACACCATATGGCAACACTGTTAAACAACACCAATGCGGTAAGCAAGCCATAGCAGGATGACAGACTGTGCACGGTGTCTTTTACCAAACAAAAAGCCTACGAAATCCTGCCAAATTACACATAATATATTGCAGTAATATTGACAAAATCCTGCCAAAATTCTGCAACATGTTTTTCATTAAACGATTTACTTTAACAATGGACTCAATTCTAATTGTGTCACTTGGTACTTATTTAGATGAAATTCGACATTCAAAAGTGGAGGGGTCTAGGCCCATGCGACCTCCCGGTTCCGCCACCTATGGACGCCCCCCATGGGCCGCGCAGGCTTGCTGAGCGAACAAAACGATAAACCCGGTTTCGTTGATCAGTCCTCCGTTTTAGCCAACAATAAATTTCTTTATCCAGTCAGCTGGAGCAGATCCCGCACAGCTACGGAGTATGAAGCAAACACTGTTTTCAGATTTTTGCGGTCTGTTATGTGGCGGCGGCAAGTGTGTGTGCTTTTGATGCGTTGTCGATTGCATAAGTAATGGCTACTGTGTTTGTCCACTCGGTAGTATAACATTATGGGGTTTGAAGTTGGGTTTATTTTTTTCGGTCATTGACCGAATTTTGAAACTGGGTTTATTTGTTTCGGTCATGGACCGAATTCTGTGTAAACGTCCGAAAAAACTTAAGTGAATTCGGTCATAATGTCCGAAAAGATAGGCCAGTGAATACTGTTACAGCAAGTTTCAATACTATCACGGGACAATGACCGAAATGTCTCATGAAAAAATAACCCAGGTTCAAATTACTTGAATGTCGACCCCGACCGCTCAGGGTCATTTTCTGATTCGTTGCAAGTTTCAACCGTTCAAGCAGTCGGTTCATGCCTTGCAGGAATGCTGGGCATCAGCAGAAAGATGATGCAAGACTTCGTGTCCGCCTTCCCGGGGATCGACGAAGCCATGAGCTACGCCGAAGTGATGAGGTTAGTTGCGCCAGCTCGACTGACGTAAGCATTGATTATAAACAAATACAAATATTTACCTGTTTCACTTTTAATTTAAGAAAAAGGTCTGGTGGTGATTTTTGTTGAATTTTATGAGCCTCGCAAGCGTTTCCGGCCCAGCAGCTCAGTTACAGCAGCACTTGAGCTTTGGTTAGAGGAGACAAACATCGAAAACATACAGCGCGAACGTGTAGGAAAAGCCGTATTTTCTTCTGCAGTAGTGGTTACCGCACTACGCCACGATTTTTCGGGAATCAGAGTCAGTATGCTCGCCATCGCCAGTGCGTTAGTTTTCCTTGTGAACTTTATTCTTTCGTCACATTCCTGATGTTTCCACCGACAGGCTGGTGAAGGGGATGAATTTCGACGTCGTGGTCTTCGACACCGCCCCCACCGGCCACACCCTGCGGTTACTTAACTTCCCGTCCGTCGTTGAGGATGGTTTGGGGAAGTTGCTGAAAGTAAAGAACAAATTATCTCCGTTCATCTCCCAGGTACTGGCATGGTCTTGCAATTGCGTCATGGATTTGCGAAATAAAATCCTTAATCCCGCACAGTTTACGTACATTTGGGAAATACGAGTTCTGCGATGCGCAATGTTGATGATCTCCAAACGTAAACGCCCTTTCTCATTAATACCGTGATCCATTGAAAGGTTTAAAATCTCATATTTAAAGATTTGTTTCAAAATCCTGAAGCCGACCTTTTGTTGATCGTTTTGCTTCCAGTCAGGGGGGGGGAGTCCGGGTGTAGCAAATTTTTCTGTCCGTCAATTTATTTGATTTTTAGTGGAAAAAGTTTGAGTACCATGTCGTGTCATCGACTTGGTTGAGATACATCTCAACACACAGTCGCCGGAGGAAGCAACGTGTCGTTGTGAATTCACCTGCTTTTTTCTTATTTCTGCAAAATGAAGTATAGTTTGCTCTGAAACATGCCTAGAAAGCAAACGAAATGTCTGCAGTAGCAACTCGAGTAGCGAAGTGCCAGTTCCGCAACCCAAGGGTTGTGGGATCGATTCTCGATCGTGAGTTGTGATTTAAACTTTCCTCCTGTGGCTAACTTCGAACTCTTCGCAAAAAACGCCTTACTTGAGAATCGGGAGAGGAGTGACAACAGAGCATGGGTGTCGGAGCGGGGGACAGGAGGTGCAAGACCCCCCTGGATTTTAAAATTTGGTATTTTCCTGTTCACTTTTTCGTAGGAAAAAATATTTTCTCTCAGTTTCGAGTTGATAAAATGAAATCTCACCAATGTTTCCCGCCCTGGGAAAAATCCTCCCGACGCCGATGCGACGACAGGGTAATAACGAAAGCGAAACACGTTTCACCTTCGATCAGGTCTCAGGCTAATCTAAGAACCAGTTGTTGCACGAGATCCACTTCTTTGTTCGCTGCAGATGGGGAGCATGCTGGGTCTTGGAGACCAGGTCAACACGGAGTCGATGGCGACCAAGTTGATGGAGATCCTCCCCATCATTCGAACGGTCAACGAGCAGTTCAAGAATCCGGTGCGTACTTCCGGTTTCGCTTGCGTACTTCCGCTTGGCGGTGGCTTGCTTGGTTTTGTATCGTTACCGGTCTTGTCGTGCGGAACCAAGGCCAAATTGGTCCTAAAGTGACTGGAACGACTGACATAAGGATCACACTGCGGGCGCCATTGAACACCATAATCCCTACAGGTCTGAGCATCTTATACAAGCCGAAATCTTTCACTGAAACAATGCCATGATGACTTGCGTGTTGTAATAAATTTGCATCTGCCAAACATTCACTATTTTATTGAAGGCCCGGTCCGCAAAATAATGCCAGGCTGAAAACGGTCCGGAAAAAAGATTGCCGTTTCTTGGTCTGGAAAATAACGTAATCGGTTGCGGAGCACGTGTAATGAATTGTTTGGTCCAACCTAGCGCGGTGTTGACGAAAAGTGGACCTGGCCCGCAGCACACAACAGACCTTCACCAAGGAAAAGTCAGCCTTTCATTCACCATCCCTTCGAGGCCGTTTTTTTCGGTCAGACCGAATTTTTTTTTTTTTAATTGGCCAGAAAAATTTATAATGTTCGACAAAGTGAAAACTTGCGGAGTTTTAATACTGATATGGGACAAATGTCTCCGCGAAAAAAACGCTTAGAGTAAGCATCGCTGCGCAACAATCTGAAAGTAACGAAAAAATCGTTTTAAGCCGCACACTCGAGTGAGCGCATCGTGGTGCACACTTGATCGACAAAACACGTTCCACGGCATACAAGCAGAGAAGCCGACGGGGGGGGG
>Ga0210059_1008795_pt1 | contig 15868 bp, 14 predicted proteins | sample Ectturendosymbi2_FD_188042 | JGI IMG/M metagenome (GOLD analysis project Ga0210059, IMG submission 188042) | Ecteinascidia turbinata endosymbiont from Florida, USA - Sample 2 (SPAdes) (version 2) | ecosystem: Host-associated > Tunicates > Ascidians > Unclassified | place: Key West, Florida... | reverse complement strand
CCTTACATAGGTGTAGGAGCAGGCAAATTTTAGGCGGTGCGAAGGATTTTTGCTCATTTTCCCAAACTTGCCCGAAAAAACTCCAAAAACATGATGTCCAAAAAAACGACTGCATTTCATTTCACGCAGGTTTTGCAAAATTCACCAGATGAATCATTAAAACTCGCCACAGCAAATATAGCTTTGCACTCAGTATTCACTCAGATGTCAGAACTAAGCCTTAACAATTTAAGACGTATTCCACAAGCCTGCATAGACATATTCTAACATGTCACGTAATTTTACACTGCCTGAAAAGAAGCCTGCTTAAGTGTAGTTTAACACTCAGGCACGTTGGTCACACTCGCACTAATAATGGATGTTTCGAAATTGTGGAAGCATTGCTATAGACTCACTCATGCGTCTTCTCACAAATTACAAACGTAGGCTACGTGGCTACCGCTACCAGCATGTCACTGTCTCGCTGCATTACTTGCCAAGATGTCTGCGCTCAACAGTCTCGTGCAACAAAACGCCTGCTACCGTAATATAAAGTGAACCTTTGCGGGTTTGTTACCACGGTATTGTTACGCAATAAAGACCAACAGCAGAACTATCCTCTCGCGACTTTCACAACCCGCCTCTGCAGGCAAAGGAAGAGACATGGGTGAACTGCAAGCCCATCACTGCATGACACTGTAACTGTGAACCTGACTCTTGTGCAGTGTGAGTTTCATACCGGCAAAAAAAACTGTCATTGCAAGAATCAAATCAATTAATCGGAATTTATGATGCCGACTTCAGGTTTTTCGGGAAATATTTGGTTCTTAATCCCAATTTCCAGGGGGGAAAACCGGCATTTGCCCACCCTGCGAACGCCCATGCGATCATTGACTATTTTATATCAGGTTCCACAAACAAGCCCAGCTCATCTAATGAACCGAAGAAACAATTTTGTCTAATTGTTAGCACAAGTTAATTTTAGTGTGCAATACAAAAATATTTTTGGCGATGATTTTCAATGAAATCAAGTGTCGTGTCAACACCTCTTTAGGTCTGGTGGGGGATGCATCCCCTGCATGGCTGCCGATATTCAATGGAGCAAAATGTTAATTACCGCGGGTGTTAAGCTGGAGTTTTCTTTGACTGCAATTGTTTTGTAGCAATCTTGAGCCATTCCTTCGTACAGTTCAATGCATAGAAAAAGATTTTAACTACCGCTGAACTAGACACATGTCTTGCCTTACGAGTAAGGCCAATTTGTAGCTTGAGCTGATTAGCTTAGTTAGCTAAGTGAGCTTCACGTGTAAGTTGTTATCTTTTTTTTCAAAGTAATCAGATTAACGGTGGATCTACAGTAGGCTTACTTGCAGTAACTTCAGAATGTCGAAACGTACATACGAGAGTGGTTCTAACAAGTGAAAGAAAGCCACTGCCAAAGTAGATGCACTACGAGCTGTTATTGAAAACACGAAACCAAAAACCCAGTTTTCTAATGTGGCGGAAGGATCTTCTACACCAGTAAATTCTAGTGAGAACAGAAAAGATGCATGTTCTACATGTTCTGGGCATGGTCATTTCGGTCAGTCCTCGACAATTGTTGAGGTTGAAAGTGCAGAATCAGTGGGTTTTCAGAATGATTCTGCTGAAAGTGAATCGATCTTAGATAAAAGCGTGTTAGTTGCTGCAGGTGCTGCACTTGAGTGCGACATTGGGTTGTGACCCTAGCCGTTACCATCTAAATTGCAATCGCAGCTGATTCAGTCGCAGTCATTCAGATTAGATTGCCAGCACAAAGATGCTGATTTTTCAGCATCACGTCGCAGTTACAAAGAGCAGCAGCGTTTTTTCAACCGGCAAATGTTTAGACGTACTCATCCTTCAACAAAAGAGGTGTTTGAACGCTCCTGGCTATGTTATTCACCGGCAACTGGCAAGGCATTTTGTTTTTACTGCCGTTTATTCTCTGCCGAAAATGAATTCGTCAGTGGTTTTCATGACTGGAAAAATGCCACAGCTAGGATGGAGGTGCATGGGAAATCTGTCACTCATCGTACTTCTGCGTTCGCGCAGCGTTCTTCTGTTCAGGAATGCATCGAGAAACATCAAGAAATAACTACTGTATGAGCGCTTCGTGTTATTGGAAGTCGATTCTACAGCGTGCTTTAGATGTCATCTTGTACTGCTCTGGACGCGGACTTCCCTTGCGCGGCCACGATGAAAAATTTGCTTGTGCAACAAATGGCAATTTCATGGGACTGCTCGAACTCATAGCCAAATATGACTCATTTTTAGCCAGTCATATTGCAAAACAAGGTAAGCCGGGAAGTGGACGATCCTCATATTTGTCGCCGAGCACATGTGAAGAACTAATCGATTTGATGGCTCAAACAGTTCTGGCGGAAGTGATTCGTGAAATCAAAAAGTCAGTTTACTACTCAATATCTATAGATTCAACACCAGATATATCGCGTGTAGATCAATTGACTATTGTTGTTCGGTACGTTAATGACCAAGGTCCTGTTGAGCGTTTTTTGACGTTTTTGGAACTCGATGTTGGAGGGCATACGGGTGCAGCATTGGCAAAAAGAGTGCTAGACTATTTGGTCAGCATAGGCATCGACATTTCAAAATGTGAAGGTCAAACCTACGACAACGCTGCTAACATGTCTGGACTATTCAACGGTGTAAGAGCACACATTGAAGCAGTTAATTCGCTGGCGACCTACATCCCATGTGCAGCTCATTCTCTTAACTTAGTAGGAAGTTCAGCTGCAAATTGCTGTTCTGCCGTTCGAATTTTCTTCGACTTCGTCCAGAAACTGTACTCGTTTTTTAGCACCTAGACACAACGTTGGGGTTTGCTCCAAAAGCATCTCCCTTCTTCGGTTCCGGTTCCCAAACAGCTGTCAGGTACTAGGTGGGCGCGTAGAGGGGATGCCACGCATGCACTACGAATGGGATACGCTGGAATTCGATCTGCTTTGGAAGCGATGGTGAAGCTCAGCACACAAAACACGCGAACTGCTGCTACTTCCGAAGCGTTGGGTTTGCTGAATGAACTGAATCAGTTGGAGATGGCTCTACTAACCGTTGTATGGAATACGGTTTGCAAAGATTTTGTTGCACAAGTAAGAAGTTGCAGAGCCCAACATTGGATATTAATAATGCATGCTTGCTCATGAAGTGTTTGAAAGAGTGGGTCGCCTCCTTACGTAATCGATTTAGTGACTTTGAAGCCGAGACTAAGTCACTGTTGTTAAGTGAAACTGGTTATAAACGGAACCAACAGCGTAACGTTTGCTTAAAGTGGCATTTGACAAAAATCCGTGTTCTCAAACTGTTTGCAATGGCCGTAAGAACTTTCGCATTGATGTCTTCACCATTCTTATCGATCGCCTTGAGTCGGATTTAGAACTTCGTTACAATACATACAAGAACACTTGCGATACATTTGGTGTATTAGGCTAGTTGCATGATGGAATCGACGAAGAGCTTATAGCAGGAAGGAAAAAGTTCGTTGAGCTGTATAAAGAAGATCTTGAACCATTATTTGTTGAAGAGTTGGTAAACTTTGCTGTTTACTTTAGGAATTACAACCCTGTGATGTCAGCTTCGACTAAGAAAGATACAACGTCGATGGAGCTTGAAGCGTTTCAGTACTTGATATGTAATGAATTAGCTGAAGTATTCCCAAACGTTCTCATTGCCCACCGCATGTATTTATCACTGGTGATTACCAACTGTTCCGGCGAGCGCAGTTTTTCTAAGCTCAAACGGCTAAAATCATGCACGCGATCTACCATGGGCCAGAAAAGATTGCAAAGTCTTGCTATTCTGTACGTTGAACATGCTTTAGCTAGAAAGATAAAGTACGACAAAATTATCAGCGATTTTGCAGACAAAAAGTCCCGTCGATCACCGATTATGTAACGAGCTGTGAGGTGTCATATGAAGTATGGGCGTCGGAAGGGAGTTGCAGGTGGGCTCGGTCCCACTTGGATTTTTAAAATTTCAGCAAAAAAGGTTGTTTTCTCAGTTTCGATTGGGAAAAACAAATTTCACCATTTTTAGCCCTCCCTAGAAAATGTTTGCAAAAATCCCCTAGTGTCCTCCCCCCTGGAAAAAATCCTTCCGACGCCCATGTTATGAAGTACAAGTGTTTTACTCAGAACCAGCTCTTACCACGTGCAAACCGTGCAAATGCACAGGGCACTCAATAAATATGTAATGGGAGTGTGGTCAGACAATTTCACCGCTGCCTTTTCCGTGAGTTTCATTGTGACTGTTTTTGTTCCTGATATCGAGGGAATTCAGAATAAAGTAATATGTTTATGAGTTGGAACAACTTGTTTAGTGAATGTAGTGAGCATGTGTAGTGTTAATTTGTATGACATCAATTGTCGCAAACTTTCGAGAAGGGGCCCTCGATTTGAAATAGCCTAGGGCCCCGAAAATTAAAATCCGCCTCTGCCAAGAGTGTATATAGCCTACGTATCCTTTTACCAGGAAGGAATACATTATTGTACAGCTCACAAGTATAGTACAGAGTCAGGAATTAATGCTTCCCGACTCATCAACGTATTTCATCATTGCTATATCTAGAGAGTGCCGTCTCAGTATGTGTCGAAGTCGATTGTCAAAAACAGCAAGCCTACTGCTAGTGCATTTTCTAGATTTTGCCATATAGCGCATTCGTTTATGATACTGGTAGCAGGCTTTCTTTAAGGAAAATGTTAGGTACCCGGTATGGATGTATAGGGACCCGATTTTCTCCGATCCTACGTACCCGATGATAATTTTCTCTGATTCTAGGGACCCGATTTTCAAGTCTAGATACCCGAATCGAGTCCCTAAAACACCTTAAAAAAACTGCTAGTAGTGTCTATTTCACATGATACTGTTGCGATCGGAAAGCCTGAGCGGCAAGCTTCGCACTGTGGCAGCAAGCAACAATAGAGACCACGCGCCACAATCACTCTGTTAATGCTTGTTCGCGCAACCTGTATATGGGTTGTTCTTCGCGCACATTCCGTTCGTGGTGAACCGCGCATTCAGCGCAACGCCAGCGGAGAGGTTGCAACAACATCCACTCCTTTTTCAACAAACCGCACCGATCGCGCATTCTTTTGTGAAGGTTTCACACAGCACGACCTTCACATCCTGATCACAGCAAAATTTTGTTGCTATCAGAAAGCCGGAGCGGCTTGTGCGCAAAGCTTCATATTGTAGTAGCAAGCAGCAATAGAGGTCACGCGCCACGATCACTCTATTAGTGCTTGTTCGCGCCAGGTATATATGTTATTCTTCGCGCACATTCCGTTCGTGGTGAACAGCGCATTCAGCTCAACGCCAGCGGAGTGGTTGCAACAATACAAGTTCATGCTCTAGTCCAGGGGTTCCCAACCTGGGGTACATGTACCCCCAGGAGTACATTTAGGGTTGGCAATAGCAGAGAAAAGTATATTTATATGTTATTTATTTCCAAATATTTATACATATATCAACGAATATTAATTTCAAAAAACATTATATGCTCATTGTTAAATGTATCCATGAATATTCATGACCAAATATTTTGTCAAAAGAAATTTTAGGGATACTGTTCATCTTTAGAAATGCTGAAGGGGTACATGCTTATCTGGTGAAATGTTGAAGGGGTACGTATTCATCTGTTGGAATTCTGAAGGGGTACATGGCAAGAAAAAGGTTGGGAACCCCTGCTCTAGTCAATGGCGTAAGCAGAAAATTTTCATGGAGGGACTTCATTCAGTGGCGTGTGGTGGTTTATTTGTATTTGTTGTGCGCTGTTTGTGACGTCACAATAAGCAGAGCTTGAAAGTTGTCTTTCTTCAAAATGGAAATACATGTCCATCAATACCATGGTATATTGTTTTCAAATGATAGAAGATGATGAAAATGTAGAAATTTTACTGGAATGGATTAATTACAAGGATCACAATTGAGATGTATGCGAAGACGTCAAAATGATACCTTTTTAGCTGGGTTTTTGCAGGTACGATAAGCTATATGAGGCATTCTTGCTTTTTATGCTCCAGCTTGGGGCGATCGCCCCCCCTAAAACCTACGAGAGTAACTTTTTTTACTATGATTTTGAACAATTCAGAAAACAGCATTTGCGACATAAGGCCATTTTGTCGTCCACTGTTTTGTCACAGCAGTGTTGTGAAGTATACTTCATCTCTTTAACAGAGTGAACCCGCAATGAGACTTTACTACGAAATATCACTGAAATCGACCCCCCTAAACTTACTGGTTGGATCCGCCCCTGACAGCAGACAACCTTTGTAATGAATCTGTTATGAATGTGTTGTGTTATGAACATGGTCTGTTATGAACTGGTCTATTCAGTGGCGTAACTGACAGGGGGAAGGGGACGAGCCGACCCCCTGGCAAGCTAAATGAAATGGGCCCCCTTTAGTTGACATTTTGATATTTAGTATTCTTTAGGTTGTTGTTTTGTGCGTTTTTAGCGAGTATACACATTCACGACATCCAAACATTCACTATCATTTCTTAACTTTTATCTGAGCTTTGGCTACTGGGCCCCCTACGGTGACCATTGGGCCCCCTTCAACTAAGCTTTGACCCCCTGACTCAAACCTCCAGTTACGCCACAGGGTCTGTTATGAGTGAAAGTGGTCTGTTTTAAACAGGTCTGTAGTGAACAGACCCGAGGTGGGCAACCGTAGAGGTAAAAGATATAAGGCTAGAGATAGGAGCATCAAAACAATATTAGGCTGAGTTCGATTCCCAGCAGGGCCATACCGAAGACTTGAAAAACGATACTTGCAACCTGTCTAACCTCGTGCCTGGCGTTTTGGGTAGCTTGCAAGGGATCAATTCCACGCGCGGTGCTGCCGTTGACTCGTTACCAGTGCAGCATTCACTGCGAAAACAGCCGCGTGGTTCACGGCGCAAGCAAGCGGAAATTGGCGCCGCAGACCACTCGTTTACACCACCAACTAACGCGGTGAGGTGCTCGGTTTGGTCATCATGAGACTAGGCTGCTGTTCACCATAAAATCACGATGGAATTTCACATGCGAATGGCAAAGCACTGCAGTTGTAAAAAGTAACAGATGTCTCCTAACAATTTTGTAAACGTACTTAATCGTATTTACACTTAGTTGCTTTGGCCCTGTATTAAACGCAGGGCCGGATTAACCATTTGGCAAACCGGGCAAATGCCCGGGGCCTCGCGCTTGAATATCAAACACTTGTTTTTCTGGTGTTTCATGTTTTTAGGCTGTTCAACGTGCGTCAAAATTGTAGAGCTTTTTGATGACTGCGTTTTGTCTATAAGTTCAGGAGACTTACAACTTTGGCATTTATCGATCTTGAGCGACTTAAAGAATTGAACCAAACAGCATCACGCTTTATGGTTTCCCATTCAGTGATTTCAAATAAACCTAGATTTCCAACCAAAAAAAATAATATTCGTACAAGAAAAACCCAAAACTGCTTGTGTTACGAACAAAAACATATGAGTGTGCTTATTTGATTTCAAACGATAATCGAATACTGATTTATAGTCTCTCTTCCAAATTTTCTTCTGCAGGGCAAACCTTAACGTTTCGACGACCTTTTTGTTGTTCAAGACATTTTTCATAACGGTGGTAACATACTCCGTTGAATTGATGATATCATTCACTAATTGTACGCGTACATACGCTATTAAATGAGAAGATGTTATGCAATCTTGAACTGCAGCGGGATCTAAAATCCCACAAAAATATAATCCCAATGCTTTCTTCCTCTAATTGAAATTTGTTTTTTAATTTCTATGCGCAGGGCAACATCGAAATTCAAACAGTCAGTCCTAACCCTTGTTTCACCAGTTTCTTCAATTGGCATTGGAGATAATAATATTGTATATATCCCCAACAATGATCTTATATGAGGATATGAAACTGTTTGAACACGTTCTGCTTCATCCGATATGCTTACTTTCTCACCTGATGTGCGCATGCAAACATGTACGAAGTTATTTTTATATTATTGAACGCATTGGAGTTGCTGATGAAACTATCACTTCAAACAAACAGATTTAACACGATTTTTCATAATTAAACCTAGACACGCAGGTCGACTAAAAAAATCTGTTCTGGGTGGAAAAATCCGGCAAAGGGAGCCTTGGTCACACGCGGAAAAACACCGACTACATAACTTGAAGCGACCGATTCAAGATTTATTGCCGTGTTATTGTTACGCAATAAAGACCAACAGCACAACAATCCGCTAGCAAGTTTCGCAACCTGCCTCTGCAGACAAAGGCGTGGACAAGAGCGAATTGCAATCTCATCATTGCATGACACCACAACAGTGAACCTGGTTCTTGTGCAGTGTCAGTGTCATGCCGGCAAATAAAGTGTCATTGCAACAATTAAATTAATTAATCGGAACATAGCTGCTAACTTCAGGTTTTCTATCAGTTTTGACGTTTTTGACCGGTGCTTTTTCAAGTTGAAACGAGGGCATGTGAAACGCTACGCAGTTGCGCTAAGCGTTAAGGGGCCTCGTGATCAAGACTTTGCCCGGGGCCTCGCGTTCATTTAATCCGGCCCTGGTTAAACATGTTCACAAACTTGCCAGACTATTTTAACGTGTTTGCAAATAAGCCAGATTATTGTATGAGCAAGCTTTTACTCCGCAACAGTGCTGTGATACTTGGTGGCAAAGAAATCATCGAAAAAAACAGGGGGCCTGATAACTGTGCTCTTTCCTCATAATTTAAACAAAAAAAGGAGCATGGAGTGGAAACATGTTACAAAAGAAGACTAGGCTATAGGTACTCAGTGTTGATAGAATTTGGGTTAATATCTAACAAAGTATAAGCCAAATTCTAGATTTGATTTTCCAGTGGAATGAAAAGTATACCAATAGCATATTCATACCAAACAATAAAACAGCTTGATTCTTTTTTATTGTACCTCTACGCAGTGGAGAAACACAAAAGCAATACGAGTTACACATGCCAATTGATTAAATATAGCTTTCCAGAAATATTTGTAATGCAGCGCTGCCACAGTCTTTTTTGCAAAAATCTTTAGATCCACAAAAAATTCAATAGATCTGAAACAAAATCACTAGATTTGAAGTCTCTGTGTTGAAGTGAACAGTTTTGCTTGAAATAATTTTTTGTGTACTTCTTCGCCAAAAACAATAACATAATTTGCAAGTTTGTTGAAATAGATCATGCTGATAGAACATCTTAAGTCGGAAACCCAGTCCCGTCGCCACGGGGGGCTTTGGTGGGCTTAGCCCCCCAAACAAAGTACCAAGTTCCCCTAAATCGAAATATGAAACACTATAAATCATTGGAGATTTTATCAAATTTTCAATATCAAGCCTCCCCGGCACAAACGCAAAGCCCCCCACACGAACTTAACGCTCCCCTAGTGAAGACTTCCTGACGACGGTTCTGCGGAAACCATCAGGTTTCTTTCACGAGCTGGCGAAAACACTAACGAAGTATTTTAGATCAATCAACCTAATGTTTAATAAGTATATTTCTACTGCACTGATCCTGCAAAGAAACGAAGATAGGTCATAAGCAACATTACAGAAATTAACAGTGCGGAAGTGAAAACAATAAGGAACTGAGATTAGAAAAACTTGTTTTTTCTATTGGTGCAAATATTCACACAAGGATTCACGTAATCGGTTGTCTTTCTGAAAAAAAAACGGACTGAAAAGTTAGAACCAAAACATCCGATTTTCTTCAAACCCATACCTTTGAAAAAAGCACTAGATTGCAATGAAAAATAACTAGATCACTAGGTCGGCCCAAAGATCACTAGATCTACTGAAAAATCACTAGGGGTGGCACCTGCGTTGAAATGTGCTGAAATTGATTAGGGCCTAACGATGCAGTAGTTTTCCGGAAATGTTTGAAATGTGCTGCACCAAGATGAAAACTGAACAAACTGGTTGAGCAAGAGAAACGCTTGAAAAATAAAGCAGGCTACATAATTCACAGCCCAGTAGCTGTGGCTAGCAGTTCTCGCTGAGCAGGTCACAGCGCCGAAAAGATGTTCGCTTGACTCAAAGCCGCGTTACTGGAAGTTAGTTTTGTTTGCAGCTTCGGTGAGACCAGTATCATGGTCACAACGTGTGTTTGAAAATACAGTTCGCGTGCTTCCTCTAAATCTTGCTTTAGTTTTCCATCATTGCGCCCGTAAGCTTTTGCTTGCAATTTAGCCTACAGAACTGAAACTGCGTGAATTACGTGTAAACGATTTCCATTTCCTAGGAAAACCACTTACGATTTAAATGGACTGCGTCGCTCTTGTTGAGACTTATTGCTGAAATACGTGTAAAATAGTTGCATTTCGTCAAAAGAAAGGTCAAGAAAAAATGAAATAGGGAAGACTCGAATCTCATGATAAACAGTCCCTTTGACATGCGGTTGTCCTCCATCCGGCACACATGACCAGCCCATCGTATACGTCGATGTTTGATTATGGTTATGAGCTCGCCGATAATACAGATAAAAAGTGAAGCTAAGCTTTTGAACCTGGCTTGGTGTTATCCACGTCGAAAGACGAGAACATTAGGGTGCAGACAATCAATATTTCAACGACGCTTACCAGTGATTCAGCGTTGCGTGTGTCATACGAACCACTTCGTAAAGTTTTGGGTTAGGTGACAAAAAAGATTGGTCATGTGGTTTTCTCATGTAAAATTCGTGACATTTTCTGGAATATCGTTTCCATCTGCAGTTGGTTTGATTTTTAGTGACTTACCGTCAAGCACATAGGATGTTTCGCTTTCCTTGAGCGCATACTTTCAGTACAACTGTCTTATTTCAGTTTAGGTTTTCATTTCAGATGTAGTTAAAGAACAACTGCTAGCATCGACGATACAACGGTTAAACAGTTTATCTGATGCCAAAATGACAAGAGCAGAATCAATTCCGCTCATGTATTCAAATTTAGGACATATCGTACCTGTAACAAAAAACCAAGGTCTTGGACTTGGCTGGCCAACACAGAAGGGCAACCTCCTTCAAGAATTTTCCAGTAAAAAATGGGAACTACAGTTGGAGTAATATAACTCAAAAGTGCTCCAGCAGATGTGCGAATCAGTTGATATTTGAGATGCTCGTTATCCTCTAGTACTTCCTTCATGTTAGAGTCTACAGAAACGAACGCCAAGTTTGCAAACACTCGAAAACATTTTGCAGCCAGAATTGCTAGGAATCGGGGACTTTGAAGAAGTCAGTCATATACAACAACAAACCAATGAAATCTGTCACAGTTCATGCAAAATGCTGGAGAGCAGTTACATATCCAAGAATAAATTCGGTCAGTTTTCCCCCGAAAACGACCCTTGCACCCGTTGAATAACCCCTTTTTAGCAAATTTTCACCTTATTTGCTTTCTCACCCTATGACACACACCACTAGATAAGTATTATATAACCACCTTTACCCCCTTCCCCAACTGCCTGCTTATATGCAGTGGTGTTGTGCTAAAAAAGAAGTGTGGCAACACACCCAAAAAGCTAGCCATTTTCAACAGCACTTTAAACTCATTTTTAAATCAGTATTTAATGAAGTATGCACTTTCATTGCTCAACAAAAAAAATACTCACAGCTGGTCATGGTGTTACACAAGAGATAGCCCGTCATTGATTATTTATACGACGCCTGGAGCTACACACAGGATATCTGAGTAAACTAAAAATACATATCTTCAAATCAGGTTAGTACGCGTTCCCACACCTAAAACAAGTGTGGGAATGCTGTTCCCACTCGTTGCCGCCCCACTACACCCCTACTTATCTGCTTATATGACAAGTCTGGTGGATGAATCACTTCTCAGGAATGCAGAAAACAATCGGTAACTTTTTAACTGAAAAAGTGCATTTTTTGACTTTGCTTGTTCCTGTGAGCATATTTACGGGCATTGTCTTAGCAGACGATCAATTTTGCGAAGTGTGAAGTACGTACAACATGCAACCCCCAAGAAGTATCAGTATTGACAACTTTTGAGTGAAGAAACCCATCCAGTGTTTCGGTCAAATAGCTTTCAACGTTTTGCACAAGATGGTCACACTCTAGTTATGTACTGGTTTTTATTGGGTTGTTTATCATTGCACGAATCAAAACAAGGGCTCTGTCAACGGCACTCGTCTCAGTGTATTCATGACATTTTGGATTTAATTGCCTTTGGACATCAAACACGTATTGGCGGTTGTAGTACATGTATGCAAGAAGTTATTTTGAAAAAAATTCGGATTTTTAGTGATGATGATTGGAATTTCACGACATTCTAGAGGGGATCTTGTAGTTTGCCTCAATACCCCTCAGGTTGTAGATTTTGGGAATATTGAGCATTTCATTTCAGAATAAGAGATGTGCTTTACAGTGAAACTTCATTACAACGCGATCGTCAGGGTTCAAGAGCGCCATCGCGAAACAGAAATAATTTCCTGCGGTGAAGCCCCAAATTAGATAAGCATGCCCAAGTTGGGCCCAAATTTTTCAGCTGTGTCGTGTATTGTCAAACATTTTGTTCGACCTGATTAGGGAACTCAGGCTTAAAAACGTTAAGAGCCACTGTTCTGGAACAATTAGCAATTTTGATGAGCAAGACAGATGCCTTCACGTGGCCCTCCCTGTTGCGGCATTTCTCGAAATGCCAGACTATGAATAGCATGCTTAAATAATTTGTAGTACGTTTGTTTTAACACGAAGCAGCTCTATTTATCATCCCAGAAAATCAGAACCACGAAACGTAAAAGCATTAACCGCCATAATACATTGCAATACTAGAAGACGCCGAATTGGAAAAAGACTATTGTTGAAGTTAGAGAAAATAACTAGTTGGAAAACGCAGCAAATGTATGCCACGTTGCCTCCGCGAACACCTGCGCGCGAATTGCAGATTATTTTTACTTTCCGGTCCGCACCTACAAGATACAAAGCGGTAGCAGTCTTCCTACCGGGAGCTATTAGACTTCTGTACAAGAGGACAGCGTAAAGTCCAAGGCTAAATGCTAACAAGATGATTGCTCCAACCAAGCCGAACTTGTATGGCAAATACCATTCCGTCAAAGTCACGTTGAAGGAGTGATTGTAAGACTGAAGAATACAGCCCTGCTTTCCAGGAAAGTTTTGGATCCCATACCTCCATGTTGGCATGTATATCATTGTTTGAAACTGCGAAATAGGAAACAGATGTGAATCAATTAAAATCAAATCAATAAAGAAAATATAAAATTCGTGAAAAAAAGCTAGGTTAGGAAACATGCAAGTCGTAATCTACATGTTTGTTTTTCTGCATGGCTATTTTAAAGGCTGTAGAACAGAGCAAACTACGGCCTGCCAAAGATTTTCATGCGAATCTCACAGAAAGTATATCCTCCCCCACTGTTTGGAGATGAAGAGAGGGTCTAGATCAGGCTCGATGTCTTTTGCTCATAATAGATGAGGATTTACTGTCTCGCAGAACTCGCAGAACATGGTTTATGGGGGTAGAGCGCCAGGTGGCTGAAACTCACTCAGCGCATGCTTCTACGGTCTTGTTAGCAGCATTCAAAAGAAGTTGTTCACGCCCATAATTTTTTTTTATGAGTAATTCAATTCAGGCATATATGACACCTTCGCTACATTTAGCCTGCTTACTTTTCATCAAAAATCGTATGATATTTGAGTAAAGTAACTTTGTTAATGCTCAAACTGCTCAGTGAGGCTTATATTTTCAGTGTAGTTTTTGTGATAAACTGCAGTTGAAAGAAAGTATATATTTTTTTTTTTTGAAAACCAGGTCATGCACACCCGACGTTAGTATAAACGTGACAAAAACTGGATGTTAGGGTTCCAGCCAATAATTTTAGAAAATTGCATATGACGAAGTCCCTGTAAATCAACTGATGCAACGGTGACTCACTGATTACATATTTTTTTAGTCAAAGGAAAAATTCTCAAGGTTTAAACTACGAATCTTTACTATTCAAATAAAAGCAGTAATAGAGATGCCTACCAGCACAAAGCAACTCGTGAACAGCGCAACTGACCAGCTCCACCACCGAATTAGTCTTGAGTACAATTGAAGCTTGAAGTAGAAGAACCGTTGTCGGTGCCAAAACAACTTGTACGGGAAAATGTAACTGCAAAACGTTTTTACTGGTCTTGATAAAACATCATTACAACTAATATTCGCACAAAAAGCGTGAATAGTTACTGTCAGTTTTGTTTTCCCATAGACAAATTTGCCAATTGCCTTGCCTCTGCATGTAAAAAACACAATATATTTTGAAGCGTTTGATCCGTTGGACACAAACGACTTCACGTGTTTTGTGCAGTTGTTTTTCATGAGTTGAAGTGTGCAGTGGCACTTCGCGTTTGAGTTTCACGGTGCTCCTTTTAGATCACTGATAAAGAGCTTTTGTTTCGACAATATTGACTCTAATCTGCTGGTTTTTAAATGGTTAGGAATACTATATTTTTGGTTGTAATTTTTAGAAAAAAACGCTTTATTCTTTTTCAAAGCTCCCCATATCAGCTTGGGCTTGTTAAATGCTAAATAGTTATTCAAATGTTTCAAAGACGTTTCACTAAATGTACCCACAACAGATAACATTTCTAGATTTTAATGCTGTCGAGTTCGGACAGCATCATGCATGAAAATGGCCTTGGCCTCTGTGATTATCCTGCTGCAGCGATATCCTCAAACAGCAAACAATATGAAACTGTGCACAGATTTACGTCGGTCGTGCCCACGTGCAGGCACAGTCGATCTAACAACCCACTTGGATATATTGACTTATTCTGTCACAAAGTTTGCCAGATAAAGTGTACCAAAGGCAAGTCAGTGCATCAGATAAAACGTCAGTAAAAAATGTAAAACGCCCTTGCTTGAAAGCCGCATGAAATGATGAAAAATAAACAATTAAACAATGTAACCTGCGGCATACAATCGGCAAAATAAGGTACGTTTTCAAATACGAAAGTCCGAACCGAAATGATTCTGCTGTTTCAATCTGGGCCAAACAATTTTATTGGTGGGAAGGGTGGTGGACCCTGGAGACTTGGTCTCGGTGTCAAAACCAATTTGTGTGAATCTCGATCTGGAAGGATTCAGGATTCTGTCTCGAGTCCTGTATCACAAAATTTGATTGCCTTAACAAATGTCTCTGAAATGCTCCAAAAATTCAACCTGTCTGTTGTTAACTTAATCCTTAGCAAACAAAAAGTATTGAAAAATTGGAAAAATGATTGAAATTGAAGTCTCGAAATGTGGATTGCTTCTTTCTGACAAACCTATGAAAAATTTTAGCGAAGCCGAAAAATTGTTAGTCTCGGTCTTGAACTTTTTGACAAAATTTTAACCAAATCTCGGTCTCGGTTGTTACCGTCTCGACTACAATACTGATTGCGAATAATTATTCATTACAACCTGTCCTCAAGATGAAAAAACACCAAATACAGATCAAGCAAAAGAGATATTGAATTTTTAATCAAGCCTTACATTCAAATTTTGGCAAATGGTTCAGCCCAAAGTGCAAAGAAAGAAACACGCACGTTTTACGCAGGTTCCTGAAATCTTGCACAGTTTTTCAACATCAAATAGGTGAAAATTTAAAATTAAAAACGCTTGTAATATTTTTGTCCATGTGGCCAGTCGTATTTTTTTCTCTTAATAATTAGTCGGACTCAGTTGAAACCAGAAAATATGAAAATACCTGAAACCAGCTAGAACCAGCACAAGAAATCAGCCAAAAATATCCGAAAACAGCAATGTTGTGATGATCCTGCCTTTTCCTGGTTCGGCGTGGTATTTGTATCCTGGTTCGGCGTGGTATTTGTATCCTGGTTCGGCGTGGTATTTGTATCCTGGTTCGGCGTGGTATTTGTATCC
>Ga0210059_1008794_pt1 | contig 15870 bp, 10 predicted proteins | sample Ectturendosymbi2_FD_188042 | JGI IMG/M metagenome (GOLD analysis project Ga0210059, IMG submission 188042) | Ecteinascidia turbinata endosymbiont from Florida, USA - Sample 2 (SPAdes) (version 2) | ecosystem: Host-associated > Tunicates > Ascidians > Unclassified | place: Key West, Florida... | reverse complement strand
GTGCTATTTGTTGCTTCGCTTGCTTCTTGTTGTCGTGGTTACTCATTGATTTGGCTTTTGTTGTTGAAATTTGTATGGGTTTAACGCAGTCTTGCTATGCAACGGAAGGTTTTGGGGTGGTTTTGCTTCCGCTACTTCGGCTTCTTTGTGGCCCGTGACCAGTCGCGACCATCCGTAAACCCACCGCGTGGCTGTTTCAATGAATTCTTGCAAGCACGTCAGCCTACACCACTTACGCATCCTGTGTAACCTACTGGACTGCAGGGTTGCCAACCTGTTTTCACCAAAAAAGCCAGACCGTGTCCCAAAAAAGCCAGATAGTAGTTTTACGGCATATACACACAATACATGCATAACCAAACACAAAATGGACATTAAAACTCGTCAGAAACATCGATATAATACTATTCACTCCTTGGAAGCATTTTCTTTCCCATAATTACACTGTCGTACATTTGTTTCTTATCAAAAACTTTGATCATTTTTAGGGCAAAAGTAATTTTTTTTCAATATTCTGCGCACTCTGCATGGTTATAAACTCTTTTCAGGAGAGATTTGTAATGAATATGCAGCTCTGACAATGTTTTTCCAGAGCCAAGCCTTCCGACAGACAAAAAGCCAGAAAAAGCCAGATTTTTTCTGGCTTTTTTTGATTTCCAAAAAAGCCAAAGGCGTTCAAAAAAAGCCAGAATTTCAAAATCTGGCTTCAAAAAAGTCAAATTGGCAACCCTACTGGACTGTTATTTTGTTTGTTACGTCACTGTAGCCTACACTTGGTAGTTTGTTTTGGCTAGTTGTTTCTACTGTGACCTTTTCCTTTCCAATTTAAAGTGGGCAGTTGGGGTTGCAAATTTTTAATTAGGTTTTCTTAATTGGTAACTTTACTGTTTGTTGGTTTTATTTTATTTTATTCTATTTATACTTCATGCACTTCGAAGAGCTGATGATGCCTACATCGTAGGCAAAATGTATACTCTGTAAGATCTTAAAGTGTCTGATTCTTTGCCGAGAAAGGATCTCTTTCCATAGACAGTGTACGGAGAAAACTGTTTTAGCATTTTCTTTCTGTTATTTTTTAAAACCAAAAGCATACACAAGTATACTTGCTATTTTACTGCAAATTCCAGGTGAGTTGTGGAAATACACCAGCTTGTGTCGCGTCAACCAAACTGTGATAACGGTGGATAAGAGCAGAATCATCTCTCGTTTTAGATTCTGCTTGGTGTGTGCTGCCATCACTGTGTGTTCTCATATAACTATATGTCACGCCATTGCTTTGTTTTACAAACCCCGCTTGACAAAACCCGCTTATGGACAAGTTCTTGTCTTTCCTAGTTTAGTCTTCGGTTACTATTCTCACTGCACATACAACGCCATGGTAGTTATTTTTGAACTTGCTTTATTATTTTACGCTGCTTTGATTCATGACGAGTCATTGCGGACAGGGCTTGCACGCGTGGGTTTTATAAACATAGAGGCGTCAAGCTTCATACAGATGTTAACACTGATTCTATCATACTTGCAGCCCTGAGAGCACTTGCCTAGTAGGCCAAAGCACATACTGTGCGTAACGTGCGTTGCGACGGATTGTTTCACTGTGAAATAGACATCTTCAAGAAAGTTTTATGTTTATACTTTTCATTTTTATTAACATTTTTATATTTATATCTGAGAAAGACTGCGATAGAGACCCATTCACTGCTTTCCCGGGGTCCCATAATGCTCTGGTTACCCGAGTACAAAAAACGCACAGAATTAATGTGCTTGTATATGGCATGATCATTCTGCCTGCAGTATTCAAGCTTGTTGGGGTTTTACAGTAGATGAATGCACTTGATGAAAACAACAATGGTGATATGGATGTCAGTTAGCTGAGTGTAATTCAGCAATAAACATTGTTTTTCCGAAGTTGTTCTCTGTTCAAAAAGGAATTTCACAAAATAGAGAGAATCCTATATATTTTTGGTATTTGCACGCAGGGACACAAGGGGAGATGCTGGTAATGAACCTGCCCCACAAGACATTGAAGGTGCTTATAATTCAAATTTATCGCCAAAGATGTTCGCAATTGCATATACGTATTTGCCAAAGATGTTCAAAAATAACTTAATGCTTGCAGTTAGTCAAAGACGTTTCATCTTTTCATCTGCAATGCCTCTGTGCCTTGTCAAACTTGAAAGCTTACATACTACATTCTTGGGGCCTTTTTCTTTGTCGCACCACAGGAATAATCGAAGTTCAATCTTGGCATTCAGTGCTTTTGCTGTAAATCGAACTTTTGCTGGTCTGTCAACTTGCATGGCGAACTTCGCATTCATTGGTAACCTTCCTGCGTAAACCCTATGGCAATATCAAGAACGTCTATATTCTTTTCTTAAGCAGTGTTACTGCTTTTACTATTGCTGGATTACCTTTGGGAAGCTTCCAATGGAATTGCTATTGCACTACTTGTATTTGTTGCTAGCTCTTCAAGCTTTGCCGTCTCTTCGTTTTCGCTTACGGACTTAGATGAGCTTGCCTTGTTTGTGGAACAGAATGTAAAATAGTGGTGGTGTTTCTTCGCTTTTGTTTTTGCAGTTGCTTTCGTGCTTCCACTCATTCCAAACGGTTTTGTTTCTCTTCGTTCTCTTAATTTCGGTTACAAAATAACCAGAATCAACTCGCTTTATGCTCTTATGTAAAATCAACGATTCTTAGACTACAGTCACCTGGACAACTGCCACCTAGGACAACTGCCACCGAGGACAACTGTCCCCTGCGACAACTGCCACCTGGACAACTGCCACCTGGCACAACTGCCACCTAGGCTACATCCACATGGACAACTGCTACCTAGGACAACTGCCACCTAGGACAACTGCAACCTAGGACAACTGCAACCTAGGACAACTGCTACCTAGGACAACTGCCACCTAGGACAACTGCAACCTAGGACAACTGCCACCCAGGCCAATTGCCACCCAGTCAACTGTCATCTAGGATGATAGCCGCCCGCGAAAGTGCCACATATGGCTTATATTGAGTTCTTTGCGTTTATTTCCATTAAAGCCATTTGAACTTCACGGGCATACAGTGGTTCTCAACCTGGATTTCGGAACCCCCAGGGGTTCACGGAAAGATTTCCAGGAGTTCTTGGATGGCAGTTGAGTTGTCATATATTGCTATTTTTTAATATCCTATACATACCAGAACAAACAGGCACAGCATTCACACTAATGATCAGTATAAAGTGTTTGAAATAAATACTTTGTTAATATCCTTTGTAATACCATTTAAAATTGTTAGTTACTAACTGTTAGTCAATATATTACCACTTAATTTAGTGTCAGCTTATTGGGGGTTCGGGTTGATTGTTTTGTGACTCGGTGGTACTTAACGGGAAAAAGGTTGAGAACCCCTGATCTAGAATATAACACACGTTTCTTCATTCTCTGACTATTTCAAAGAAACGTAGCTTCAATTTCAAAACTTTCGGGTGGAGATGCCGTGTCGATATCATTACATCTTCACAAACATTCTTTAAGTCAGCACAAAACTTTATTTTTTATGGGTCTTTTCAAATTTTTCACAGCAAACTCTCTTATACACATACTCGCATCGTACTCATTCCACGCACTCAATTAACGCGTTTTCTTATGTTCATTTTACGTGCTGTGGATTCTTATACTTTCGCTTTTGATTTGTGAGCTACATAGCAGCAACAGCAAAGTTACAACTCACTTTTGCTGCACTATGTTGAAGCAGTAATATCGCAGCACTGAGGTTCTCAACCGCTGTGCCGCGACTCGCGAGAACGCCTATAGCCTAAGCGCCGCAGCGCGATATACCGAAGTAAATTTGATGGCTTGTATGTAATGCGTAAAACGCATTATTGTAGGTGGCAGTTTTCCGGTTGGCACAGGTGTGTAGTGCTAAAAAAAGAAGTGTGGGAACGCACCTAAAAACAACCATTTTCAACAGCACTTAAATTTCATTTTTAAATTAATTCTTAGTGATATATGCACTTTCATTGCTCTACAAAAGAAAACATGAAAAAAGTGTGGGAATGTGTTCCCGCCCAACTACACCCCTGGAGTCGCGGTTGCCCCAGGTGGCAGTTGTCCGCGTGGCGATTGTCCTAGGAGGCAGTTATTCTAGGTGGCAGTTGTCCGCGTGGCGATTGTCCTGGGAGGGAGTTGTCCTAGGTGGCAGTTGTACGCGTAGCGATTATCCCAGGTGGCAGTTGTCCGCGTGGTGACTGTCCTAGGTGGCAGTTGTACTGGGTGGCAGTTGCCCTAGGTGGCAGTTGTCCTAGGTGGCAGTTGTCAGGGTGGCAGTTGTGCTAGGTGGCAGTTGTCAAGGTGGCAGTTGTCCGGATACCAAAATCAACAAACCCTCCAACGGCAACAATTGGTTTTAGGACTGCAGCCACCTGGTCAACAGCCACCCAGGACAACTGCCACGTAGGACAACTGCCATCTAAGAAAACTGCCACCCAGGACAATTGCCACCCACGACAATTGCCACCTAGGACGATCGCCACACAGGATAACTGCACACCTGGACAAGTGCCAGCATGGACAACTGCCACATAGGATAATCGCCACTCGGACAACTGCCAGTACGGCATATTGAATTCTCTACGTTTTTAAAAGCCATGTCAACTTCACAAGTCACTGCTTTCTTGTCAAAAATTGAGAAAATCACAAATGTTCATAACAAAAGTTTCTTCGTCTTCTGACCACTCAAAGGCCTTCACTTCAAGCATTTCGTATCGATGCCCTTACGTTTTCATAAACATTCTTAAAAGCCAGTGCAAATCTTAGATTTATTAGCCTTTTCAAATTTTGAGCAGCACAATTCTCTCATGCGCATTATTGCATCTTATTCATTCCACCTACTCATCAAATCCATTTAGTACCATGCAATTTAGTTGTGTGCATTGCTTTACTTTAGCTTTTGATTTGCAAGTAACATGGCAGCAAGAGCAATTCACTTTTGCTGCACTATGTTAAAGGAACAATGCCGTGGCACCGAGGCTCCCTACCGCTATATGCTGCGAGAACTCCTCTGCGTGTTACGACGCGATGGTGAAAACTGATCTTACAGCTCATATGTGATTGTGTAAAAGACATGCTAGGTGGCAGTTGTCCGGGTGGCGATTGTCCTAGGTTGCGGTTTTCCGAGGCGGCAGTTGTCCGGAACGACTGTGCTATACTTTCATGACCCCAGGGTTGCCAGGTCCAAATGTACCAAAAATGCCAAATCGCTTATCAAAATATGCCAAATAGCTTCAAAACATACCAAACAACCCGAAACAGGCTAATGACTGTCATTTTTTAATAACCCGGATGATCAATTCCAAAAATGTAACGTTGCTATGGAACTAAGCCCAGAATTATTGCATATAACTTAACAAATAATTGTTCAGGCTATTTACAAAACTACAACCTCCTTTTATAGAAAATAGAAAGTGCTTAACAAAAAATACCTTTGAATTCTTAAAACAATAAAATTTATGTTATGAAAATACAAACATACACGGTGTCATACTTTTTAATTAGTTTGAATCTGGTCTACAAGCGTCTGATATATTAAATTTGTCATAATTTCCACAAAATATTTATTTGGTTACAAAATGCTGTCATAGAGAGCCAACATAAAAATATTAGGCTTTCCAGGTACAAATGGACCAGTTACCCCAATCTCTAGTCAAATTATGCCAAATAATTTCAATTTACAGTAAATGCCGCACAGACTGAAAATTGTTTTGAGGTTTAAGCTCAAAGCAGACAGGTTTAAAAAAATGCCAAACAACGTTTTTTTTGCCAACGCCATTGAAAAAGGCCAAAAATGACGTACATGCCAAACAGCATTTTCTCATGGCAAACCACGAAGGCCAAATTCCAAAAATTTGGTGAAAATGCCAACCTGTCAACCCTGCACGTCCCACTGGTCATTGTGCCTACCATAAGGACAAGCGTTAGTCAGTTTGTGTAAAAAGCTTTCTCTGCGCGCTGCAAATACATGACGCCCAAATTTTGTAAGTTTAGACAAAATGTTAGCGAGAGTAAAAGAAATAATTTCCTTTTAGGACAATACTTAATTTCTTTGCGGCACCTTGTAAAAAATTCAATTGCGCGTATATTGGATACGTCACCGAAAATTGAGGCACGAACTTCGGTTAGAAAAACTGCCCAACCATATTTTCTGTGTTCGCTTGGCTCACCGAAGCGTGAAAGCACCTTATGTAAGGCAAAACTTCAAAGCAACTTTTATTCACAATTATTTTCAAACGTCATGAAGAGGAAGTTGTTTTAATATGCGATGCAGCCAAACAAATCATCAGCAAACATTATTGAGAAAGGAGCTCACCATCGGCGGGCTGACTGTGTTTGAATTTTAAAAAGTGAGCTACTTGCAAAAGTGTTTATCACGTTTAATTAATTACTTGTTAAATATTGCTTAAAGTGAAAGGGTTTGAAGTTGTACGTGTGTATGTGGCAGAATTACCTTAGAGGGTGATTACTTCGATAAAATTCCACAGCAATTTTGAAAAGGCGTGGCCAATACAATGTTTACAGGTTCAGCTCCAAGGTTTGGTAAAGTGGGAAAATATTCCCCACCTGTCTATCAGTTGCTCATACCTAGACTGTTTGCATTGCATGCGTGAAAAGCTCAGTCTGTCCTTTCAAAGATACCATTTGATCCATAGCTATCGCCCCCTTTGGTGTCACCACTCCAGGACAAATTGACCTGCGAGTAATGATGGCTGAAGTGTATTCCTGTTTTCTAAAAAATCCAGAACTCCCGAACTGCAGCTCCATCACCGGTTGCAGTTTAGCGTCATACAGTTCATATAAACAAAATAACGTATCTGTTGCATAAATGCACAGCATATTTTTTGAGCAGCTTTTTAAAAGCTTGAAATTGTAGGCCACAATCTTTCAACCGGGGTCCACGTGGCACGCCAAGAAGCGACGAGGCCTCCACCGGCTTACACGACCAGCATGGCGACTAAAATAATTAAACGCAAATACCCTACAACGAAATCTACGTTTTGTTACTGAAGGGCTGGAGGCAAAGCGTGCTAAAGACAGGCCCGTAACCAGGGGTGGGCACACCGGGAAATTCCAACCCCCAAAATTTCAAAAATATTTTGAAAGCGCCAATAACTTTTTTGGTTAAGTGCAACAAGTTACAATCATTTTGTCCCCTATCGAAAATTTCACCTGGTTGTGACTGACCTGGCTAAACGTATCGGTAGCTGGGCGCTGAGAACCTATGTTGTAGGGCTATATAATGAATATCTGAAGCAGCGTGTGTTCAGTTGTGAATTTGCTCCTGACGAGGACGTCGCAAGAGACAATATTTCCATGCGCGAAAACGACATACAAAATATTGTATCGATTCCTGTCGAATGGCATTCTTTCTGCCGACTTCGCTATTAATTAGTTGTGTCCTTCGAAAATGACGTACTGACAAGAGGAAGCATCGGGTTGCTGACATGCCACAAGCGCATGAGCCTTCCAGGTTTTTAATTGCTTCTGACCGAATGGCATGTCTTGAGAACGAACCGTTATGAAGCTTTCACCTGCGTGCGGGGCTATTAAAAGAATAGTCAAAATACGATTGCGAAGGTGCATTTTACGAACCGCGATGAAGGAACGGGTGCTGCAATGGCATGCTCCACTTTTATAATATTGCCTGTCTGTAACAAAATTTACGCAACGTAATGCTACGTAAGAAACGACTCTCAAACAAAGCGTAGAAAAATACATTCGAGAGTGACGTTGCCACCCTTGTCGGTCCAGACAAATGTTCCCTGAAAATACAGTGGGACAACCACCTGCTGAGATGTTTCTTCAAAGGTTGTTCGCCACGGAGATTACCTACTGAGTCACGACATTATAAATCTGTCCTCATTTCTACCTACCACACAACACGGCAATGTCTAGCGTAACTATCTGTCACAGTCTACTTACTACACTATAGATGTGGTTTTGACAGAGCGTTTACGAAACAGCATTTAATGCCAGACCTGATCTGTTATGTAAAAGCTACTTTGGTGTGAAGCCCGGTGTGGACAAAACAAATGCTGGAAACTTACGGTAGCGTAACAAAAATTTTTAAACGTTGGAAAATCCTATAACACTGTCGAGATACAGAAAAATGTAATTTTTTCATAAATGTTCACTAACAGTTAACCTTCCTTGCTCATCAATATCAGTTGTTAATTTTTGTGCTTTTATTCAAATCCAGTGACTGCGTACACTAAGGCAGGAGCCCGAACAACACTATAAGAAATTGTTCGCAGAAAACATACTAGTCTGCAAGCACAATTGAATGTCTGATCATTAAGTTAGTTTTTCTTTCCTGTACCGATGTTGGTGAGTTTGATGTACAGTAGAAAAACACAAATGGTGCAGTTAGACTAGATGATCACAAGATCTTTCTTTGTGCCATTGCTAGGAAAATGGCCATTCTTTGTGCATCGTTTTGCTTGAAATTGCGAAGCTATACGATAAATGTGGACAACTGCCACTGCATTTTTTTCTTGCACTACTTCTCAGAGGATTGATACAATCAAGCTTATCCAAAATATACGCATAAGCCAGCAAAGCAAAGCACGTATACGTCAAGCCAAAATTCTCTTCCAAGTATGAAGTTGCTCGTTCTACGCTTCTTGACTTTCTTTTTTTTAAAAATAAGATAAACAATGAGTGCATTTTCGTAACGACAGCACAAAAAGATGAAGAAGTTGGTTTCTTGATATTCACTTTAGAAATGAGGTTAAGGAAGCGATATGATGTTAATGCAAATTCGTAAATTCGTCAACAAGTTCTGAAATGTCAGATCCAACCGAGCTTTTTGCAACGTTTCCCGCCCTCCATTGTGATGAAGGCAATCCGCGATTTTTGCTAATTGTTTCTAATGGGTATTGTCTCTCCATCGGCTCGGGTCATCGCTGTAGCCGGCTAATCGCCAATCCAAGTCGTGTAGAGAACACGGCGAGGGCACAATGCCCGTCGTGCGTTTTCTAACCTCTTTCCCACGAGCCCGAGACGTAGCTTTATTGGAGGCGCATCGTGCAAGCGTTTCGGGAGCTTGTGGATTCGAAGCAGCAAAAAACGAGAGAAAAAGTTAAAAACTTTTTAGAAATCACAGCGTTGTTTTCAGACTCAGCCTTTGGAGAACAGAGTTTTCAAGCATCTACGAACGACGTTTGCCGGGGAAAAATACCGTATGCTGTTTTTGTGGAAGAAAAAATCCAGACATGTGATTTTTTCTTCAGGAAAATCTTGCTTTTTGAAACTCGAGACCAGAGTTAGATTTCTCTCAGATAGAATGCACGTCCATGCCGTGCCATGAAAAGCTTGGAAAACATCAAGCAGTGGGTGCGAATAGCGATTGAAAATTTTGCTTAGGTAAATGGTGTCAACAAAGTTTAGGCCAAGAAAGGAAATGCAGCCATAGCTCCAAGGCGCAAAACTGCTGTATGGTTTAACCAAGTCTGTTTGTATGTCTAATCTCAGTTTGTTGCATAAATTAGAAGTCGTGTCGGTTGCAAAAAGAACTCGTACCTTGTTGGTAGATTTTTGCAAGCAGTGACCCTCATAAAAGAGGTTGCATTGTTGGTCGGGTGACTAAACCTATGCAGTATAAACAAAAACAAAATGGCGGGTCCGCTTCTGCGGCTTTATCCGAAGTCAGTTGCGTTCGTTTTGAGCGGAAAAACAGATTTTTAAGTTAGTTTGCTTCAAGCTATTCTCTTAAGTTGCTGAACGTTAGCTGGCTCAAGGCATTCTATTAGTCAGTAGTTTTTCCGCGAGCTGCTTCGTCCGAGCATTACTTCGGCCAACAGTTCCACTGTGCTTGCCAGCATATGAAGAAGTGTCAACATCATAAGCAACAAATGCATGTTGTATTTTGTGTCGATCACTGTTTAACTTTACTTGAGAAAATCATAAAGCGTAGCTTGGACCTGTAAAAGATAGACTAGATTTTTGATTTACAGAAACTTTTAAATCGCAAGGAGAAAATAACCTGAAGTTTAATTTCAGTATTTATTCCTTAAATATAAGGCGTTTATGACCACATCACATCCAATCAAAAATATGAAGCAGAAGACTACTGCGCACTTGCCGAAGAGCGCTGGTGAAAACTGGCTCCTGTTGCGTTAATCCTTGGGATTTACATAAAAATCGGAAAGCTCCGTCGTATTGCCATTGTTAGTGCTGGAATTGCGACCGCGAGGATTAAGGCGGCACTCTAGAGTCCCGGCATATTGAACAAAATATTCCACCCTATTGCTGGTTGCGTCTCACAGCCTCACGCGAGTAACGATCTAATTTTTGAGCACTAAAACTCAGCCTCAAGCGCAGGCATTGTGAAAAGATTGTACATAGAAGGTGCACTGGGTTTTATTCGGTGAGCTTCCGTCTTGGACAGATTGGGATTCGGCGGCATTTTGTCAAACGGACTGCGGATGTCACTTATCGTGAGCGGCAAAGATAAATTATTTTCAGGTTCATATTCAGCAGAAGGCTACCGAATTTTTGTGTGATGTTTTCTGATCAAGTGGCACAGCAAATATTGCCGCTGTAAGGCACCGATAAGATTTAAAAAAACTGCCAATCTGCCAATTGGTGTCCTTGAAATATTTCTGTATTTTGTTTGTCCGTTTATGCCCTGTTACGGAACCCTTATCAACCCGTCATATGTCGCAGTTGCTAACAGAGATCGAACCACCACTGCACTGCTTATGGAATAATAAAGTGCCGATCATACTCCAAACAGTGGCCGAATTTTATTTTTAAGCGCTGGAAGACTCGCGCCTGTTTGATTTTCGACATCTGACCCCCCAGCGGTTGCGTCACTCAGCTGACGGCAAACTCGCGCCTCCTGTCCGTCCGTCACCGACTGTTGAGGCTTCGACGCTCTCACTTTGTCATATTTGCGCGGTCGGTGACTTTGCGAGATCGCGCCACTCGTCATTGATGAGTTTGATGTATCGATTGTGACGAACCTTCCGGCATATATATGTGATTGCGGCCGGTCTTCCGGGCATCATACAGCCTCGCCTCCGGTTGCGATTTCCCTCCAAACATGCAGGAGGGCAAGGGGACCCTCGCCCTTCCGCAGATTCGACGGTCAGTCGCGGTAGACGACCTGTTCGGCGACAGTCTCTTGTAGCAGTGGAACGGTTCTGTGGTTAGAAAAAGCAAGCCTTGTTGATGTTTTTATTTTGTAGTCGTGTTTTCCCGTGTGACGGTGAAGCATACAGCTGTGTAACTTTGCGCAGGCAAGCTTTAGAGTCTTGAAATTTGCGTGGAACATTGCAAAATCAGGATAGCGATGTAACAAACGCCAAACCATGAGATTATGGAAAGTCGACAAGCAAAGTTGGAAAACCCGAACGAGTTCCAATTGACTTTGAACTCCACGGCTTATCAACAGACGGCCGTGGCTTTGTACTTCAATGGAGAAAGTCTTCCGTCAAAAGGTGACCTGCCTGTTGATTAAAGTTGTTGTTTGTGAAAAAACTAATCAGAGATTTTATATAGATGCTCCAAGTAAGTAAGAAAGCGTTAAGTAAAATTTTATTACTTTCTTCAGATCTCTGCCAATTGCACTTGCTAAGGTAAACTGGTAATAGCCCGTGAAAGAACTTTACGTTGCTCATGAATGCTGTCATTAAACACATAGTACAAGATAAATTTGCAAGTTTGTTCCCAAATGTTTGAAATGAGCACATCTGATCCCAGTTTCCTACACAAAAAGCAGTACTAATGAAACACAAACTTAAACATGGATTGAGAGATTTGGCGTGAAATTCGATACTGAAATAACTGAAAGGAGAATTGATTGTCAGAACTTTTGATCCCTGAAGAAGTTTTACAGATTTAAAAAACACTCAAATTTCTAACTTAAAGTAAATGTCTAGATTATTTTGTACAGTTCAAAGATGTTTCTCTTATGAGAGCACCCTGGGTGTATTTGGTCCAGGACAACAAAGTTTCACTTTCATGCCGTTACAGTTTACAACGACCCCCTCTGCATAACGATTGGCAATTTATCTCCATTCATTAGAGAGCACGGCTTGAAATTAAAAGTGAAACAACAGCGCTAATTGGTCGGAAGTAACTTGTACAGAAATAAATCAGTATCGGCCGAAAAAGGACGTGCAGTAAGATTGGTAAACAATACAGCAACGACATTTTTTAAATTCTTTACAACATCACCACGAGGCCAACCTCCTCGAGTCAGCATTTTATGACTTTTACTTACAAACTTAAAACACCCAGATCTGCTTGATATGCAGGTTTGCTTATATGCAAGTTTTGCAAAACTGACGATCTCTGGCGATGTCTCAAAAAAAGGAAAATGGCGGAATAACAGCGATTCTGTGTGTGTTGATATTACTCATATTTTCTTCACTACGTATACGACAGCTTTGTGCGGTAGATTAACCGAAACCGGTTTACCAGCAGCAAGCCCATTTGCGTAAGACAGCAGCTCCCGAACAAATTTGTTATGAACATGTTGCTCGACAACGCAAAACCTTTTACTGCACCTTCCACTGGGGAATAGCGAGGGTCGGATTCAGGTCAACTGGGACAGGATTAGGCGCTGAATTTGTATGCCGTGTTACTGTACTAACAGGCTTGTTCTGGGATGTGTCATATGCAAACTAATGCGATAAAGATTGAAAAAACATTTCCGAATCGAGCCAGAATGAAAAGATAGTTGTGGAAATTCACATTTATCGGTACCACTCCCGGGCTTGCGTTAACTTGCTTTTGGGCTCTGCAGTTTGCTGATATTTCAGAGCATCTTTAGATTATACACAACTGAACACGCGTAATTGCCCCCCGAAAGACTTAATTTCACAGAAGCAACTAAGTCACTAACGAGATTTGATCTTTCGTCGAGTGAGTGGACTTCAGCATAAGACTAAGTCTAACAATTTAATAGCTGAGTCATATGAAACGATAATAAGCTTGAAACTAATTCTATGTTGTGACAGTCAGTGGCTTTATATAATTTTACGCAAGGAAACAGCACAATAATTGCTATTTTTGCACTAGAATCAAGCCGATTTGGCTATATGTAAAAAACTAAGTTTTTTCAGTCGGAATCAAGTCTGTTTGGTTTTACTGATGGTTTCATAGATATTCAGTTCTTTCACTTCTTCCCACTGGGTATGTAACTAAGTTCCATCCAAAATATTTCTTATTGATAAAATCAAAAGAATTCAATGTTTGGTTAATTGAAACTATGCGTCGAAACCATAACATGTTTCAGCATTTGCTGTTTTCTTTTCTTAACACACTCAATTTAAACCTTTTGATTGTAAAAATGTATTTCTGCTATTAATTGATGCATCTGCTTTTCCTGGATTTGATTCGACACTGTTATTTATTAACGATGACCCAGTGGTTCAAAACTTGAAGCAAGATAAAAATAAAAAGGTGTTAGAACAAACGAAAAACATAGTAGTGTCAAATCAAAGAACTAAGAGAACGATTGCCACCAATGGCTTTTTCATTTTTGTTTCAACAAACGTTTCTCTCAAACCTGAAAGCTATTTTAAAAATCAGGCTTTTTCTACCTGTTCTTTGCCACGGCGATCACGGTAAACTCCATAAAAAGATATGGAAAGGAGAAGCATTGAGTTATTCTACAGAATAGAAACTAGCACCGTTATTTCAATGCAAGTCTTTTGCCTCTTGCAGCTCATAGGTCGTTTACAAATGTGTTTCAACTATTACGTAACAAACAACAGAAACGCCAGCACATTTTTCAGAGTTTGCTCAAAGCGAATAAACGGATTGTCAGCTCCAGCAGAGATTTAAAATTTAATTTAAAAAATACGAAGAGATATTGGAAAACTTGCAACAAAAATAATAAACTGGGGAAGCTACTTGACTTCATCCTTGGTCAATATCCACAACTCTTAAATTTTGCTGGAAGTTAATGAGTAACTTTCACCTTGGATTTTAAAATTTTTTCGTTCTGGTGAAACTTAACAGGTTCTAGGCAGTTTTTTGAATGATACGGATGAAAAACGTTTACCAAAAAACTAACACACCACGTGATTACTGGCAAAAGCGTGCAACGAAAATTGTTACCAAAACACTGGTAAGTACTCTAGGCTTAAAAGGAATCAAACAACGTGCTTATAATTTGATAACTGTCATTGCAAGGGGTCATATAATGAGGTTAGAGCTAGAACGCCAATGTATTGACTAAAATTAAAATAAACTTTTTTAAGAGAAGTGTTGATGAAGGGTTGCAATAGAGGAAAGATATCATTTCACAATTCGATGCTTGATGGCTAAACTACAGTCTTCAAACAACTTTCTGACCTCCAACAAATATATTAACTCGCCACAGCCTATCGCAATTTTGTAGAATGCAAGAGCAGACGTCGAAATGCAGCAAACTCTATTTTGTAGAAAAAGTTTTTCTGTTTCTTATATACGCACGTGCTTGCACATTTAGCGGTAGTTGATAACTTACTGCAATACAGCTCTAGAGCAAACTGTTATTCCAAGGGCCAACACGAATAGAAAATAATTTTCTCATACGCATTTTTATTTTAAAAGTCCAGAGGGCCAAACTCTTTCATCTGGAAACTTTGTTGCTTTGCCTGATTACCCAACCACAGGAACATGGTTTCAAAAATTAAGTGCGTTTGTTGTGCTACCAAGTGGCTTCTGACGTGGGTATCAGTTTGTGTTGAAGCCAAGCGCCAAAATGAACTAGATAAGTTACCTTAAAATTTGAAGATCTCTTCAGATTTACAAAAGGGTTTGACAGTGTTTCACAACAGTGTTTCTCAAGTTTTTTAACATTGGATACTTGGTGTTGACAGCGCATTGACTCCTTTCAAATAAAAATTTAAAATTATCATGTAAAAGTGGGCTGAGATAATTTGTGATTGTTCATTCCTTATACTTAACATTGCAGGGTATGAGATAAACGGATGGCAACAAACATATTCTTACAGAAAACTTTAGAGATTTGGCTTGCGTGTATATGATCACCTGTGTTGAAGACTTGAAGTAAACCCACAGTTTTGTTCACGAAGTGGAGGGCATTTTGTTTTCAAAGTGAAAAGTTAGTTTAATTTTGGAAAAAAAGAAAAGCTAAAACGGAAAACAAGAAAAGCCATTCATACCTCTCGGAGCTTTGTTTTTGCTGATTTACACACATCGTTCGTGTGCTCCTATATGAGGTATACGCAAAAAGTTAAGAGGTTTTAATACGAAGGATCAAAAGATTTTATTGATGCTGTATGTACAAATATCCAACTTTCTCAAACAAAAAGCAGTTTCTCCATGTGTCGTTTAGTAAACTGTTCAAGGGAAGTCGTAAATTTGGTGGCTCGGTAAAGTTTGTCTGTAAACATTAAGAAAAAAATATTAAGGTAGGCGCTTTCAATGGAAGGATGCCTCGATTTTCGTTTCTTTTAGGCACGTCACGCACTATTTTGTAGCTGAAAAAGAAAATGGCTTAGAAACCTCAATCATAAATTTAGGTTATTTCTCTTGATAAGTTTCATCTGAAAGTATAAACACTGTGTAACGCCAGCTCTCTCCAGTGACACATCTATCACTTTGTGCAGCAAACAAGCTGCGAGCCTCTTTTTCCCGTTGTTCAAATGCAGTTAAAAACGTACTTTTTCGTTCCTATTGTACGCCCATGTATGCATCTCAATTATGGTGCAATTTCAGGAAGTCATGCATGCAGAGATTGTGGGTGGCATATAATTTTGGTTGCAGAGCTCTATACAGCCTGTCCCGCAGAGCGAAGTGTTAGTAGCCATCAAGTTCAATGTAACATTCCTACCTTTGAGGCTCTGCTACGTAAATACAAGCACCT
>Ga0210059_1008793_pt1 | contig 15871 bp, 12 predicted proteins | sample Ectturendosymbi2_FD_188042 | JGI IMG/M metagenome (GOLD analysis project Ga0210059, IMG submission 188042) | Ecteinascidia turbinata endosymbiont from Florida, USA - Sample 2 (SPAdes) (version 2) | ecosystem: Host-associated > Tunicates > Ascidians > Unclassified | place: Key West, Florida... | reverse complement strand
TTTACTTGCCGCCATCTTTGTGGCCTTTAACTATGAAAAATAGATACGCTTGCAAGTTTTAATCGTCGCAGAAGAATGAAAGCAGAAAGCAGGCAGATTCCTCAGAAGCTTGCCGCAAGGCTAAAGTTTTTTACTGAGAACGTTAGCCAGTTTCAAGCTAAGGTTGTGAGAAGACTCCAGCTGTATTACTGTAGAATTAGAAAGAAAGCAGATATGTTTAGGTTTAAACAAGTAAGATTTAGATACTCAAAAAATACAGTGTGTTGGTTTGTGGTTTGTTTTCCATTTAAATTAATTTCAAGGAAATCAGTAATATCATTTCTTTCTTTGGCGCATTACTTCATCAGATGTAGAAAAAAGTTTTGAAAATGCTGAAAACATCTGCGGCATGCTGAAAACGTTTACGACATGATAATCAAAAAGTGGGATTTATTTAACATGCGGGGTTACTCTCAGTGAATTAGTACATTCGAAAACTACATGAAAAAATAAAAAAATTCGAAGTTTTTCATTGTTCCGTTGTAAAACTTCAAGGAAGTGAAAAGGCAAATTGCTGTTTAACAAAAACCTCCTAAAAGCAGAATTATTTGAACAAGTAAAGAAATTATGGAGATAAACAAGAGCGAAATTAAATCTTATAAGGTTTTGTTTGCGAGCGTTAAAAACAGCCAGATCAGACACATATAGTTGACCTCGTTGAAGATAATTGCTTAATTTCTCGTGTTTCGCGTTATGTTGCAGTTAGTTTTGAAATTAAAGTCTCTGTTGCAATCGTACGTAGTTGGCATAGTATTTACTTTACCCAGCTTGCATTCCTTCTTCCTCTGCACAGCGCAGTTTCTTGCTATAAAGTTGCAAAAAATTGAAATTTTCTTGAGCAGATGATGTTATCCGTGACTCAACATTTACCTAAACATCTCATATGCAGTAGTTTGTCAGACATTTGATGGGAAACATATTTACATATTAAAAAGTTTTACAGAATCTGTTTCTTTAGCTCGGCCTATTATGATCGGTATAATTATAGATGTTTGAATTGATCGTTTTCGGTTTCCTTCTGTATTTTTATTTTCTAGGTGACATTTTTCAACATGGGACCCGAAGAAAAAAACTTTCAAAACGATCCAAGACCAAAGAAGGCACAGAAATTTAAAATTCTAAATGTGAGCGTGTGATCTCGCTTTCAGCTTTGCAAATCGTCTGAATTTCACGTATTAAATAAAATTAATTGGCTACATTGCTTACCTGTAAAACTTTTAGGTGGCGAGGTATTTACATATATCTCGTCGGAGTTTGGAGTAATTTTGAAGTGGAAAAGAAAAATGAGGAAAGTTGAAAATGATTCTCATCAGTTTATGAAAACACCATACGACGAATTGACTTTTCCGCATTTGTGAAACCGTTTCAGGGGGTTCGGTGCTGTAGTCTTAACTTTCAAAATTTCAAACTCAACTCGAAGGTGTGGTCTGGATTTGTGTCAAATTTTCCTGTAAATGAGTACTTTGCTATGAATTAATGACGTAAGAAATTGCGAAAGAAGGGACTTGTGAAAAAATTTCCAACAGTTTTTCAGACGAATTTTGTAAACAAATCTGACACATATGCCATCAAAAACCTTTTACTGTATGGACAGGTTTCGTGAATGACTAAAATTACAAGACTGTGATTTTTAAGTAGCGTTGGTATTTTTATAGCATATTACTCAAAAATAACAGACCACTAGTACGGCTTAACAAAACATCCAACCTGATCTTAACTAAACACAACATACGAGATGAATATTTTAACTTTTGCGTTGACTATAACATTATCTGTTTGCAAAGCAAGCGCAGCATTAACTGCCGAAACCGCCAACTGATTAAAGCGGTATCATTCCAGAGGTCTTGAAGAACTTAATGCGATTGTCAGCATAATAGAAAGCGATGTGACGAAACTAGAGGTGAAAAACGCCTCGGGAACGGAATGCAAAAACGTTGCAGTATTAAGAGGCGCTAGGCACTAAGCAAGGTGTGGCCCAGATTGGTTATGTGGTTTCACAATGTGGCATATGCTTGTTGACTTTGGTCTGAACGAGGAAGCAGATAACATCCGATTTGACATTACAGAAATTTAACAAATATTTTTGCCAGCGTGAACATTGGAAAACCTAGAATGCAACACAAACGTAATTCACACAAAATTGTTCATGGAAAGGTCAGGAGAAAATAGACCATTTTTTTAGTTTTTTCAATCGTAAACAAGTTTAAATACCAAGCAGATATCCATCTGGTGGTCTGCCCACCACAATTACTTTGGATTTATATTCTATACATCGCGGAGTGCTTCAACAAAAGTTACGTGTTTGCCTAAGATACGTTTCTTTCCTGTTAAGCGCACTCCGTGCGTTGGCAGCATGAGCGCGATGTGCGCAACGCCATTAAGGAATTTCATTGTGTTTGAAGAACACGGATTGGTTTACTTTTCTAGAATCTCCTGTAAAGCGTTAGGCTTTATCCCAACAACATATACTGGAAAGGGCGTGCTTTATTGAAACCTGGCCTTGCAGGTGATGCTGTGTCAACAACAGGAGATACATACTTTGACTGTAATGCGGAGTGCATTTTCAAAAACGCCTAGTTGGACTGAAAAGCAATCAACACCGAGATAACGAAGAAATTTGCTAACTTTTCTAAATGATGCTGTGCTTCCTTCGGTTTTGTCAACCATAAAAACCACCTTGTTCATTCATATTTTTACTGCAAAACGACAAGAAACGTCTCTTCCATTGTTTATCATATTGTTTGGATAAAGACATCAAGGGCCAGAACAGTTGCATTGTTACCCATACTGGTATTAAGCTTTATTCAATCATATGAGTGTAAATATCTAAAAACAAAACTACTTCCTCAGCAGCAGAACTCAGAGTTATTACCTCTTAGTTTTTCGCAAACGTTTGCGTAGTTTTTGATAATCTCCATAAAATATTTATTTTAGTTTCTAGTTTGATTTTTAGCAATAAGAAATCTAGCCCAAAGTTCAAGAACAGTGCTAGAGATATTTAAAAGCAAATTGTGAATGAGGCAATTTAAAGTACTTACTGAAAAAACAATAGTTTACACCAGGAATCTCCAAACTTTTTTGCCCGAGGACCACATAAATTATTCCTCAAAAGTTTGAGGGCCGGACATCATAGTCATACGGAATGTAAGTATTTGGGGATAAGCTACATTCTACCAAATCGACATGTGTTTTCGTAAATATATTATTTTTCGTTACTGACAAAATGTCTTCGCAGGCCTGATGAAAAATCTTTGGGGGCCGGATTTGGCCCGCGGGCCGTAGTTTGGAGACCCTGGTTTACACAACACTTCATAGCAGAAGAGATAATCCAGGTTATGTTTTGAAAACAGCCGTTTCTTTTTTGTTAGTTCAGCTTAGCATCAAAGTTTAATACTTAGGTAACAAAATAGAGAATGGAATATAGAGCTTGTGGTTGGTCACGTCACGTCATTGTGCAAATCAACTGAGAATACTTCGTTTACTTAACACCTGTCCTAGTCAATCAAATTGTCCACAATTATGGAAACCCTTATCGTTTTTGTGGTGTCAGCATTGCGACATAAACGAGTTAGAAAAATGCGACACCACAAAAACTCTGAAAATTCATTTCAGGATTTAGGCAGATCAAGACTCAGAGCCAAAGAAAAATAAAAAATGAAATGTTATACAGCGCTAACACTATCAGCTATAAGGAGATGATTTGGGTTTCAAGAAACACGTTCAAAGTCATTTCATGTTTTGCAAGATCTGTGTTGTACTTCACTGAATACATTTTTCCTTAAAATGATGTTTGCTCGTGATTTGCTTAGTATATTGAAAAACAGCAAATGGTTTTGCAACATATACATAAAACACAACGTGGTTATTAACATAAAAACTTTTCTGAAATGAAAAATTTTGTCCTCTGTCTTTTACTTTTAAAATTTTGAACAAACACCTGGAAAAGATATGCATCTTGCCATAAGCTCCGACTTCATACTGTAAAGCAATGTTTCTCAAGCATTTTCCAGTCACTGCCCACTTTTAGTCACATATTGTTTTTAACTCCCGCACGCCTTAACTTATTCTGAAAAATTGACTATGAAACTATCTTTTTATGACATCGTGAAAACACTGTCTGCAACTAGCAATGCTTTTATTCAAACGAAAATACTCAAATACATGTTCTAATATCTTTCCTATAATGCCGCAGCACCGACATTTCACGAATTAGAGCGTAGCATTAACACCCAATCAGTTTCGTCATTTAGTACAGTGCTCTTCAACAGGGGTTCCGCAAAGCATTTAGTGGGGTTCCGTGAGTTTTAAGGGTTAGAGAAAATGATTTCTTGCTTCAGTATGTTGATGCGTCTTTATGGAACCTTTTAGATCTCCGTGCCCCATTCAGACTCCAAGTAGGCCAGTTAGTTATACAGGAGGTTGAGTGCAATTAGCCGAAAGAGAAATATTGATAGTTGTTGCGTCACTTGTTGTTCATTGTAGTGAATTAAGAACGGTATTGTTGCATCACAGTTCCACGAGGTTGGCGATGTACAGTTCACAGTAGACAGAGTAGAAAGTAGACGCAGCCCAAGTCTAGTAGAGAGTAGACTGAGTAACAGACTAGAGCTGCTGTGTTCAACCTTTGTGGGAGTAAAGTAGAAACTGTCTGAAGCAAAATAGCATATTTTCTTATGTGCAGCGAAATAACAACAACGGCGAAGGTGTGGAAGGTAATGAGCAAAATAGTTCAAATGTAAAAGAGGCATCTGATCCGAAGCGGACCAAATGAAATTCAATTGCCAAAGTTAGAAAATGGGACGACACATATTTGAGATACGAGTTCTTTTTGCCGGATGACCAAATTCTGAATGTAGCAAATACATTCCAAAAATGGAAGAACAACTGAGTCATTAAATTTCTTCCTTTTTAACAACTGTAATAACTGTTTATTTGTTGAAGTGTCTAATAACAAAATATTTGATCTTCTTACAAGTAATTCGCTTTTTAAAATTTTTGTTAATGACAAACGCGAAACTTTTGCCCATGACAAACGCGGAATTATTTTTTGTCCATGAGAGAAAAATGTTTGTCCCTGACAAACGCGAAAGTATATCAGGGGTTCCACGATGACAGAAAGGTGTGATGAGCACTGATTTAGTACCAACGTGTAGAACCTGGTTGAAGCCTTGTTTTGCTTTGTAAGTTGCTGAAAACAAAACAAAATCAACAGCTTCACTTTCTCCCATAAAAATTGTTATCAATCGCTGAACTTTAGCAACATAGCACGTCGATCTTCGGTTGAATAGGACACGAGCTTCTTCATGGTTCTGCAGATCCGTCAAGATTTCCGTAATATCTGCAGGGTGTTCAATTGCGGTTGTGTCGAAGGAGTCAAACAACCATGCTGGTATTTCAAGATCTATTGCAACTTGAAACCTCTCTGATACGGTAAACACTACCTTTCCAAAATGATCAGTGTAAATGCAGATTTTTTCTTCGGAAATATATTCAACCTGATAAATTTCTTTTTTTGTGAGGAAATCAATGAATTTCTTTTTCAATATGTTGACGATAGCTATAATATGTTGGCAAAGCTGCTAGTGATATATTTGCGTTATACCAGGGTTATATATTTTTCCTGAAGTTTGAACAATGTTCGTTCATTTACCCAAAATATATCTGTCAAGTAAAAATGTCACATCGACAGGAGATAGTACGTTCTGGCTGGTTTGGATCAACTGTTGAAAGAAACTCCAAGATCTTGTAAGCGGTTCAGAAAGCCTTTAAAAAAATACCAGCCAACGCACAAGTGTGTAGCAAAAGCTGCTCAAAACTCTCATCATTTACTTTGTACAGCTGACAGAACACGGGAAGATCTTTCACTAGATTGGTGAATTGAATCTTATTTACTGCTTTCACTGCGAGTTGTGATGATTGGGGTGCAGATTCTTAATCTCGCAACAAGATTACGGCGATGTACAATATAATGCAACACACTGCCGGGATCTCAGGAACCTGCTGCTCCATCAAAGCACAAAATCCATCATACCTATCAAGCATTGATTGAGCCGCATCTTTTGCACAAAAATGACGTTTGCAAAGGAATGTTTTTTCCTCAAAGTGCATATGTAACGGGTCATATATTGTTTGACCTCGTAATTATTGGTAACAAGATACTTAGCAAACAACAACTCTTCTGAGATATTGTGACCAGCAGTATCAAGAAATCGGACATGCAGTAAACCATGAATAATGTATTGCTGTCGGATGTAGGGGTTTCATCCACTGCCGTTTCCTTAAAAATTTAAAACCTTTTTCTTCGACGTCGTCTCCGATTGCGTTGATTCCACGGGAATCAGTGTCATTGGTCAATGGAAGAAATTTTTTTTTACTTGTGGTGGGTCTGTTGGAGATCTGTCGTATCTACCCGAATTACTCTACAACGCAAATCTTTGGTTGAAAGCAATGTTATGCCAAGCGTCTACCTGCACCCAAGTGGGTTGAGTGGCTGTGGATAGAGTGAAATTCAAGTGGATTTGGATTGAGTGAAATTCAAGGAGCTTGTTTTTAGCCCTAGGAAACATGGGAACACGCGAGGAAACACACTTGAGATTTTATATACTTTCGGTGGATTTTAGTCGCCTGCAACTCAAGTCAGATACGATGATACGTCCGTGCATACGCATAGAAATTGGTAGTTGTATGTGATTCAAAAGTCAGTCGTTTATGTATAGTGCCGTGAGCGCAAATGTATGAGCATTGCATTCCGACAGGTTTTTCAGCAAACACGTTCTGGACAATTACTCAACAACGCAAACTTTACAACACAAAAATTGCGACAGTGTAACTACAACATCGATTCAAGCCCAGGTCGTGCACCAGAGGAGTGGTCCCCGGTTTCGCTTAATAACAGGACTCAGTACCGTCTTTGCACTGCAAATTACCCTTAACACTTTAACCGTTGTCTACACGTACAGTTTCGTTGTCACCGCAAAGGTATCCATTGCAGAGCTAATAAGTTTATGACTGGCAACCAGTTCTCAAGCCGAAGCAGCAGGGAAATCTCAGTATTTTGCTTACCCCTTCCGTTTCACTTCGTGCCCATAGCCAAGCTAGTTCGAAGCTGATTTGATACTGGAGAGGCTTCAGGCGTTGCCTGATGTTTGTCGCTTCACATATGGAACAAACAAGACACGCTACGTTTTTCCGGAGCCTAAGTTACCCGAGTTCTGACGTGCATCCTTCACTAAAAGCAGCACAAAAATATTGGTACTTTTTGGTCATCTCCTCGCTTTTTGATCACCTCCCAGCTACATTACCAGGTCGTCACATGTTGCTGCTGTATTGTTACTGTTCAAATCAATGTCAACCGCATATCTGTGGAATGTCTCCCCTAAGCTTCCAGAAGTATCACTCAGAACTCGGTTGTTTGTTGTTTTCCTTCAGAATTGCTTAGCCGTGTCTGTCTATGCGTGGGCGTCGGAAGGATTTTTCCAGGGGGGGGGGGCACTGGGGAATTCTTCCAAAAATTTTCTAGGGGGGCCAAAAGTGGTGAAATTAGTTTTCTCCCACTCGAACCTAAGAAAATAACCTTATTGCTGAAATTTTCAAAATCCAGAGGGGGCTCTGCCTTCCTTTCCGACGCCCATATGTCTATGTAGCGGCGAAGTTGGAAGTTACGTTAGGGTTCACTCTGCTTCCAACCGATCTTTGTCTAGAACTGCTAAAATAGCTTCTCTGATTGCAGGAAGTAGTTTTCAAGCCACAGAAAAAGGTTACCTGCTTTTGGCTATCCTGTTGATATATTGAAATGGGCTCTTAGATAGATTTCTGACAAACTGCTTTGCTTACTGAAGTGTATGCTCATTTTGACGGTTGTTATTTTTTTAAGGGACTGAAACTACTCTCGTGCCATATGTGGTTTTGTGGCATGCATTCTTTGCAAATGTTTTTTAAGAAGAGAAGGCTTCATAGCCTCGATTCTAAAAACTTGTTTGCAAATTAAGCGCATTGGTGTCCGCAAGTTTGAAAGAAATGGCACAAAATCAAGAACTAATTACTCAAGTGTGTTCTGGCGACACTTCTTATTTGCCGTATTAATTTTTCATCACAAACGCTGAATGTCTGTACGAAGTAACAGCAAATAACTTAATGCTAACAGTATTTCACCTAGGGAAAATGGGAAACGGGAGAAAATTTGCAGGGAAATTCTTAACACAGTAATATGGAACGATACCAAACGTGACAAGCATAGCTCAAGCAACAAATGGCAGAAAAAGGATCAGCCGGTTCAAATCTTCTGCTATGAAAAATTCCTAAAATTAGTGACCGACGAGGCATTAGCTGATTTAAAAAGACCTTAGTGTCAGCGAAAAATCAAATGAGTGTGATAAAAGTTGTTTTATGAAGACACTGATATTTTGATAAAACCACATAGTTGGAAAGTTTTTCCGTATGACAATCACGTTATTGTTTCGCCCCTCCAGAATATCTTCATCGTCCCCAATTTGAAAAAAAAATTTATCGCCCCGCGGAGGTTTTTCATCGCCCCCGTCGAGAAACGCTATAGTCTAAAGCAGAAGGGTCGACAACCTTTCTTAACAAAAGAGCCATTCTGCTTCATCTTTCAGCATATACGACCGGTGAGGAGCCACAAAACGTTGACACTTTTTTTCATTTTTTATGCGACTTCATTTTGTTTATGAGACGTGGCATAGGCTAAAGCGTAATCAACTCGATTCTGATAATAATAAAATGCAAATTTAAATTCCAAGTTTTATCAAATCCAGAAAGCCACTTGAGAGGAGCTAAATCCGTAGTCGCAGGTTGCCGACTCTGGTCTAAAGTAAGCCCCTAGTGACATCTTGTGACAAGGGCTGTGGACAGCAGCTCAAGATTAATCAGTCAGTAGCACCAAAAACGTAGCAACAAGAACCCCTTTAATTCAAATCAGATGTCAAACATGCATGCTGTATTGCTATTGTGTATAGTCGTTTATACTTTATATTCTGATAACATGGTGAAGATTTATTCCATGGTTCGCTGAAGATGTCAATTACTCAGCAACACAAAGCGAATTTAAACGCACCCATTCTTAGACGGCACGCACAGGGCCGGCCCTAGCAGACGCGGGGCCCAATGCAAGACCTAGGCGCGGGACCCCTCTGAGCAGTGATTTTATGACGTCATCGTGTCCAGTCAACCGTGTTACGATCGTGGTAGAGCGCAGATATGCAGTGCAGTGCTAACACGGGAATTGAGCACATTTGCTAACGTTCGAGAGGAAATTTGCTAGTTCTGACGAGAGCGTTCTTTGTGAACAATGAAATTTATCTGGCGTTTCTACTCAGTTCTCACGCGCAAGGTGTATCTGGCAAAAATTAACAATCTACCCAAACACCACGGCGCGGGGCCCATTGCAGCTGCATCGGTTGCATCGGCTTGAGTCCGGCCCTGGGCACGCAAATATTAACGCGAACTTTCGCCAACAAATTCTGTAGGTATTTGGGTAGAGATCGCAAAACTAACGCACCGTCTTGGATTTAATCGTGGGATTGAGAGAGGACTGACACAAATATCAAGTATGGCAGGAAGAAAGCGGAAATCTGCAGAATGTGTAAAGCTGCTTCACAATATGAACGACGGTCGAACATCTGCTGTCACATTCGTTTTTGGATTTTTCTTCAGGTTGGTAAACACACGTAGAAATGGAGTTCCTTTTGAAATCATATTATTTATACATCACCACATGGAGAGGAATCAGTGGGCTATTTTAGAGGTGATTAGGTGAGACATGGGAAAAAAGGTTGAGAACCACTGATCTAAACACTCCTGCAGTTTTCGCTGTATGTATAAATTGTCTAAGCTAATTAATACTGTATCTTGTTTTCAGAAACTATGGAGAGGTGGCGCGGCGAAAAGGAGGCGATTGAAAAATTTTAAGGACCTCAGCTCTATCCAATTCATAGAGACTACGAGTAAGAGTGGTAACAGCACTCACCCTCGTCGAAGTCCAACACTCACGGTCAATGGTTGTGATTTAACGCTACTGACAAGAACACAAGCTTCTGAGCCGGTATACAACAACTTGATGAACAGCAGCAGGTGGTCGTCAACAATGTTCACCCTAAGGTGCTCAAATGTACAGTAGGCTACCACCAGCAGGGAGGCCGGAGAGCGGGGTCATGATGGGCATTGAACCCTGCACTTTTAAAAAGGAAGCAAAGGGGGAAAAGTTGCCTTTTCGTAACAGTATCACAGGTAATTCCATGGTTTATCAAGATCGACTTGAAATAAATTTGTCGCAGCAATTCGCGCACCCAGAAAATTCAGAATGGCTTTCTAAAATGTATGTTTTTATTTTTCAGGTCAACATTGTAGCTGAACGGAAACAAACAAATTGTTAACGATTTTTTGTCGTTTATAAGTTTCCATTGCCCTCAACTCTTTTACGGCTCCCCGCCCAGCCCTACCACTGCTCTGGCTTCCCTGACCACCAGACCATTGCGCAGTGAAATCTCAATATCGTGCACTTGCAACATTCCAAGTTTAACCGTAAAAATCATTAATGAATCCGCTACCTATCAAAATTCATATATAAGCCTGGACAAAGTGTATAAGCGTTGGAAAAGCAAGAAAACAAGCAGAAACTATTTGTATTGAATGTTATACTTATTCCAATAATTCACGAAGTTTGTAATTCATTAAGGACTCTGCTAACTCAGCCCAAAAAATAAAGCAAGCCATTGCTCAATGTGGAGTTTTGTTAGAGGACACATTGATGGTCAACACCGTTACTCCTACTAAATTCACAAAGTTTTCTCGAGGAACTCAGTCATATGCTTTTTGAGGTCGACATAACAAGCTTAGACATCTTTAACACACTCCCAAGATATCTCGATGGTGTGCTGGAGAGCGAAAATTTGATCTATAGTGCTACGACCTGGAAGAAAAAGCATTGGATATCCTCCAGTTCAGTTATCTTGCGGTATCTGTTTTCAAGGCAGTTGGCATACACTTTTCATAGTGTTCTGAGGGACGCTCCTTAGTAGTTAATGTATTCTCTCCTGTCTCCATTCTCATGTAGGGGAAAATCACCCATATTGCCAATTCGTTGGTCACCTTCCCGAACGTCAGACCACTTGAAATAAACGAGTTAGCCAAAGATTTCCTTCTCTCTTCAAAACTGTAAGCAGTATAATCCTTTAGAACGAAACACAAGTGGAGAGACGCTCCCTTAAAATAAGGAGATATTGTGCTATTCATGATAACTGGAATTTTTTCTGTTGAGAAATTTACCAAAAATCGATAGTTTGGTTGTCACACCAAAAAAGCAAACGGACGACGTTTTCTCTTCAAATGTGGGGAAGGCAGGGGTGTAGTGGAGCGGGAACGCGTGGGAACGGCGTTCCAACACCTTTTTCACGTTTTGCTTTAAAATGAGTTCGAAGCTGTTTGAAAACGGGCTATGTTTGGGTGCGTTCCCACACCTTTTAGTTAGCGCTGCACTGCTGGGGGAAGGAAACTCTATATTCATACCAAATTTATGCACTGTTTTGATGAATATCAACACTTATTTCTGCAAATTCCATCAGTTTACAATGATCACATCAAGCTTGCTTTTACAAAAAAATTCCATTTACCCTGAATGAAAGATCTCTGGGTTTGCTTTATTTAGTTTGCGCTGGTCGCAAAGTTTGGTGTGAGAATCCCGACAATTTGAAGTCTCTTTCGTCTTCTTCATATAGAAAACAATCCAAACATGCCCTGTTCTCTTGACAATACGCCAGTTAATGCTTCATTCACATATTTGTTCCATTTTTCTTATTGTTCCACATAGAACATATTCTTTCTACCCTCTACCCTTCCAAGCGCTATCCCACCGTCCTTGTGCATAGGCATGCTTTTCACCCTGTTTTTTTCTTTGATGTTGTGCTTTGTTACATGCTTCTGTCTGATGTTCAAATTATTGCTTTTTGCCAATTCATTTTTCCACTTCACTTGAAGCGTCTTCAATGTGGTATTAATTTTTGCCAAAACTATGAATGGCTGAGTAATTGACTCATAAGACCTTTCGCCAAAATTTGCCGAATTCCTTAGTCCTAAATTCTTTTTCTCAGGTTATTACCTTGTTTTTCTGACATTTGGCGTTTTGTTTTTTTGTTGCATTTTTGCTTCAAAGTTTGAGTCACAAAATGCATGAACACAACTTTCTACTTACGCCTACACCACTCTCTATTGGCAGAGTCGCCCTTTCACAAGCTGCTTCCGGAAACTGGTTGAAAAAATCATAATTTTAATTGAGTTGCAATTGGTCCAACTGAGTTTTGAAAACAGGCAATAGTGAGGTAAATTAGAAACCACTTCATCAATGAAAATATATGCCTTTGGGTCACTTCATCTGGGGATCCAGACCTGGCGATTGAATTATGCGGCAGTCGAAAGCAGGGGCTTATGAAACACGTTTACATAATTCAATCTCGAATCGGAACAATTCGACGATGCAACACTTTCCGAAAACTGAGGAGCAAAATAAATATCAACCACGAAAATTGCTTGGGCTCCGACCCCGCAGCCCGGGTGTGGGGAAGCAGTTGGACCAATTTATGTCCCCTGGATCTGCCAGCACTGCTTCATTTGTTCCACAAAAACGCAAGTTATGTTTGCACCCATGGCAACCGATTACCACCATTTGGCAGGAGTGCCTATGAGCACAACCCAAAAACGTTAAGAAAGTGTAATGATTAAATATTTTCTAAATAAACCAAAAAAATTTGGGTATTTTTCCAATAAAATTAAGACCGTTGTCGATGTGTTCAAGCCTGTCGCAATCCAAGCTACTGTCAACAACCTCGATCATAAGATGATGGATATTAGCGTCACAGAAACGGAAACCGAAATACGTCACCATGGGCGTCAGAAGGATATTTTCCAGGGGGGCCAAAGTGGTGAAATTTCCTTTTTCCCACTCGAAACTAAGAAAACCTTTGTTTCTGATAATTTCAAAATCCAGGAGGGTCCTTTGCCTCCAATCCGACGCCCATGTACGCCACTAAAATCTTTCGTTTTAAGTGGTAGGGAATGTTATCAACTATCCAAAAGACTGCAGACCTACCCAGCCAAAAAAGTACTACATCCTATTAGAGATGCATAAATGTGAACACGATGCAACCATAATAAATTATGTGAGTAACACATCAAAAGATTTTAAGTGTATGTGAACGTTTACTGATTTGGGATCGCGAGCCACGAAAATCTTTTCACTCGCTCTGTTTCCTGGGTAGATGTTATTGGAGTTGCCAAAATGCCCAGCCGGATGTTCCGCTGAGGGTGAAACCAGTGGTAAACACAACTGGGGACAAAATGAGGTGGTCTTGAAACAAAGAAAACTATTCAACTCAAGTCCTGCATTATGATCAGGTGCTATTGGTAGGCGTTTGCGAATCGGGTTGGTGGCCACGTGACCACTAGCTGATCAAAGTATTAAACAAAGTTACGCTCAAAGTCTACATATTTCTCAACGAGTAGTCATTCAGGCATGTTGAAAGCAGGAAGCAACTTTAAATTGATCGTCTTGTCACAACCTTCCAGAAACACAGTCACAGCAGCGACACTGAAAACAGGAAACATCAATAGAGCAAGGTACTGCATTACGGAACTGTGGAATCATCGGGCACGGGCAATACGACGAAAATGAACGCACAGCAGCATACAGAAAGCATGCTAAGCTGTGGGCACGCTGCATGGGGGGTGATGTAACATACGAAGTAGCTAGAAAGAGAAAAACAGGATGTTCGTGATGTGACTGACACGTGGGAACAGATTCACGGGTTTCATCATCGTGTTGCACACACGGCATTGAGGTTAAGTTTGCTCAATGTCGTTGCTACATATTGACCAGGCACGTTGATCTTCTTGGGTAGCCACGCTTTTCTAAAAAAAGCAGTTAACGCTTCCCAAAAATTTGCCACAATAAATCTGGACCTGAACCGCTGTAGCCAGAATCGAAAGTTCAAAGCTGGAGGTTCCACACTCAGCAGGGGTGGGGATACTTATGTCACATCCAGACCAGCAACCCAGGGATGGCAACCGGGCAATTGCCCTCCCCCCATGAAAATTTCAAAAACATATTTTGTTGCTAGGTACAACAACAAGTTACAATCATATCCCCCACCCCCGAAAATATCAACTGGTTGCCACCCTGGTCACATCAACACGTAACGGCGTCTGTTTGTGCAATTAATCACCAAATGCAAGCGTGACAACGGGCATATACGGTACAGTACGCGTGGAGGATGATTTATAAAGCTATTGATTCGTCTTTCACAATCACAGGCAGCAAGCACGCACGGCTAAACACGAGAGAGGTGCAAAGAATTGAAGGATGTCGATGAATCTAAATTACGCTACAAGGGGAACACTTCAACGGAGATAATATCAAGCGTGAAGAAGTTCGTCCAAAGCACATAGTGCCACAAATAAACAGGATAACAAGCGTGGAAATAAGCACACATGCACAGGGCGATATGCACACGGGAATCCGGCAGTCTGTGTTTTGAAGTAAGAACAGAAAACTTCAACGGACTCGAAAACAAAAGTTTGCGTGGGTCGAAAACCGTAAGCTTATCTTTGAATATCGAGCGGTTGAAACAGCAGAAAGTTCGATATCGCGGTTTCATGTTCATTGCAACGCTACAGTGGAGCTGGGGTCGGTTGAAGATAACAAAAGTCTTTGAAAGAATTTGGCGCCAGTGAATTACTTCGCAAAATCTATTGACAAATAAACGCAAAAACGGGCTATGATTGAAGGAAAATTGCGTTCTTAAAATTCTTAGCCCTTCTGCGCAATGGAACCTAACGCTTTATCTGCAGAATCGCCAACTCACACTTGAAGCAACAGTCACATCCGTCAGAACAGTCTATACTGCAGGGTTGGACCTGGCGCAGGATATAAAGACAAAAGACTGGCACAGCTCATGAATACTTTAACTTGCTAGTGTTCAAGGAGCGCCATTTCACGAGGCAATTGCACCAAAATGACAGACGTGCAGTAAATTAGCAATCATAACAAGTTGCAGCGTAACTCAGGCAGCAGAAACAAAAGAACGCTTGCATAATTTTATTTAGATCTGTCGATGCGAGGTCACGTGCCACTCTGTGCCGGTGGCAGGTGCTTTTCCACCAATGAGGACAAGCAACAGAGACGATCGGAATCGCAACTAAAATTGAACTTAAAAAATCCGAGCAAACCCGTAGAGACTGTTGAATGTCGCGACTGCTTGCTGGGGTGGCGACCATTTTCACAACGTTTCATTAATTTGCTGATTGTTACCGAACAACCTGGATGGAATTTGAGTGTATTTGGGGAATTTTGTTGCTAAGTAATTTTGTAAAGAGCAGGTTTCCCTCAGTTAGCCTGGGAAGAGCACGTTGTTCTTTGTTGGAAATGTTTTCCATGACTTACATCGTAAAATAAGTTGCGCTGAAGCGATCCAAGCATTTTGCTTTAACTATAGTCCACTTGCTGGAACTCGACAAGCCGGGCAAAACAATTTGACAAATGTAAAATCTCAACACATGCTGGATTTTACGTTATTACAAGATGCGCAAGCAACGTTATCTTACAATAAAATCAGCTCACTAAACATCTAGACGCAAACAACGTAGCGGTTCTTGTTACACTACAAGATCAGTGACAAATAAGCGTTGACCTGGAACTTGAAAAAACAAGTACGGTACTAAGGGAACGTTTGGATGAAATCACACACAAAGTTTCTTTCCACTCATGGGAAAGCCAACGGCGCGTCTTCTACACAAGGAAGGGGTCCTAAACGTGACAGGCTTATTTTCG
>Ga0210059_1008792_pt1 | contig 15875 bp, 11 predicted proteins | sample Ectturendosymbi2_FD_188042 | JGI IMG/M metagenome (GOLD analysis project Ga0210059, IMG submission 188042) | Ecteinascidia turbinata endosymbiont from Florida, USA - Sample 2 (SPAdes) (version 2) | ecosystem: Host-associated > Tunicates > Ascidians > Unclassified | place: Key West, Florida... | reverse complement strand
CATATGTTCCAGATTAAGCCCAAGTTGAGATAGTTGGGTGAGAATCGTAGATGCAAGATCTTTGCCTGTTGTTGAAGAAACTGGAACAAAGCACAAAAATTCTTCGTGCACTTTGGTATCTTTGATAAACCGAACGGATAAACTAAGTTACTCTGTTTGACTTACATCAGTCGTTTCATCCGCTAGTATCGAAAAGTATTTGCATTGGGAAATATCGGAAAGTATTTGCTTTTTTATGGCATCACCCATCAAAGATATAATTTGATTTTGCACTCTCCAGCTTAAATATGAAGCGTTGCCGGGAGCCTTTAAAAAGAGGTCAGATGTTTGCTTGTCAGCAGCCTCCACTCGCAGTCTTAAGGCAGCTTTAAAAACTCCGTCATTGCAATCAGTTTCGTTCAGTGAAAATGCACCAGCGTCTCTGTGACCCCTCAATGGTATTTCTTGGTGACCGCAAAATTCAATAGTTCTGATGATATGGAAAAGACGATTTCGATTTTCATCGACAGCATTCTGTCGACTGCTGTTTAAAGCATTTCGTACATCTCTGGATTTGTCGGCATCTCTCTGCACAAAGTTATCGAACATGGCTACACATAATTTATGATAGTGACAGTTTTGGTGATTATTGTAATGTTCCTTTGCCGTTTTATAATTGCAGTGAGTTCCCGAAACTAATGAGCCGGGAGGTTTTGCGCTACGACTGACAGTCTGAGGAGCAAACACAACGCACCATTTGCAAAAAGCTCCATTGTAAATATTACTGTACGCTGACCATGTAAATTCGTTTAACCATTGCTTCTGGAAACTTCGATTTTGAGCACCAACTGTTACATGTGGAATCGAGAAACCTGAAGGAGGGGACCAGCAATTAAACAATGCCTTTCGTCGATCAGCATCAGTCAGGGGAACTCCAACGAAGTTACCAATATCATTTTCACAAGTGTAATACTTGACTGGAAGACTTTTGAGCACGAGCTAGTGTCATTTCTACCTCTTTTGCAAAAGTTTCTTTCTCTTGACGAACTCCTTTTCCGCTTACATTGTACAACTACAAACTTAACGCACTCTTCTGACTATCACGGTACCCGAAATTCGAACTACAGGAGGAACAACTCCAATCGTAACCTATTGCGCAACACGTTTCATAGTTTCTACGTCACAGCATGAATGAAGCGGTGTCTCTCAATGCCATTATGACTCATGAATCGCAACGTCTTTATCGAAAAGCGACATTCAGCGAGGGTTTCCTATAGTCAGGGCTACCATCGATCTAGAACCAACATTAAGGACGGCTGAGGAAAATTTAATTGTTTCTGTTTGCACGACTAATGTTAGATCATATGTTTGCCTATTTATCTCCAGCAACCATTTGCTTCAGCCAGGGCCGGCCCTAGCAGGTGCGGGGCCCAATGCAAGAGCTAGGCGCGGGGCCCAGAGGTGTACGGACACGGAGTCTGAAATTTTTGACTCCGACACCGCTCCTGCTTCGGCTGAATATACTCCGACTCTGCTCCGACTCCGAAACATTTTAAAGTTTTGGATTCCGACTCCTGCTTAAACTCCAAAGTGAATTATCTGAAGGCAGTGGCTATAGATACGCCTGTGGATCTTGAAATTTGAAAACTTATTCATACGCCACCTGTGACGTAACAGTAACGCACGACGAGAGTGCAGTAGGCTTGGTAGAAACGAAGTAAACGTAAAAGATAAACCCTAAACCTAACCTTAATCCTAACCGTAGCTCTAACCCTAATTCTAACCTAATCTAATGCAAAGCTAACCCTAAACTAACCCTAAGCTAAGGTTGACCTAACCTTAACCTAATGCCAGCCATGGGTGTCGGAAGGATTTTTTCTAGGGGGGGGGCAGTAGGGAATTTTCCCAACATTTTTTCCAGGGGGGGGCCAAAAGCGATGAAATTTGTTTTTTACCCCTCGAAATTGAAAAAACAACCTTTTTTGCAAATAATTTCAAAATCCAGGGGAGCTGAGGCCCCCTGCCCTCCCCTTTCGATGCCCATGATGCCAACCTATCCCCAACCCTAAGCTGACGCTAATCTACCCCTAACCTAATGCTAACCCAACACTAATCCGTAAAGGTAACACGTAAGCCTGAAAAGAGTAAACAAAAAAAAGTACAGTCGGCAAGGTGAGAGTCAAACCGAAAACCGGTCCATTGGCATAGCAGGCGTAACGCCAAACCACTACACGAGACCCACGCCGTATGAATGACAAACTGACCGTTTTATTTGAATTGCATCAGGCAAGGCGTATCCGTAGTCACTTCCTTATCCAGACTTTTGGCAGTGTCTAAACAACCGTATGCGATTTACGCATTAAAAAGACTAAAAAACCGTACCAAACGAATCTCCTGATCACTGCAATGCATACATGCCAGTTGCTTCTCAGATAAAGGAATAAGGTGGCCATACATTTTTTTACCCTTTAGCCTAACCATTTACCTTACACCACAAACCCTAAAAATCAACACTAAACGCTAATAAACTCTAACCTTTGACACTAACACTGAACCCCAACCCTAAACGCTAACCCTAAACCCTAACACAAAACCTTAATCTTAAATGCTAAACCTAACCCTAGTCCAAAAATACTTGTCTGCTTTTCGAAATGTACATCCCAAGGGGTCCAAAATTTTTTACTTACAATCTTGTGTAAGTACATCAAAAGAAAAACCAAATACAACAAAGGAGTCACTCGAACTGACGATTGTCTGGTCACTTGCCACTCGACCATGTTGACAGTCGTGAGATTTCTTCAACTCAGTTTTATATCTGGCAGAAAACTGGATACGGGATACGGTACTTTTTGTCCTTCGAAACAGAAAACTGGATATGCTGGTTGTTGCGACACTACCTAAACTTTTTATGTGAGCTAAATTTCATTGGCCAACAGACTTTTAACGTATCACCATGAACAAGGAATTGTCCAAATCTTTACACACATGAAGCTCACCAACCTAACCTGACTTACATCCAAGTTGTATTAACATTTTAAGACTTCCTGTGAAGTAGTTTTGCGCATTTCAAGTTTATGTTATAATGTGCTTTGTAAAAAACAATCTGCAATAATAATAATCAAAAATAAACAAACTACCCTCTCATTGAAAAACTGACTTCGGCTCCGGTGTCAAGCGAAATTTCTGACTTCACACCATGTACGCATGCCCAAGTAATATTCTACATACCAAATACGCTGACAAACCTGATTATTAGGGCTTAGGAATTCGTCTTTACGTAAGTATGTCGTGTTAGGGTGAGAAAAAGAAAAATAATTGAGGTCAAGGTCTAAGTCCGAAAATTTTCAATGGTTAAAGCTATTCCCCTGCTGTAGCTTGTTGTAGGTACTTGACATCTAACCGAAATGTTTTCATTTACACAACACACATCGAAAAACTAATTGCCAGACTTTATTTCTTTATTCTGAGAAACAAAATAACTGAAAAACAATAACAGGTCAGAAATTTCGCAGAGGTCAGGAATTTCGCTTGACACCGACTCTTCCTTAGAAAAACCAACTCCGGCTCCACTCCTATTTTCGAAAATCGTTAAGACTCCGGTTCCTGTACACCTCTGGCGGGGCCCCTCTGAGCAGTTTTGTTATGACGTCATTGTGTTCAGTCAACCGTGCTACGACCTTTTTGATGAAATGTTTTAGCACAATGGTCACCTGCCACAGCGTTTTCAATAGCCCGCGGAAGCACTAAGAAACAATCTTCACATCTGAAATTTATTGAAGTTGTGTGAGGTTACATTTGTCACATTGACTTGCCTGCGCCAGATAAAGTGTATTTGCATAAGAACAATACTACTTAATTAGAAGGTACGGCGCTCCGCTAAATCCGGCCTTCTCAAAATGGTCCCCAAGCCAAATTAATTGCCCACCCCCGGCCAACCATCTTGAGATGAGGCCAAAAAAGACCAATTAAATTTTGTACGTCAACCAACTTGAAACGTGGCCAGATTCGTGAAATTCGGCCAAAAAAGGTCAACCTGGCAATCCTGTTTTCGGTTACCACAAACGCTCACACGTTCTTGTATAAAGCTAAAGGTAACGTCTGGGCGCACGAACTATTCGCTTTATGACGCAATACACGCAAAAAAGACCTCACAAGGGAACAACCCATGCATCCATCCAAACTTCCCAAAAACCCAATTTTATAGTTTTTTTTAATGCAAGGACTTGTTGGATATCGATGGAAACTGTTCTTTATGAATTATAAATGTAATGAACAAAGGTTTTGCAATTACTGTATCACGTCAGACGTCACAGGTGTAAAACAACTAACAAGCGCAATGTATAATGCTCATGGTTGAATGATGAAATAGAAGAACATACTGTAGATGCCCAATAAAATGACAAGCAGGAACGAGTGTGCTGGATGACGTCAACAATGTTTGCCTTGCCTAGTTAAGCTGAGCTGTAAGCGTCCTTTACGTTTATGTACCTGGACTTTGAAGTAGTGGTTTTTCTACCTATTTCCGCTCACAAATAGGCAAAACACAATAAAAGTTTGGTAGAGCGGCAAATGATAAAAGTACTTGCATGACTGACAAATAACGCGGAACAATTTTGTGGACAAAGAAAAGGAGGCAAATTTAAGTGCGCACACTTGACAAAATTTTGCGCTGGTTTGCATGAGAAACAGGATTTTTCGAGAACTTGAGAACTTTTACGTTTGCAGAACTGCCGTCAGAGTTAATACAACAGACACTCGTCTTGACTCTCTCGACCTGTTCGTTGCGAGTGGAATCACGACACACATTGACTGTAGGCCAGGGATCTCAAACTCAAATTGCTCCGAGGGCCAAATTAGGACCTATAGGGCAACCCGAGGGCCGCATTGTGGTGCTTACGCAACAATGGCGGTACCTAAACTGTAAACGAAACAGCTTTTTATCTTATTTTCTGCGAAAGCTATCGTGAGCAATAGGCATATAATTTCTATCCGTCTCTATGCTCGTTTGAAAGGAACTTGTTCACTCGCTGACTGAGCCCTTTCAAACATCAATGAATAAACTAAATAATTTAAATGTTGGTTATATAAAAATTCCCAAAACTAATCGCGGGCCGTACAAAATGCCCTGGCGTGCCACATGCGGGCCGCGTGTTTGAGACTCCTGCTACTGCAGTCTTAACTAGCACTACTAACAACCAAATTCCATCCATAAAGAGTGGGACATGGTGGAGCGCAAATATAATGCCATAGCATCAGAATTGAGCACGTCTGATATCGTTCTATAATTGAGGAAATTAATCGTTCGTTCTAATGAGAGCATTGTTTGCAAGCAGTGAGGTTTATAGACTGTTTCTACTGAATTATCGGGCGCAAGGAGTATCTGGCGAAAATGAACAACCTGCCAAACACCATAGCGCGGGGCCCCCAGAAGCGCGGGGCCCAATTCAGCTGCATCGGTTGCATCGGCTTAAGGCAGACCCTGACTTCAGCAATGTCCTATGCTCGACTTCCTTCTTGAAATCGTCACGGAAAACGTTTTTTCCCTTGCTTATTTCTTGAATCAATTAAATACTAAACCTTCGCTACAAAACCAGCTTTCCTAAGAATCCTAACCACAGTAGACACCTTACAGTGCTAACAATACCTGATAGTGCGTTACGTCTCTGTGCTGCAAGATTATACTACTTTCATAATATCAAAAAAGTTTGATTACAAAATGTTTACAATGATATAGAAATGGTCTGTATAACAATCAGATATTGCTTATTAAAAAATTTTATGCTACAGAAAATACGAAAAAATTAGGACGCAAGTCACTAATAAGGACATTTCTTAGAAATAAGGACATTAATATTTTCTAAGACGTAGTACTGCAAAACAAGGACAAATCTTAGAAATAAGGACGGTAAGACTATAGGCTATAGTCTTAGCACGATTTGCTTATTGCAATTGAAGTGTAATACTCGTCACGTAACAAGGTAACAGATCACTACACCACTAGTCATAATCGAAATCTTTATATAGCTATGTATGCATGTGCGGAATTGTTTTGCGTTTTAACAAATGTCAGCAACAAATTTGTGTTTGGGCGATTTCCGTTAAGGGGGGGGGCTCTAGCCCCCTCAGCCCCCCTGCGTGCACCCCTGTGGTGGGGCCAATGTTGTGGGCCATGATGAAAAATATTTGTGAGAAAAACCCTTGAAAATCTCTCTCCAGTTACACGAGACTATACCGGTGTTTCGAATTACAGTCAACTTATTTCATTAGTGAGATATGTCCATGATGGTATCATAAAGGACAACTTTCTTTGCTGGGAAGAACTGAAAACAACCATCAAAGCAAAAGATGCGTTCAGTTTGTGGAAAACTTCTTTGCAAAGGAGCAAAGGATGAATTGGATATTGAAAGTATTGTCTCTGTGTGCACTGATGGCGCTGTACCTATGCTGGGAAATAAATCTCGATTCTCTGCATTAATGAAGCAGGAGATTCTACACTTGCAAGGTGCTCACTGTTTCCTTCATCGTCTTACTTTGGCATCAAAAACCTTTCCTCCGAAATTGAAGAAAGTCCTTGATATTTATGTGAAAACCATAAACTGGATTAGGGGTCGTTCTCTAAAACACCGTCTCTTCAATTCACTTTGTCAAGATCTTGAAAGTGAACATACAGTTTTAGTTTTCCACAATGAAGTCCGCTGGTTCTTACATGGGAGAGTTTTAACCCGCTTTTTCGAACTGTGTCGAACTGGAGAATAAATCAAAGTGTTTCTTAAGGAACGTCACCGTGATCTGCCTGAAGAGTTGCAATGACAAGAATTCAACCAAATCTTAGCGTATTTGAATGACCTATTTACTCGTATAAATGACCTGAGTTTATCGCTTCAGTGAAAAATGTAAACATATTGAATTGCTACGAAAAGTTAAAGGCGTTAAAAGACACGTGGTCTCTGTGGTATCGGCGAGTGAAAAAAGGGCATTATTCGAATTTACTATCACTTGAAGGAATATTCGCTGGCACTGAATCTTCGAGTTTGATTTCTGTTGTTTGCGAACAAATTATGGCCCATTTGGAAGTGCTGTTGACGTCATTTAATAGATATTTTGATGTAGGGACGATGGAAACTTCTGAAGAATTGATTATGAATCCACACTGCTTCAATTTAAAATCAGCTGATGGAAAGCTGAAAGAAGATCTTATAAATGTTGGATGATGGAGAGCTGAAAGAAGATTTTATAGAACTGTGTTCAAATCGTGGTATTGAAATGCAATTTGAGAGTAAAATTTTGGAAGAATATTGGTAATCAGCTACGGTTATGTTTCCAAGACTTTGTGAAACTGCGCGCTAGCTGTGCAGATTCCATTTGAGACAACATAATAAGTGAGCCAGGCTTTAGCACTCTTTTATCAATTAAGACAAAATCTAGACATCGCCTGAATGCACAGACAGACATGGGCGTTGCTATCAGCAACATATTTCCACGTTTTGAAAAACTCATAAGCAAGAAACAAAGGAGTCATTGAATTGAAATACATCAGAAAACTTTTGGAAGTCATTCTTTTTATTCTATTACTTTGTACAGACTTCAAGCAAGTATTTATTTTGTAGACCATATTAAAATGTTAATCTGTGTCATCTTTTCTTGTCCATGTATTTGGTTTTGTTTACACATAAAACATTTGTAATTCTTTTCTAAACGTTTGAAAGCTAGTTCTCGATTATAAATTATAGGTGGTGCAAGGTCAGAACGATTTTTTAGGAGTGCAAGAGTAAAAACGGTTGGGAACCCCTGAAGAGGAATTGCGTTAATTTTGAGTTGAAGAGTGATCAGTAGTTCCATCTTAGTTTTTTAACAAAAAACGATCTATGATCTCATATCGATCTATGATCTGCAAAAGATTCAAATATCAATGAAATGAATGCAGGGTATTTAAAATCTGTTACATTGCTTTCTGAATCTTCGTAGTGCGTTGCAGCTAGATTGATGAGGTGCATACCAGAGCAGAGAAAAAGTGGAAATTCATCTCCACTTTAAAACCTAGTACCGGTAGTCTAATTTAGTTTGAATGAGGGAGTTGAACAAGGAAGTTAATATGCTCTTTGATATGTGAAGCACTGGAATCATGTATTTTGATTTGGTCGATATATTACAATGTCTTTATAACTAAAATTTCACTTTGTCTGTTTATGATTTCTAGCAAAGTAAATGTTATCACCAAGAGTTTCCATTCGTGTTTGAATGATATACTATATTTATTGCTAAGTACTTTAATTGGAAAATAGTCTTCTATATTAGGTGTTTGACCAGGATAAGCTAAATTTTGTACAGTTATTTGATAGTTTGATGGTTCTGATCCCTTCGTCTAAATTACTAATTTTAAGAAAATGACTTGTTTTAAATCGTTGTTTGTAAATGCTGACATGTGTAAATAGATGATATCAGCATACAACATCAACTTAAAACAATTGAAAGCTTGCGTCGCATCATTGGTATGGGCTAGCTAGAGTATTAATCGTTAAAAAAGCGCCAGAAAGTATTAACTGATACACCTCTGAAATGATATGAATTTTCTTTTTCTTTTAAGTGCTTTAAGAATTTTGTTGCAATTTAAAAATGACCTATGTAGAGTAATTGTCATGTCCTGACTATAAAGATATATTAGGGGAGTTCCGCTGTCAAATCAATCAAGCGCTCTGTGCACAATTATAAACAAAGTGCGTGTGCTAAGTAACTTGCCAAATCTTTTTTAGATTGTCATATCTGGATTGAACAGCTGAATCGACAAAATCATATTATAAATCTAACTCCTTTCACTGGTAAAAGGCGACGTTCTCTTTTGAATATGTTAGCTAAAGCAAGTAGTGTAGGTCTTCAACCCGAATACAACAAGGGTTACCTTCTTTCCGAATCAGATGAGTACATTAAACTTTGACTAATTCTGGAGTGTTACCTTATGTCTTACATCCGTTGGAGAATTGTAATAGCAATTCAGCAGCAACGACATAAGGCATTACGAAAAATTTTGATGCCAGCCAAACATCTGGATTTTATTTTCCAATTACTTGTATTAACGTTAGATTCATGAGCATTATTTAAGGTATAAGCAATGTGAAGGTTTTGGTATTATGTACAAAACAAATCGGTCACATACTGGGAAACTGAAGATACTTCATCTTTGAGAAAGACGCATTTGTGCCTCGATTTTTGAAAGCATTCAGGACTAGGGGCTCGTAAAATAAGCTTTCAACGATTTGCTTTTTATGGTCAACAATGTCTACAAAAGTTTCCACGTTTTATTTCACAACTGCGTTGCATCCGGTCAACAGCACATCTGCAATAACTTTCTTCGAAGAGGTCTTTCAGACCCCTCGATTTGTGTTGATCAGTTGTCTGGCGTTCTATGTGATTCTTTCTGTCGAATATATTTTTTAAATGTGTTTTCCTAATAACAGAAATAAGAATTTTTTAATGAATCTTGGTCGCTGTCAAGCTATTGCCTTTGTGCATATGTCTAACGACGAAATACTAGAAAAGCAAAATATTTGTTATATTCAAAATTGCTCGTTTAGAAACTGTAAAGCCCAGGCAACGTAATGTGGTTCGTAGGTTTTCAAAGAGAGCAAAACCAACTTGCTTGCTTGGCTGGCGAAGTTTCACGATCTGTCAGGCTATTTACGAGCTGTTATGTTATGCTGCAATGAAGCAAAACGTCCCTGTTATTGAATTTGATGAAACATATCGATGAAAGAGTAGAACAAAATTTGCTGGTGATAAGTGAGAAACAAAAGCTTGCAGCACCTTTCGAAATAGACCTGCTGTTAGCAAACTTCAAAATAGCCTGTGTTGAGAAAAGGCAAAACACGTTAACGTCTCTATGACATTTAAGTAAACTAACAGAAAAAGTATTACTTTCTTTGCTTTATGGGTTTAAGAAATAGCTGCTTTAACAATGAAACAAGATTGGACTGAACTAGAATTTTAAAATAAGTTTTCTAAAATTGCTTTTTAGTTGAATTCTAAGAAATCAACCATAACACTTTTTAGCCAAATAGCAACAGTGGAAATACGAGCAGCCTGATTATTGATAACTATAAGGTCTCCGTGAGGAAACATGCATCTCTCAGGTCACTATATGATTTAGCTGAGAAAATATCTACAATCTAGAAACGTTGTTTGTGTATTGAGAGTTTTTTACGGATTTCGCGTTGAAGAACAGGAATGACAATTAAGTTGGTTGCCCTTGTGAAGAGTTTCCGCCAAAAAGGCTGTTGCGATAAAATTCTTGAAATAAGATTAATGAGTGTTTGGAGTAAAAATATGCTGTAAGTCGACATCATACTGTATGACGAAAAATGTCATTACGAAAGAAATAAAATGCCAGTAACTAATATTTTTAAATGCAAAAATGTCACATAAAAGAACTGAGATGTAAGTAACAAAAGCAATAGATATGGACAAATGCTGGTCACATGTTTTCATTGCAAGAGCGATATAAATGACACAGGTGTCTATACAAACACATATTAGGCTTTTCAACATCAAAACCAATCAGCGTTTCTTGATCAACCCTCTACAGCATCTGGAGGCCGTTAAACTAGACTTAAAAATAGACTAACTTTGATTTTTCTTTGTATTTCAAGCAAACTACTGTTGACTTTCCGATGTTGAATTTTATGTGCAGGTAGACATGTCGCAATTTTATTGTATCGCCAGGGCTACCATCGATTATGAACCAAAAATAAGGACGACTGGTAAAATTAGATTTGCATACCCACGTAAAGCAGTTTTTGGTGAAAATTTTTCTGTTTGCACAACTAACGTCAGATCATATATTTGCATATTTATCTCCAGGAATGATTTGCTTCAGCAGTGTCTTATTTTAGAAACAACCTCATGCATCTCGAAAACCTTCTTGCAATCGTCACAGAGAACTTTTTTCGCTTGCTTATTCTTTCCTCATTGAAATGCTAAACCTTTACTACAAGGATAGATCGGCGAGGCAGGTCCTGCTGACTACTACACCCAAGGGAAAGCGCCCCAGAAATCGACCAAGGAGTAGGTGGCGTAGGCTACTGGCGTGTTTGCATCTCCGAGCTTGCTTGATCCGGGGCCAAGAGAACTATCAGATATTGCTGAAAGTCTTGAGGTATTTCGAGTCCTCCTAGGGCTGCTGTCCCCTCTACCCTCTTGAGAGGTAAAGCGGGTATGAAAATGAATGATATGGAACCTTTACTGCGAAATTAGCGTTCCTCAGATTTATAACCAGTCTAGACAGCCTGCAGTGCTAACAATGCATGATATAATGCGTTGCGTCTTTGTGCTGCAAGATTACACTAGTTTTATGACGTCAGAAAACCTTGATCACAAATTGTTCAGTTGAGATGGACATGGCCTGTATGTCTATATAATACTGTACAGACAGTACATTGCCTATTTACAGTTGTTACGCTACAGAAAATAAGAAAAAGTAAGGACGCAAGTCACAATCAAGGACATTTGTTAGAAATAAGCATAATAATATTTTCAAAGACGTAGCACTTCAAATAAAGGACCAGTGTTTGAAATAAGGACGGTATGGTAGCCCTGTAATGTACAGCAAACAAAAATAAAACGCTAGCAGAATCTTCGGCACATGGAAAGCTTCAGTAGTCCTATTTCAATCACGCAAAGTACTTGAGAAACTAAATTACTCTTTTTCAAGTTTTTACCTGCACGTGGAAGTAATGCGCTAAACTTCACATTACTTTTCAAGCTGTTAAAGAGTTTTTAACTACTTTTCAACGAAGGCGATTATTTTAGTTGAATACAAAGTTTAAAAATATTTTGTGATGACTGCATTCATTTCACAGGGCACGAACACTGTGATGGCTGGTATGTTCTCGATGCTGAATAGTAGTCGTCTGAAATTAGATTCTTGTGGAAACGGAAACACCACCAGCTTTAACCGTGAAGAAAACGGAAGAATTACACCTAACAGATCTCCTTTACCCGTAAAAAAACAACGAGATTCTTGCAATGTCGCACATCCACAACCCAGGTACGGTTTTATAAAGCCAGCATGTTCTTTGCCTCTCTGGCTTTGTAGTAGACCAATGGGGTTACAAAAAATTTAAGTCTGTTCAACAATGTGCTAAAATTTTACTCTGTCTATTAATTTCAACAGATCGGTTGATGCTTATCTTAAGAAGCTTAGTGTTTGTTATACAAATTTTAGCTATTTTACAGTTCACAGCGTTACCTTCTCTTGCGGCATGAAGGCCTTCCGAAAAGATATCGAAAAAGAAGGTAAGTTGTTTCTCAAACAGCAGGGAAACCAACTTTTACAATTCAGTAAGTTTTTTCGCAAATGCATATATGGAAATGCTTATGTAGTTTTATGGCCTCCTTTAGGTCATATTTACCACAACGTGGATGGAAACTACTGATGATTAAGAAAATGTCAAAGACAGCTATAAAGCTCAGTTAATTTTTTTTAAAATTGTCGTTTGTTTCCACAAGCATTTTCAAAATATCGATGTGAATTTTAAAAATAAAGAATGGGTTGATATTACCAGCCTTAGGTAGGCTGCCAAGTATATTTCGTCATACGGTTCGGTGAATTCAACGAAAGCTTGGTTAGCTATACAAATAGCTGGCACTGGGAACTGCAAGACTTTCATATGGCGCAATCTTGCTTCGCGTAATAGCTACAGGCAATGGCAGGGTACGGTCCTTGATTGAAAATCAAAAGGCACTGTATGGAGATCAACCTGAATCGACGCAAGCAGTTTTTTCGATTCGTGTCACTTGCAACTAAGCTGCTAAGCCGATGCAGCTGCATTGGGCCCCGCGCCATGGTGTTTAGGCAGATTGTTCTTTTTCTCCAGATACCCCTTGCGCTCGAGAATTGAGTAGAAACGGCTTATAAATGTCATTGTTAACAAACAACGCTCTTGTTAGAACTAGCGATGAACTTCCTCTATTATCGAACGTTAGCAAACGTGCTCAATTCTCGTGGTAAAGCTTTATATCTGCGCTCTACCATGGTCGTATAGCACGGTTGACTGAACACGATGACGTCATAAAACCACTGCTCAGAGGGGCCCCGCGCCTGGGTTTTACATTGGGCCCCGCACCTGCCAGGGCCGGCCCTGCCCTTGAATGTGACGTTGCTTTTCGAAAAAATCCTCTATAATTGATGTTCTTGTGTCTTCATTTAAATTTCTCCGATTTCTGGTACCCATATTTCAACCTCCCACAAAAACAGCAGGTGTAGACCCGCCACTGGTGGTCGATTGGGAGTTCGTCTTAGGCCAGGCCATGCCTCTACCTTAGTACTGATTTTGTTAACAGAGAAGACAGTGCGAGGGCGTACGCAAGAGGGTTGGGGTCAAACCCCCCTTGAGCTTGATATTTTACGAAATCTTATTACCTGCGCAGAGGATTAATTGTTATCGCATACGTTTGGCTTGTTAAATTGTCGACTTAATGCAAATACCACGGAAAAAATGTGCATGAAAATTTATAGGAACAATGCAAATGGTCCAAAAACTAATAATTAAGGTTATGGTGGGAATCTGGGTTATCGTCTGCATCCAAAAACCAGCTCACCACTTTTTGCAGACCTTTCGTCCACATACGCATGTTTAAGATTGTGTTCGGCCATAGTTCACTTTATCCAAAACAATTGTTTTATTTTTGACTGCTATGGCTGATCAGCGCAAGCGCTGGAAGGGGGGGCATCGCCCCCCTGAGATTTTGAAATTTTCAGAAAAAAATGGTGTTTTCTTAGTTTCGAGTGGGAAAAATCAAGTTTCACCACTTTTGGCCCCTCCTGGAAAAATTTAGGAAAAATCCCATAGTGGCACCCCTGGAAAATATCCTTCCGACGCCCATGTGTACCAGCAGTGGTGTAGGAGGCGGGGGTGTAGGGAGTGCAAGCGCACCCCCAAAAGTTTCGATTTGTCGACAATCCCGGCAAAATCCCTGAAAATCTGGGCAAAATCTTCAAATATCTAGGCACAATCGCTGAAAATCTGGGTAAAAATGGCACCCATCGTTGTTTGACTTCAAAAAATGGCGCCCGATATTTCCAGAAAAAACAAATTAAGACCTTTTTTTGAGGTCAAAACAAAAAAGGTCTTAATAATCTTTGTGGGAGAAAATTTTTAGGCAAAAGTCGCACAACAACTTTTCGGGCAAGTTTGGAAAAGTTTGGGCAAAAATCCTTCGCACCCCAAGAATTTGCTTGCTTCTACCCCTATGTGTACCAGTGATGGCGTTACTCGAGTCACGATTTTTAGTGACTCGACTCGACCCAAGTGACGATGAGAAACGATATTGTGATGACTCGAGTCACGTTTTTTACCGAATGACTCGACATTGACTCGAGCCAGAGTCATTTTTACACAATATCCAAAACTCGTGTTGACAAACACAGTTACTTTGCACAGAAAGAATAGAGCTTTTTTGCTTCAGTAACGCGTGATTATTATTGGCGCAAATTTTCTGTTGTGACTGTGTCTCCCAGAGATGTTACGCTAGTTTTTCAGGACCAAAGGTTCCACTTGACGCAGAGTTACAACTGAGTCTTTGCTTTTCACTTATGGGTTAGCAGGCGCACAATACATTGGACTAATTACTATGGTTTAGTGTAGTATTTACACATCGTGATCGTGGCAGTCGGCCTCATAGTTTTACGTTGGGTCTTTGTTGGGGAAAGTGAAGGACAACGAGGTATATTTATTGCAGCAGGGTTAGACTAGATTTGTAGAATTGACCGAGAGTGAAGGAGAGAAGTGAGACGAAAGCTGAAAAATAACTGCTTTACCCAAATGATCAAACAGATTGGCAACAAAAGTGCTGAAAAATCATTGGCACCATCTCGTATAACTGAAAAGAACATAAGGAAAATGTGAAATTTTATTTGACTCGACATTGACTGGAGCTTGCAAACCAGTGACTTAAAGTAACTCGACAGTTCTTGTGCCTCAACTTCTGACTCGACCAAGTCATGACTCGTCTCTGCCTCTATTCAAAAAAGTTTTAGATGACTCTGACGAGTCTCTAACAAGCAGTTGTCGGTTGTTGGGACTACGTTATTATTTACCTTTTGCCAGGCAATTACGCTAGAGCTTCCTATTGTGTTGTCGACAATCCCCATGTAGTTGTCAAGCATAGTTTTGACAAAGACGTGTCTGAAGCGGCGGATGATAATCTGATCCACAGATGAAAAGCCAATCGACCCAAGACCAACTTGAAGGTCTATGAGACTGAGAAGGTCTGCACTGCTGTCAGGAGAAATAACTTTTGAACCTTCTTTGATGCGGCGAAAAAGAGAGTTCACGACTAGAAACCTACAGAGAAAAAACATACCAAAACAGACACCTAAATTTTGCTTTAAAGCAGCTTGAACAGCTTGGTTCGTTACGACATAATATTCAAATGAGGTGTGCTAGTGAAAACGTAGGTGATAACTGAGCAAGTAGTACATACGTAGTGTCGTCGCAGAGCGCAGTATTTAGCTCTCCGCAGGGTGTGTCGGAGGCGCGGCACACGATGTTTTCCAAGTAGGAGAAATGTTTCGAAAGAATTAAGAGCAGGTCAACTTTGATGGATATTGCTTTACTAGTCGGATTGCTTGAAGCATCTGTCGTTCGCTTTCCTTCCTGCAACCAGTAAGTACGGTTCGTTAATTTGGCAACGGCTTTTACGTCATGTTTCTATCACATCCATTTACTGCAGCGTGAGTGAAACAAGAGAACAACATACGAAAACGGCAAGATGTTTCCCAAGCAGTTAGCTGTTTTTTATTTAATGCGTTTTCTGATTATAATTCCCAAACTGCAAAAACCTGCAGGAAGGATTTTTTCACAAACTCACTTGGTGGATTTTTACAAGCTGTTTCAAAGCTTCTC